>Ga0307508_10001694_pt1 | contig 24445 bp, 15 predicted proteins | sample 9_EM_MG_FD_203089 | JGI IMG/M metagenome (GOLD analysis project Ga0307508, IMG submission 203089) | Populus trichocarpa ectomycorrhiza microbial communities from riparian zone in the Pacific Northwest, United States - 9_EM | ecosystem: Host-associated > Plants > Roots > Unclassified | place... | reverse complement strand
CAAACATGCGGTCTGCAAAATTTTGTGTCTCTCCGATCTATGGTTGTTGAGTATCGTCGTTTTTTCTCATTTCTAATAGTGTCCGACTAATGGGTAGTAGCCGGGTAACCCCTACAGTACGTTATTACCGTATCGGGAATTTAATTCATATGTAGTTACTTGAATTCCCAAGCTGAATGTCCCTAGATATGTACCTGATTGGCTGTCGCGCCTTCCTTCCATCAACTCATCCCCAAACAAACAATCGAATGTATTTCAACGATCCCATGCAATTCCAATGGCATCCGTTATTCCATCCATGCGCCTTCCCTTCCATTCCTTCCCTTCCCTCCAACCCCTGGATGTATGGACACCAGCTCACTGTCGTTCACTACTATATAGATGATGGAGCTTTCCATGCCACCAGCCTCAAAACGTCTCGCTTTCAACCGCGATCTCCAATAGTTAAAATTGCGTCCACGGCCATTCCTTCAGCTCTGCACAGAGAAATACTGGTAAATCTAAGATGGATGGGCTACTCTACGGTGGGTTGTTTTACTCGGTCGTCAAAAACATTGATCTACGAGGCCGCTTCCAGGAGCTCGCGATCGTTGTGGGCGACCTGGAAAATTATCCACTCGCGTTGGATGGCTACAGCTTCGACGAGAAGCATTAGAAAATATGTAAGTCTGTCGCCGTTCCAGTCGCTCACTGGCTGACGTTTCCGCAAGACCTCTCGGAGTGAAGCTAGAGTAGCTTCCTTATATGGTTCGAAAAAGTTGTACAGTCGATGCTCCAACACTATGCATTGGTCTTATAGTCACCCCTGCTCCCTACGTCGCCACCAGCCACCTCGCTCTTCGCGACGGTGACTGTATACGGAAGACAGATCTTGTGGTGGCGTGGCGTCCGAACATTCCGTTGGAGTGGGAACACGTACGCGTTGTCGGCGAACTAATGAGCAACCGAGACGCCTCCGACCGCGACGGGGCCATACTTTTCAACTGGCAAACTACGTGCTGGAAGTTCTCGGTAAACAGACAATAACATACGGTCCATGCCTTCACAGATATGCGGAACAGATATGAGGGTGTGGCGCTTTGACTGAGCTGGGATACACGATCCTAAACATCAACCAAGACCCTTCTCTGTTTGTTGCCACCGTCTTGTGTTGCGCCATGAGCGGGTGTGAAGGCGGCTTCGGTCCGTCTATTCGCTACGAGGGTGATGTGTTCGACTCTGCCATCCATCCATCGGGGATACCCGTTCACCTTAATACCCATCACGTCTAATTCCTTGCGCAAGCATTGGATCCATCCGACACCTATTTCATGTCACTTTGCCATCAAAACCTGAGGCGGGGCGTGCTATCGGGCGCAGTGGGCCCAAGAAGATTCAGGACCCTCGGGCCCCTGGAAACTGATGGTGAAGGGCCAATCGCAGACGTCCAACCGGCCAGCCGAGGGCGCCTTCCTCGCAGAGCCCCTAGAGCCACCTCTGTTGAAAATCCTTCTCGTCCGGTCCGGCCGTTGGAGTTAGGGCGACGCCGTGGAGAGGAGGTCCCAATTGGGAATGGTGTTGTGTGGGTTGTTCTGTGCTTATGTTATTTCTTTGTACTTCTCTTCTTCTCTCTTACATACAATCTCAGACAAAATACAAGACCAGGCCCGTCCCGTCTTGTGCAGATCCTTTACAGCTCTACCAATCTCTCACTCCCTTTCTCTCTACCTCTCTCTCCATCACCTGTTGGGAACTCCCTGTTTCGCTAGTGATTGGTTACCTTCCTTTCAACCTCCAATTGGACTGCCTACATCTGGCACGGCGGCCCACAGCTGGACGGTGCATTAACGTCAATTGGTCTTCTCAGGGGGGTGGTCTCAACTGCTCGCCGCTGGGTCTGTTACAAAGCAACTACCGTCCTCCGACATCTAGAGTAAATCGAAGAACCTTGCGCTAGACTCAATCACGGCAGTCGACAAGTGCGGACGCCGCTAATTCCACCCATCGGAGAGCCGTTACTCAAATACGTATCCTACGGCAACATCCTCCTGTTCCATGCCCCCGCTACGGCGTCCTCATCGACTTCGACCTCGTCATCAAGCTCGACCGCAACCCATGCTCTTCTAGCCATCGCACGGGAACCTTCGACTTCATTGCTGCCGACATCCTGTCAGGAAAGGCCGAGGTGCATAACCCTTAGCGACATCGAGAGCTTCTTTTCTGTGCTGCTGTGGCTGTACGGAGTGGAAGCAGGATAAGGATACGCTAGTGCGTATTATGTTTCTCGGGGATACGCTTAGGGTATTCTTGCTTCCTCAGCGGGAGACCCCCCAAAACCCCATCATAGTCCACATCGGATTTCAGAAGCAGGTCCTAATGTCTAACGAAACCCAATTTGAATTTATTGTCGGTGAGTATCGACAAACCAACGTTCATGCTCAAGAAGCCCTTACTCGAATGGAGAACTTTACTATTTCCATTTGGCAAGCCAGCCAATTTCGATGATGATAATCGTGCCGATCATCTCCAGCTCTGCGGACGTTGGAAGAGCTATTGAAATGCTCAACAAATCCTAGTACGTGCGGGATGGTTGGTAGATGTTTTCTCTCGAAGAGTACCTTGATTTGTTTGCAACGTGTTTCGAAATAGAATATGTTCTATTTTCATGGGCCTAGCTCCATGTGACAGATTTCCCGAGTCGCCAGCAGTGTTGGCAATAGCCCAGACCAGGCTGTCTTGAGGGCAAGTCGGCCTGAATCAGTGATAAACGGTGATTATTGGCATATTTTGTCACGGCATTCCTCATTAATTTAGACTATCATTATAATCTTTTGTTATTACAGCCGTAAGTTCCGCGGTTTCTCATACATTTCTCATTGCGATCATATATTTTCGCTTTTTTCGGCCTGACTAGCCCGCCAAGACTGCCCGTAAGCCAGGCTATTGCCACTAGCCACCAGTGGCTTTGGTTGAATCAACATACAATGAATAACACGGAAATACCACTGCAAGAAAATAAAGAAAAAAGTGCTAAATTTCCCGTGCCCTCCGCTTCCTACTGCCGTGGCATCCACCATAGCCCGCTTCATATGATTGTACATAGCCTCCAAACACATTGTCGAATCCTTGGGCGTTGTATGTAAGGCCGTATGTAACTCATGTAGGAAAACCGCTAATTGTCACCGGATCTGCCGACATGCTCGTTAGCTGCTGCAAGTTTTTGACACATGCCATTTCTGCCAGTAAGCAGGAAAGCGAGATGCTGATCCGTTGGAGTGCGGCCCGCCGAGATTTTGAGAGTGTGGTCGAGGGTTGTTGGGCCTGCTAGAAGCCAGCATACCACTTGTAACAAAAACGACATATTTTCCATCACAGTAAGGTAAATTACCGTCCAATTCATAAATAGAACTGCGACTAGGGACTTGGCTATCCCTAACTGAACTGTGTGCTTTCTTTCACACAGTTTATTTCATGCATTTCCAAGCTCGGCTCCTTCTCACCTAACTGCTTGGCGGAAAAGGCCTTCCGCTGGCCAGAGATTTCCAAAATACCTATTTTGTGGCAATTACAGCCATATGAATTTCGATCTTGACCAACAGTCGGTATGGTGTTTACAACATGGGGGTGATGCTTCAGAGCCTGAACGTTTTCCGGATTGGCCCGAGAACTCGCCGCCAAGTAGCGGTGACCACAACAGTGCCGTCGGCGCCTTGAATTTTTGTCAACTACACCGGAGAAGGGTACCATTCGGATACAAAATCGTAGAATATATGTATGTACTTTTTGTCGCTGAGGTCGTTCTGATACACTCTTGTGAGGCCATCCAACGACACTGAAGATATAAGAGTTTAGGAAGCATAAGCTTCCTCTCTGCGATGCTAACTGTCCCAAAGCGCGTGATGTACAAGCGCGGCCCCTAGAGAGATCTTTTTATCCTCCCGATGGGTAGCTAAATTCTGACCCTTACAGTTATTTTCCTCCGGAATCCATCAGAGTCCGGGAGGACTCATACCAAGATGAAGGCTTCCGACACAACGATTCTGTCCCTGTCGGCCTCAGGGAAGCTAGACACGTTTGGGAGCAGGCTGTGGAGGACATGGTGTTGTCTATGGGAACAGGGAAATCAGCATCACTTCCCATCGGATGCAAAGCAAGATTCCAGAGCCGATGCCCTTCCGGCCGCCCCTCCAATTCCTTCCCGCCATCGATGAACGAGGAGAAGGCGTGGGTGGAACTGGTGGATCGACTTGTGGAAGACCAGTGGGAAAAAAGGTGCTTCCAATTGAACACCCACTTTGTCGGAAGGGATTTTCAAGCACCGGATATCTTCCAGTGTCCTGCTTTCCTCCTCCACTAATGCCCCATCAGCAAGCGCGAGTGCTAAGTGGTTGGCGATGAGGCACAATATCGGATTATCGCGCCGCTCGTTGAGGACGTACAACGTGATTCTTTAGCGGCGCTCTCGCGTAGTTATAGGTTTAGGGTACTTAGTTACGGCTAATTTGTTTTTCTGCCTTTTAAGACGTGCGGTTATACAAGGATATAGCCTCTCTCTCCCTTGCTCCGATTTAGAACGAGTGACAATGGAAGATCCTCTAACAAGTTGTCGAGTAGGAGAAGAATGGCCGACAATCATGATAGGACGACCCTCATATTTCAGAACCTTTCCCTGATCTGAAGTGCACAAGGCTCCGAGAATGGCACCCGGCCTCGATGTAGGTAGTGTATGCGATCAATTGCATGACAAGGCTAACTGAACCCGATACTTACTGTCCGTGACATTTGATGTCCATGTCCTGCACCCACTGGTAATGTAACAGGTTTTCAAAGTCACCAGAGACACAGGTTGTCCTCTCTAGGCGAATGTTGGATAGCTTGTGCTATTCGACGAGGGTAATGTGTATATACTGATTGGGCGGATTAGAGATATATTGATGAAGATGAGACGGACGGACTTCACAAGCTGCCCGCTGACGTGTTCTCCGTGCGGTTTCCATGTGTCAAGTCTGTGGACCATTTGTAATAACTTCAAATCCAGTAGGACAGTCGAAGGACGGAGGCCACTTTTGGATGTTTTGACGCGATAGGTGAGCTTTACCTCGCTGAAATCTTCTTCGTCTCCCAACTTTCCGGAGGACTTAGTGTTAGTGGATGCAGCGTCTAAGAGGTGGGTTGTTCACACCTCACCCATTTCTTTCGAAGTCAGTCAATCTTGCATGTGTAGCCGTTGCGAGGCATCGTTCGGACTTGATCACTGGGGTACCCCAAGGTGCCAATTCCGCTAGCCAATTAATATCGTCTGCCATTTTTGCACTGGGGCGAAAAGCTGGAGGAAAGGGGAATGGAATGAGCGAAGTTGCTTTAGCACACGGTGACATCCAGCTCTTATATACATATGGTATTCCAAAGCCCGTCAGAAACCCTAGAAATGGAACAAAGGACCGATAGATGGGGCCAAGCGCCCAGAAATGGGTTCCAAAAATTTATGGTTGAGAGAATAGGAAGACTCACTTCTCGAAAGACGAAAGTAGGCACAACTCGATAGCAAAAGCATCCCACCATCTATGTATCACAAGGAAATCCCGAAAACCAGAATTAAAGTACAATCGCCTTCCGATTCTTTCTTTCCTACCTCTCATCATACCCCGTTTCCACCACTCCCGCTCCCACTACCACTACCACGCCCGCCCTGATCCAGCAGCAGCTTCGGCTTGATGAACCCCTCATCCAGTTTCCTGAACCATTCCGCCTGGTCGTCGGTCGTACCGGAGAATATCCCGCTCAATTGGCTGAGGGCACCCTGTGGCAGAGGGGTACTACCGCTGCCGCTTCCACCGGCAATCTCCTCGATCACCGGTGGCGCAGAGGTAGAGAGTGTATTCCTCCAGGCTGCAGGCGGTGGGAGATCACTTGCATCACTTTCAGCATCGGAGTCTTCCGCCAGGAATTCGGCGTTGGCGTTCGCCCGTCTTTCCGACGGGGTACGGCCCGATGGCGATGGCCGCTGCTGTCCGGAAGCGTACCCACCTGCACCCACATCACCAAGGGCAACAGCGGGAGTATTTCCGAAACCATCGAAGCCGTTCGGATTCGACTTGAAGAATCGTCCTGTGGACTCTATATCGAACTCGTCGTCGGAATCCGGTTCTTCGACGCAGCCAGTTCTGATCCCAAGGATCTCGAGCATCCGCGCTGTTGTCCCGCCGAAGACGATGACGGTAAGGACGACAACGACCAGGACGGTAGCGCGCAGGGAGTTGCCGTTGTCGCCCGTGAAGCCGGCGGCGAGGGCGACACCGACAGCCCCGCGAAGTCCGGCCCAAAAGAGCATGGCTTGGTAACTATGTGGGAGTTCTTCGGCGACGGGTTTTCCGCGCGCTTGTGCGCGCTTGCGGATTACGAGATTTATTAGCTTCGACAGCGGGAAGACGGCGGCCCATCGGGCGACGCAGATTCCAACGGTGACCACGAGGATCAGGACGGGACGGAAGACGAGTTTAGTCTCGGTGAAGAGGGAGAGCCCAAGGTAGATGAATATGAAGTTCTCCGAGAGCTGTGCGAGCACTTGGAAAAGATATTTCGTCGTCAATTGCGTGCGCCGTGACATGTTGTAGTAGGCGTAATGTTTCAACGTGATGCCGCAGAATAGCAAGGAAACGATTCCTAGAGATGTCAGTTTGGCTTAACGGAAGCGGAGTGTGATGCGCGAATACCAGACATGCTGCAGCCGTTTGAGAACAGGTACGATGCATACGCAACCAACAGGATGAAGCAACTCTCAATCCCCGGGAAGCGTCGCATGTATGTATGTTTCAGCAACAGCGCCGTTCCAATGCCGACGAACACGCCAATGAGCAAGCTCGCAGTGAACACCACGAAGAAGACACCGATGGCCTTGAACAAACTTCCGATAGTGGCCTGTTTCGCACCATGGAAGTGTCGGGCCGTCTCAAACATGACGATAGCCACCGCATCGTTCAGAATACTCTCTCCGAAGATGACGGTATACAGCTTCGGATCTACTTTGTATGCGTTGAAGATCGCCAGGATCGTCACCGGATCTGTGGCCGACAGAGTTGCGCCCACGCTTATCGCCTCGACAAAGGTGATGCTGAGCGCTTCAAACGGCGTCAGCGACCAGATGTAGATGATAATTCCGAGTGTCCACGCAGAGATGAACGTTCCGGCGAAAGCGAACGTCAATATGGAGCCTATATTCCGAAAGAAGTTTGCCTTCCCACCGTCGTCGTCAGCAATCACCTCACGTCCCCCCGGTGCTCCACTGGAACGGGCGCACACAAATACAACACACCTGGTGCAATTCATATCCCGAGTTCAGAATGATAGGCGGCAACAGAACATTGAAGAAGATCTGGTAATCGAACTTGACGAGACTCTGCAGATACTCTCCAGGAGTAACCCGAATAATCAAGCCGACGAACATTCCTATCGCACGTCAGCGATCGTTCCCCTCATCCCATCCACCCGCACAACATACCCGCAAAAATCGAAACAACGGTCTCGTGCACCGCTTGTATCTTCTTCAGCTGGAGGTAGTAACTGAAAAACAGTGCCAACAGCACTAGAGACACCTGGATGAACAGCGCCCACGACGCGAGCTTCTCCGACTGCTCGACATCTTTCGGTTCTGTGGAGCAGGGTTCGACTCGTCAGTCGCGGAAACCGCACGGGCTGGCAGGCGGGGAAGGCGCACCATCTGTGTCCGGTTCTTCGGCTTCACGTTCTGCTATCCGTTAGCTTCCAGCCCATCTGATCAGAGCGCTGCGCGGGTGCCGATAGAGGGAGTCCGTACTCAGCAGCGCATAGGCTCCTTGCGTAGCCAAGACAGCTACCTGTCTAGCTACGGTAGTAGTGGGGGCAGACATGGCGGCTCGTATACCGGCGGGTAGGCGCGGTTGGAGGGCTCGATGCGGGGGGGGGGCGAGCTGGAGCGAGCGGGCTGGTTGTTATCTCGGGTGTCGTCCTCGGGGCGTTTCGTTCAGATGGAGGCCCGGGTATGAAGGATCAGGATCATGTGCAAGCTGGCGACAACGTGTTGACGCCTTCACCTTAAATCACGGACGGAACTGTAACGTGTATTTTTTCCTCTCTCTTTCTTTTCGCTTTTTTTTAATCGGAAGGGAAGTATGGTAGACAAAGTATATATTTTATTCTGACGCTATGTGGCAGGCATAGGAGCCTGAAGGAGGTTGGACAGAATGTTTGGTGGGGGATGTTAACGGAGGATGACTTTCGTGTCTTGCTTTCTTTTCCTGGTGAAGCTAGAGGTTGAGAACAAACGGGGCCCTGCTGACCACGGCGCGTGCCTGGTCCATTTTGCAGTGCAATTACCCGGCTACGGAATCGGCCCAGCTCGGTGAGCTCTCTTTTGGGAGGGATCATTCATCTCTGATGCAATGCATCCGCTCTAGGAAGATGGAAGAGAAGGTGCATATTGTAGCGGGCCTAGTCGTAAGTGCTCTAAAGTGCCGGTAGTGTCCAGATACATATGATCATGATATCTCATTCGGTGGTGCACGTCGTGGGGGTAGGTGTCATCGGGAGTGGCGCCTATGGCGTCTGCGTAGTAGTGCAGTAGTAATACGCCGTATAGGAAGTGGGCCCTCTCTCGTATCATACATCGTCTAGCACGCGTGCACCACCTATTGGCACCCGGTCCCAACCAAGATGGTACCTATGATAACTCGCCGTCGTCCGATGGCGTGTGCACTTACACTTACATATCCTTTCGGTCGTTTTCACGCGTCTGACTTGGTTTGGTTGGTATGTAGTGGGGGTGGGACCGAGGCGGATGCCGGTGAAGCCAGAACATTCCACGATGCCATACAACCAAGCAGGTGGGTAGTTAGTGGTAGTTTCCCAAAAGACTGGATATGCTCACGGTCGAAGGTTCATACTGGCCCCCTCCCAAGCTCCAAACCATCGCCACGGCACCGCTTCCGTTTCCCCCGTCGCTCTGAATTGAGCGATCTAGAGATCAGCCAAGCCGTCGCCCCTGAACATCCAGCTCCTTCCCATTGCTCGCTCCAGTGAGCAGACGGCAGGTATACATATCAGTTATGTACGAAAGTCCAAGAGCACCCCCTTCGCCACTAACGTGGTTGGGGTGCATCCGAGCAACGTTACGCTAGTTAGTCGCTTAGGTGGTTACTCGTACCTACGCTACTTACAACGTGTCCACCAATCCATACTCACTTTCAACATCAACTTTCCCCCCCAGGACCAACAATCTGCGACCCGCGGACCGCGGCCCACGTAGGAAGCCTTCTCCTCATAGCTCCGCCGCCCATCCCCAAAGAAATAATAAAAAACAACACGTCATGGATGTCCTCTTTGATCAACTCGGCCTGTCGGAGCTGCGCCGACTCAAACCGCGCCAGATTCTGTCGCAGGTGCTCAACTTCGCGCTGATCCTCGGGACCGCGTTCATGATCTGGAAGGGTCTCAGCGTGGCTGCGGATTCGCCTAGTCCCATCGTCGTCGTGCTGTCCGGCAGGTACACACATACACAATATCCTCCTCCTTCTCTCCCCCGTTCGCTCAAGAGAGTGTGAGAGCTAACCGGGCGGACAGTATGGAGCCGGCCTTCCAGCGTGGCGATCTGCTGTTCCTCTGGAACCGCAACTTGGGAATGAACCAGTACGCGGGCCCGCCGGCGAATACTCCCGGCACCCAGGTCGGTGAGGTCGTAGTTTACAACGTCGTTGGAAAGGATATTCCTATCGTTCACAGAGTCGTCAGGCGTCACAAGGGAAAGTGTGTACCCACCACCACCACCCCACCACCACCACCACCCCACCACCACCACCAAGTGTATGCTCCCCTGCGGAAAGGAGGAAAGCTGATGGAAGTGCAGGACTACTCCCCTGAACCTCCTCACAAAGGGTGACAACAACCATGCCGACGACACCGAGCTCTACGCGCGCAATCAATTCTACCTGGACAGGGAGAAGGAGGTGATTGGCAGCGTGGTTGGGTACATTCCGTTCGTCGGGTACGTTACCATCTTGCTGAGCGAGCACCCCTGGGCGAAGAGTGTGTTGCTCGGAATGATGGGTTTGCTGGTCATATTGGAGAGAGAATAGACTGAAAAATGCCGTTTTGTGGAGCAAATATCCGAATATATATGATTGCCATGGGAATGCGTGGATTTGTGAGCAAAAAGACGCGAACTTTTCATCCCCTCGTCCCAGTGAAACATCTAGCATCCTCAATGCAATGCAATGCAATCCATTGCATTCTATCGCTTCGGTCTATCGATCATTCTATCGCTCACAAGCTCTTCCCCATGAACCTCCTCTTGCTAAAACTCAACCACCATTTACTCGGCTTTCCGGTTCCATCCGCATACAACCTAGCCACCAGCCGCGCGGCCAGCTCCTGCCTCATCTGAGAGATGTATCCGCGCAGGGTATCGGCTTCATTCCTGTCCTTCGGTGGTTGGTAGAGTGCATTAAGCGGGAACGCCGAATCACCAGGCAGCGCAAAATGGTCGAGAGCCGCCGACTGCAGTGCCTACTCGCGCCCGATCCCTCAGTTTCCCCTTCTGATTCATATCTGTATATTTGTTTTCTATCCTTACCTTCTCCGCATCCCTCATGCTCATGTTCGGCTTGACCCTTCCCAGACACTCGGAGATCCACAGGATGCCGTAGATCAGCACGCGGTCGGCGGGCCCCTTGATCTCGAAGTTCCGGAAGAGCGTGTTGGCGCGGAATAGCGTCAGCGTCTCGTCGAGGATGTCGTACGCTTCGCTATCCGGATCGATACCCAGGTCGCTCGTGCCCACGGGAAGCGCCGGAAGCGTGTAGGCCGGACCGCGCGTCTTGGTGCGGAGTGCCGGAAGTCCGAAGTTACCTGGGGAGAGGCCGCGGGTTAGTTGGATGAGGTGATAGGCAGGCGGGGGGAATGGGGAGAGGCAACCGATTACGCGCGACTCAGTATCGCGGAGGAAGGAGGAATGGTAGGCCTAGAACGTTGACGTTAGGGGTCAAGACCGTTGCTAGATGAGGAGCCAGGAGCTTACCGGCATGGTTGGTGAGGTAGACGGGTTGTTTGGGGCGACGATGAGTTGTCTGGTTATGGCCGGAGGTGGGGGAAGGTGTTGGGTCCGGAATCCACCCATCGAGGTGTGCGGCTTGGCATGGAGCTCCCCAACCAAGAGCAGTTCCGATTGGTTCATGAGGGATCACCCGTTTTTGTTTTTTTGTTTGGGGTAGGTGTGCCTACATAGAGGGCACAACGAGCCGCCTGCGGGGCTCGTCGCCTGTTACCGGCATTCAGCGCCAAAAAACCTAGAGTTGTCTTGCGCCGAACAGTTCAGTTGACCACCAAGCCGTGGTCAAGTTTCCTTGCACCGAAGCACCAAGAGTTTCCTTACACCAAACTAATTCGGACTTCCTTGAGTCGAACGACTCAGCTGTTACCGGGTGAGTATGAAGCCTCATTAACGCGGGGGCGACAGATATCCTCATGAGGAGCTGTCCACCACACTTGTTCTTCGTTTCTTCTTTACGCAACAACTTGTCTGTTTCTTATAGTCTTCTTGTCTGTTCTCTCCTACATAGCCGTAGAAGCATCTCTTCTTCCCTGTCTTGTCTTGTCTTGTCCTGTCTTGCCCGTGCCTGTGATCCCTTGTCATGCCCGTGCCTGTGATCCCTTGTCATGCCCGCTGGCCGCGTACCACTCGCCCCGCTGTCTGCTCGTACGCCTCGCCGCCGTACTGGTTACAGTACACCCCGCTACCTGAAGCCCTGTCGGCCCAGTCTTGTGACAGCCATTGTGGTAGTCTTTTTGGTAGCGCTGCCGTGATATGTATTTTTCTTCCAATACCAATTTGAAATGCTATTGTGTTCAATTGTAGATCTCACGGCTCAATATCCATGGTTCATTAGACATGGTATAACCGCTGCGATAGCTGTGGGCGCTGTGTTAGATGTTGCATTCAATCTGCATTGCAGTTGAAATCGTGCGTCACGAATTTGATACCTGCGTTAACATTCCAACGCATGTCTGATAGGCAATCATTACGTGTTTTACTTTTGGAACCATATTACAAAAGCAATATGTGTTACGTCGCTGACATATTCCCACATCAGTATGTATGTATTAGGCCAATCCAGTCGTATCTCAGTCGTATTGATATCGAATTGGCAATGAGCATGCGCTTTCTAAGTACAAGATAGTACTTATAATTTATTTTCCCCCCCCCCCCCCCCCCCCTTACTATACAGTGGCTCCTTTTAAGGATGCTCTTGCCCAGAGGCGGATGCTAATCTGACCTTTTCTCCTCCTCAATCCAGAGAGTCCTCTCTCTGGCTCATTTGCTATTCATTTACACATGAAAGATCTAGCACTATTAAAACGCCGTGGCCTAAACAGGCCTCCAGATGCGAGGACCGAATAAATATATATATTTATGAAAGTCACCTGTGGGACAGTGGACAGGAACCGGAAAATGTGTATACTTGATAGGTGCATAGGTTGTACGCAATCAAATACTAACAAAAAAAAATGCTCTTATTGAGCCCGAAATGGATAATATTTGCTGTCCCCCGCCATCCCCATCCAGCGGATCAACCGCACCGAAGGAGGTAATTAATTCAGGCACCAGTTGGCGGCGCGATTGAGGACGGGTATGTACCTAACTAGGTCAGATCTTATATGTACTGGTTTTTGGACGTCGGTGTTCCACTGAGACGGGCAGATGCACCGGCCACTCACTGGATGAAAGCATAGCTACAAATCTGCTCAATGACTACCGCTGGACGTCTATTCTATATCTACGGATCGGTCCCAAATTCGCCAGCTTGCTCCCATGCCGCCACTAATAAAACACTTGAGATACAACTCCAAAACAATATCCACCAAACTCCCAGCGTGGCCCTCGGAGCAGCGATCCAGGTCTCGCCGTATGCATCGCGGAGCTTCTGGTACTTTGCGAGACCATCGGTGCAGGTGCCATCTATCGAGTCGCTTCCTATCGCTCATCTATGGATGTTATCAGACATTTTGACAGTTTTTTTGTTGATCTAGCAGGAACTGAGACATACCTTCCTCCCCGCGTCCTTGGCTTCTTTGGCGAGGTCTTTACCTGTTCCGGTTTGCAGATTCTGCCGGAAAATGTTGAAGCCGAGGCTCCATCAAGAGCTCGCGAGAATAGGAGATCGAGTAACCGATAAACTACGCATTCCCATAAACATTGCTCTCCACGCAGTTACCGCAGGGGGCAGCTCACCACAATCGGGAATCCTGGAAGATACTTCTCGCACAGCTTCTCACTGTTGGCATCGCACCCACCAATGAGCTGGGTCACCACAGAAAAAAATGTTAATTACCGGCAAAAGCTTCAGCGTCCAGCACCCCAACACAATCTTCTCCCTCCAACACTCCGCGCCGCCACCATGAACGGACTTTATTGCCTCGGCGGTCAACCTCATAACATCGTCCGCAACGTTATCGACCTCTATGTCGAGCAGCAACCACACATCTCTGTGAAGCACAAACTCGACGAATTCCTCCAGCGTGGGCATCGGTAGGTGCTGTTCCTTCAGCATGCGCAGAGTCCGGACGTACGAGTAGTCGCTGTCGATGACCTCCCGGCCGATATCGAAGCAGCGTTTCAACGTTGGGTCCTTGGATTGTTCTTAGTCAGCATTTGGGGATCTAACAATACGGCGGGGAACAGGATTACGTGTGAGATTACCACAACGTCATTGCGTGTAAGGTGTAGATCTGTTCTCGTTTGGCCCCGCCGGCCCGGTCTTCCCAGGCTGGAGCAAACGGCCACCCTACCCGTATCGATCGCGTCCGACCCTGCTTCTACGGCGGCTTAGAAGGCCAGCAAGGTGTTCTCTGGATATTGAGTTCGAGACCTGGGGGGCGACGTTAAACCGACGTTCGGGACCTCGACCTATTCCAGGCTACATACCCTCGAAGTGCAATAGCCTGTGTGCTCCGTCGCTGTTACTTTCCCTCACTTTTTACTGGAGACGGAGTTATGCAGTAGTGGAGGTAAAAACAGGGACTGTCTTCTCACCGGTACTGCATTCGAACTACCCTAAGGCATTCGCGGATGCATCACCTCCTGCGCCATGGTTTCGAGGGAGGCGATGACAGTGGAGATTAAGAGCTGTATGTATAGCTATGTACTTATGAAGTCGAAATCTCAGGAGCTATGAGGCTCGGCAAAGTACAATGGGGGGGGAGCTAAGATTGTATGAAGCTGCCAACAGATTTTGTAGATAGTTAGCTAGATGTGGTGCCAAGTCAAGCTGTTGGCGGCCGCAGTTTTGGCTTCCGTAATGTAGGCGTGGGGTGGAGTGGCCGAGGGGAAATAAAAGAGAGGGGAAGAAGAAGAGGGAGGACACGACGAGGAGGATCCGAGTGACAAAAAATGTCTCTCCCTACCTGCCTTTCCCTTCCTTCCATCCCCCTCACTGTCATTCCTCTCATGGTATTGCTCGCCAGCTCTCTCGTTCGTTCTGCTTATTGGCGGCTCGCCCGATGGATGATTTGTCTGCCCTGCCGTTGGATGCCCGATGGATTGGCTCCGCTCGTCGATGGCCTGTGCGACTGCTTGCCCGACGTATAACTCGTCATATAAACTCCGGTGCAGGAGTGGTATTTAGCGGTGATTCAGGTAACTGCCTCCTACACACCCCACCTCGTCGTCTGATACTCGGCACAGGTCGTGGCGCACAGAGGATACCAATTCCAAACGTCTGCGGTATCACCTTGCGCCTGCAAAACACGGAAGGTGTCGTACCCGTGGGACTGTGGCCGGCTCAGCTGTTGGCTAGCCAAGTTCACTATCGCGAGTTGAGGTTGTTTGTAAGGCTGCCCGAGAGCTGACGGAATTAAATTGAGCGGTGGGACCTCTGTGTGTTTCGTTCGACTCCTGTGACACTCCAACATATATACGTACGTACTATATTCAGGTACCCCTCAAACTAACTGCTGCTTACCACCAGCGGTGCTTCTGCGGCGACCGGCCTCGCACATGGCCAGCCGCCATTGTCCTACTGTCTAGGGTCTGACTTTCCCAACCGGCAGTACAAAATACGCGCAAATGATGCCGTCGAGGGTTGAGATGTTGTGCTGCGGGAGCAATTGAGAGGTGTAATTGCTATTGTCGTTGCCGTTGCCGTGGGTGTAATAGTATGTACGTACGTGCCACCGTCAGCAGCGCTGCCAGTCCTTCTCCAACGCAGGCCGCAGTTCTCGAGAAATCTCCGGAGTCAGGCACGCTCACGTGCCCTGCTTTCTTGCCGTGAAAGTGGATACATATCATCCATCTGTTTTCGTATCGCTTTGGCCAGGCCAAACGCGCTGTCCAGTAGATATACTGGCGGTGGGTAGTACCGGGCCGTCTTTGCCTCACAGCTAGATAGACGTTCCCCGCGAACGGTCTGTTAGTAAGGATCGAAGGTTCATCCATTTGGCGACATGTACCCAGGGCGGCCACATGGTTCGCTGTCTCGGACAGACCACTGGCATAAGCACATAAGCACTCGATCGAACAAACCCGACCAGAATCCGAGCGAGCCGACAAAACACGTGGTATGGGTTACGAGTGACCGCCATGACCCAAGCCTTGTGAATCGAAAAATAATCACCAGCCCAGTAATCATTAAAATTAGTCAATTGAGCGCATCCACCGTATGGGGAGTGAGCATCTCATAGAGTAAAAGATACGCGAAAAAACAGATCTATATATTCGAAGGAAGAAAAAAACACATGTGTGGAACCTGCAACACACCTCTTACAATCCAACATCCATCATGACCGCCATCCCTATCATTCCAAGCAGCATCACGCAGCGATCGACCATCACACCCGCCGCCATGCCCTTCTTCTTGTCCGGTTTTCCATCTCCATCGTAGTCACCTGGCTGGGTGCACGCACATCCACCTGTCCCGCCGGATAGGTTCTGCGTCTCGCGGTTGAGAAAGGCGATGGCGTTCGTTTTCCTCGCGTCTTCGAGAAATGCATTAAGGACCTCCTCTTTGCGCGAGATGGTGTAGTCGCGGACCTCACCGGTGTCGGCAGTTTTAGTGAATTCGAACCACACGGTTGCCTTTTCATGGTCAGCGAGAGGTCCTGGGAAGAAGGGAGGGAGGGAGGGCGCACTTTGAGCAGCGGATATTCATTCAGTGTTTCCGGACTCCAGAACTGACGCCACCATTGACGCTTGATCGCGACTTCTCCGTCACCCTCGGGGAAGTCAGGGTAGAAGGCGGAGGCGGTCTCGGCGATCATGAGCGGTTTGTTCTTCTCCTTTGCGTAGAGTTCGTAGAGGTTGTATTCGGTGCCCGGGTTATTGATGTATTTGTTGAGCAAGCCTCTCTCGGCGGCTTTATTCGCTTCATCGTCGGACTCCCGATTGTTGCGCTTGCTGTACAGCGAGACACCGATCCAGTCCACCACGTCGTCACCGGGGTAATACGGAGCGAACGGATCATCGTCTCTGTCGAGGACGCCATCGCGATTCGTGTCCATTTGCTTGAACCTACTGCCTTCGGTATCGGTGGGAAGATACTTCCCCGCGCCGTTATACGGGTATCCCATGCCGGTGTTCGGTGCCCACACCATTGCCGTGTTCTCCGCCGCCGCCTTGACGGCCGCCGCAACAGCCCGGTAGGTATCCCGGTACTCCCCTGGCCGCGCGCCCCACGGATACCAGCCCCCATTCATCTCGTGCGCAAAGCGAACGAACACACCGACGCCGGCATCGTTGATGTCGCGACAAAGCCGGGCCAGATAGGTGGTGACCACACTGTCGATCGTGTGGAGTCCGTCCCATGGTTCAATGGTGAGCATCAGGATTGCGCCGGCGGCTTTCGTGGCGGCGATCTGGCAGTTGAGGGATTCGTTGGGGCTGTCTTCGAGGTGCGCGGCATCAACGTACAAGTTCAGGATCGTTGGCGTATGGTTCTCTCCGAGCGAAAGGACGTAGTCGTCCACCGTCATCGACTTCGTGTCCAGCGAAGCTCCCCACGACACGCTACCATTTGTGCCGGTCAGATCCGCAAAGGTAACGGATCTGGCCAACGGCAGGAGTTTTCCCGGGTACGTGCAGTTGCGAAACGATACCACTTCTTCTGCAGTGGCAGGGGAGAGGAGGATGGCGAAGGTGATCGTGACGAGGGTGAAAAGCCATGTTGTGCTAGGGACCGTCTCGCCCCGTAATGGCCGTCGGTACCATAAGGCCAGTGACGGCCGCGTTGGCGAACTTGCTGTGTAAAGTCGTGATGCTGAATTCCCTCTCGATGGACACTGTAAAACAGTTTGGCAAGTTAGCCATTCAACAGCTTCGTAGTAAAAGCACAGAAAGAAGAATACGAGCGGATGGAGCACTCACGCAGAGTAATATGTCTGAGCAGATGCAGCCTCCACAGTCACCTCTACCTCCGCCAATGCGCCGCTCTGTCAGTATCATTGCAAGAAAATGCAAGGGAAAAAAAAGAACGTATCTATGAGTCGTGGGTGTCGAAGGGTAAGTCGATTACTACTGGAGCGGCCCGAATCTCACAGCGACTGCAACTGCAACTGCACACTGCACAATGCACACTAGGCGTTGTCAAAAAGCTTCGAGCGCCGAGACTGATAGCGAGAGAGCGGTCCGCTTGAATGAAGACACCAACCACCGCAGCTCAATGCAGGCAAATGAACGGAGCAGATCCCCGACTCGCCAGCTCACTCGTCTTTCCTCGTCATGTCTCAAACGGCGAAAAGACAGCGTCCTTAAAAGGGCCGTGCATTCGAGCTTGGTCACCCGGTCCGAGACATTTCCTGCAACACGGAATGTTGTATCCAGTGCCGGCCAGCAAAATGGGAGTGCATAAAGATTAAGGAAAGCGCAGGAATGGCTCTCGCTAGATGGTTATTGGACTATGGAAGGAATGAAAGAAGAGAAGGAAGGAAGGAGACGAGGAAGGAGACGAGGAAGGAGGTCGACACCGATTTTGAAGCAGACTCATACAATATGTATCACGCATCATAGAGTGCATGGGGACAAAGAAAACAAATCCGTGCCGTGTCTGACCTATGTATAGCACTGGGCGATAGATAGCAAGTCGTGAAATTGGTACATATGTACCACGCAGCGAATAGCGCGCGACTGGGGGGGATGACGTGGAGGAACTGTTTTTTGATGTTGAGGTTAGGTTGGTGCAGGATCGGAGTTCTGCATACTCTATCTGTCTAGCAAGCGAGCGCGATTGGTGCTTAGCGCTCCACGCCTTCCATCTTCGGGTCCCAATCCATCGTCTTGCTGCAGATAGGTGCTTCTGACCCTCCGAAAGGACTTTTTCGCGGGTTAATCCGCACTCTACGTAGATGCAGGGAAAACCGCAAAATCCGCTGTCTTCTGGGAGGACGACAAATTGGTGCATGAGCCACTGTTAGTGGCGCAGCCATAGAGGAGGGAACAATTACATAGAGCCATTTAACAGTCACGGGTTACCGAACAACGACAATTGAAGTCACGGGATAACTATATATTTGAGCACAAAAGGGTGGTTATATATGTAAGTGGATGCAACCCACGCACGCTTTTGATCTCACAGCTCAACTACATACAAGCAGCTCTACACTCTTAGTTTCCAACCGCCTTGACGATCGCATCCATGCTCAAGCTCTTGGGCCGCTCGATGGGCAGTCCCAGAGCGCGGTCCCAAATCAACTGAGCCAGCGGTCCTAGTCCACGGCTCACGCCGAAAGTGACGGTGTAGTAAAGGTCGTGGTTGATTCCGTAGTGGTGGAACAGACATCCCGAGACCGAGTCGACGTTGGGATGCGGGTTCTTGGTCTTTCCGTGCTCGGTCAGCACCTTGGTCGCCACCTCGCTGGTCTTTTTGACGAGCTTGAACACATTGCTCTTCTGGACATCAGGCCGCGACTCAGCGAAGGCCATGAGAGCGTCGAAGCGGGGATCCGGCTTGCGGAGGACGGCATGGCCGTAGCCGGGGATCACTTGGCCGGAATTGAGGAGACTCCACAGGTACCCCTCAACGTCGGCCGCCGTGGCGTTGTTGCCAACCTTCTTTTGCATCTTCTGGACGAAGCGCAGAACCTCCTGGGCAGCGAGGCCGTGGAGCGGACCGGCAAGTCCCTGGAGACCGGCTGAGTACGACAGGAAGGGGTCGCTGAGCGCGGAGCCGACGAGATGGGTAGCGTGTGCCGAGACGTTCCCTCCCTCATGGTCACTGTGGAGAGCGAGGTACAATCGGAGGAGGTCGACGAAGCCCTCGTTGTCGGCTTTTCCAAGCATGGCCGCGTAGTTGTGGGACCAATCCTGGTTCAGATCGATCGATGGCAGGGCTCCACCGCCGAGATAGGTGTTCTGGTAAATCTTTGCGGCAATGGTGGGCAACTTTGCGAGGAGTTGGATCGAGTCGTCGAACGTTGGCTCCCAATAGTCGGCCTTCTTGAGTGTTCCCGACTCGTACAATTTGGCGAACCTGGAGTCGTGGTTCAGCGCAGACACGGCGATCGCAACTGGAAGTCTCAACTGTAAACCCAACGGCAACACCAAGCGCAAGGGGAAGGAAGCATACACTGCGTCATGGGGTGCAGAGTTGTAGGCAAGTTGTCGAGTAGTTTCTCGACGAACTCGGGAAGGCCGGCATTCTCAGCCAGCGTCCGACTTAATCCGCGAACCTGCTCCGTGCTGGGAACCTGGCCAGTCAACAGGAGCCAAAACATTCCCTCGGGCAGCATCTCCTGTCCGGAGAGTCCTTTCGGCAGAAGCTGCTGGCAATCCGTGATGGTCTTTCCATGGAAGCGGATACCCTCGTCGGCATCGAGAACCGATCCCTCCCAGATCATTCCTCTCAATCCGCTGCCACAGTCAGACTTGCAGCCGGCGACGGACTGGAATCGAAACATACCGCATGCCTCCGATGGCGTTCTCGACCTTGACTTCGCCCAGAACCTTTTGGCCGTGCTCGGCCTTCAGCTCCCCGAGCTGCTTGCGTTTGGCTGGGATAACATCCCTCAGGGACTCTTTCAGGTCCTTCTGCAAGCTCGTCGAGGTGTTTCGCGTGCCCACGTACGAGAAGGGCGCGGGCCGGAGCTATTTCGCCGAGACATTGAGTAAGCTATTGAGCTCTGTCTGCGATTCTGGCACTGCATTGCGCGAGAGAGACGTGATGGAGGGGGAGGGGTGGTGGGGGTAACTTTAGCAGTTCTCAGTGCCCTGGTGCAACTCCGGATCATAACGTTGGGTACCATAGTGAGATCTAAAAAGGTACGACAGATATTGATGCACGGTCGCTTTGCTTAAGAGAGAACAAAAAACGATTCGAATACAAGGTGACGGAAGTTTCGGCTATGAGGAATGGAGAAAGGGAAAAAAAGCTACGAGATGTCAGCTAGTCCTGGATAGATACGTCGATCTCCTGAGTGTCCAGAAAACTGGGTTTAACGGAGGCTATGTATGGGGTGCATGGGTGCATCCCCTTGTGCATCCCTTGCCACCCTTCTACATATGCCGTGGATTGCCGAGTGCATAGGAGGGGTGGGCGCAACCGCCATACCTCGCACAAGCTGACCAATACCCGTACATATCTATCGATCTCAGCATGTGATGCGCCGGTCCTGACTTGATGCGCTAGTCAAGTCATATCTGATGGACACTGGAGCGAGGCCAACTGGGACCGACTAAGATCAGTGCGGGTACATCATATAGATAAGTGCTCTGTTATCACACTATATATGTAGCCACTACTGGATAGAGAATCCAGCCACCGCCCAGAGCCGACTCCACGATGATTGATGGAAGCAGACCTCCGATACTACAAGTCGGCCGGTACTTTCGTAGCTAGCTGAGTGCGCCCCAAGAAAGAGTTGCCAACGGCGAATCTCACCCAGGTCCCTCCGCCACCAGACTGTGGAATGTCCGCCCCCCTCCGCCATCTGCCGTGGTGGCCGCATGAGGTCTAGTCAGTTAGCAGGAGTGGACAACGCGCAACATCCTTCCATACAAAAAAAAAGGTGCTGGATCCTCTCTTGCCGGAGGCGTGCGTGCATAGAGGAAAACTGTGACATCTGCAGAATCAGAATCCAATGAAACCCGACGAAATATGCTGCTGCAAAATGGGAGCTGTGACCGTGATATATGTATGTATGTATGTACGTATGTATGTGCCTGTATGCTGTCGTTCAGCCGTCCTCAGCTGGAGAGAGCAAGAAGAGCGAATCGATTTCGATGAGAAAAGAAACAGGCCGCGCAAGTGCCCGGAAAGAAAGAAAGAAAGGGAAAAAAGCGAAGAAATCATCAAGAGCGAGAATGAGAACAGGATCGAGATTAAAACCCATTACCAGCCAACAAGGCTGCCCCAGTTGCCTGAGGTTTTGTTCATTATCTTTGATGTACTCCGAAGTGTACAAAGTAAGGTAAGGACTTCGTACCAGCGTGAAAATGAAAAAAAATGAAAAAACAGGAACCAAGATGCAACCCGTATGAAACCCATGGAAAAGACCCCAGAAATGTAAAAATAAATGAAAAATCAGAAAAACATGAAACAAATGAAAAATTCAGAACATCATAAAATCCCGCAGCTTCCCCCTCCATATCCCCAGCCTTCAGTCTCTTTCCTTTCCTTATGCCTTCCACCGTACCTTCCCCCCCTTCTGTAAATGCACAAACTCAAATCCTCCTACAATTACAATCCCCAAACAAGAAACCATAGCTTCCTCCCCAAATCCAGACCTCCGTAATATCAAGGACAGAACAAGAAACGATGAGTAACGACAAGATTGAACGCGTTAAGGAGAAGAAGGGGCAAAAAGTTGTACCAAGCCCAACCACCAAGTATGCAGTAGGTGACACCCGCGACCAGGAAAGCCTCGTACGTGATGGTCCAGCACCAAGCAAGGATACGCATGTTCCTGTATTTGTGGTTCTTGTGCGCCTTCGAGTCTCCGGACGGGACCCAAGCGAGAGCGGTGCCGAAGAGACGGTCCTTGATGGCGGTGAGGTACGCGTATTGTTGGATTGCCATGATGTATTGAACATGGATCGAGTACTTGGCTTTCGCCCAGATTCGGAGAGCAATCAATGAGTACAGTAGCGAGGGGATTGCAAAGGCCAAGTTGTAGTACATCAGAAACTCAGGTCGGAACCACATGAGCAGGATACCCGGGAGCGGGTTGATAAAGATTCCGAGGGCAGTGGCCGAGTAGTACATCATACCGGACAGGTAGCAAACCTTCTGGATGAAGCTGAGATTGGAGGTCCAGAAGTCGGGGTTGGTCAGAAGAGTGGTAGAACCCATGCACCAACGCATCTGCTGAGAGAAGAAGGCTCTGGGGGTATCCGGGCAGACTCCGCAGGCGAGACACAGGGGAACGTATCGCAACTTCCATCCACGGTTGACAGCATAGAAGCCGGTGTGCACGTCCTCGGAAAATCCAATCTCAGCAGTTCCTCCGGTCTCGACCAAGGCCTCGCGACGATATACCGCATTGCTGCCGACACAGATTGAAGCACCCCAGCGGTCACGGTTTTGTTGGACAATGCGGTAGAAGAGCTCCTGGACGGACCCAGCTCCTTGCTCGACCCAGGTCTGGTCATCGGTGGTGCGGAAGAACTGCGGGGTCTGGACGATGGCCAGCTTGGGGTCGCTCTTCAATTGAGGGATAAGCTCCATCAAGAAATCGGAGCGAGGGCAGAAATCAGCGTCGTAGATGGTGAAGAAGTCGCCATCGGTACGGGCAAAGGCCCATCGGAGATTGCCAGCCTTCTTCAGACGAGGTTTATCATCACGGGTGATGTAATTGAAGCCGTAAGATGCCGCAAGGGCCTTGACTGCGGGCATATCACCATCATCCAGGACGTAGACCTTGAGCTTCCCTTCCGGGTACTCCAGGGCGGTGATGTGCTTGTAGGTATTCTCCAGGATCTCAAGGGGCTCCTTGCAGCAAGGCAGGTAGATGTCAACCGTAGGGGCACTGTCAGGCGTGACTGCGTGCTCAACGAGGATCCTCTTGTGTTCCTCGAAGTCATAGTCCTTGCCGACGATGCCGACAAGGTATGAGATGATCAAGTAGATCTGGAGGAGACCGACGAATGCGCCGAACCAGTAGAAAATCGGTGCCGAAATGGTAAACAGCCACATACCAGCGGACAAACTGAGGAAAGAGAACACACCGAAGATATACAGCGGTACTCGTTTGGTGTTAAGGTAGCAATACTTCTCCTCGTCTGTCGGTCCAGAGGGAAGTACCAGCGGAGGGTCCTCTGTAGGGTTGTACTTCCGTTTGACGGTTGCCATCTGTCTTCCGAAGAATCCAAGTTCGGCATTGGCTCCATCAGAAGTTCCAGCGGTCTGCTCTGGTGCTTTCTTCTCGTCGATCTGGGGCACGTGGGCTTCAGCAACCTCCTCTTCATCTCCGGTCTCGGTTTTCTGAGCCTCCCCACCAGCAGGGCTGGAAATCGGCACAGGGAGCTATATCGTGTTAGCTGGAATTCATTTAGATTTTCTGTATTCTGACCGGTTGACTCACAATTAGATCCCTAGCCGGAGAGCCGGTATTACCAAGCGAAGGAACCGCAATCGGGGCAACCGCATCATCGCCACGCTCAAAAGTGCTGACAGGACGACTGATTGTAAACGCTGCTGAGGGCCTCTTGACAGCCTCCTCGTCATCGGACCCATCAGGCAAACTTCGCACTTCCTCAGCCCTGTGTTTTCCCGACCGGTTGATGACGATCTGCGTGAGGGGTGGTCAATTCCTGTTCGAATCCAAACATAACGAGGAAGGAATGTTTACTCACGTCAATCTTTTCCCGGTCCTCTGAAGGCACTGTGACTCCTCTGGGAAGTTTGTTGTTGTGTTCGGAAAGATCTGTCTGACTGGAAGCATTCGACTCTGATTGTCTCGGAGTGTTTGCTCGTGTGCCAAACAGCGAATCCAGCGGCGTGGGGGTTGTTGAAACGTCACTGATCGTGCCGGGAGTGTATGATCGACCCTGTGCTTTCGCTCTCAACGCAGCGGTAGACAATTCAATTTCCTTCCGATTGCGAAAGTAGTCATTGTTGAGGACCGACTCGTCCCGCTGAGAAAATGGCATCGACATCTCTGCAATTAGGTATTAGGAATTAGATGGGTGTTGAAAAGACACTGGAGCAACTACAACCAAAGGAGTGGTTGTTCGTTTGCAAAAGATGGACGAGGAGGTGGCAATTGCCAGTGGGGGAGTTGTGTGGTGGGGCTTTCGAGCGGATAGGATGGATTTATACCAATCCAATTGTTTTCCAAAAAAAAGGCGCTGTAGCTCTGGAGTAGTGACAACCCACATCATTCCTGCCCACGCATCCTAGCCCGTCCGAGACAGAGGGGGCGCCCCCCCCCCCCCCCCACAAAAAAAAAAAAAAAAAAAAACACCCCAGCACCGCAACAAGGGGGACCAACAACACAACAACGAAAAGAAGAAGCA
>Ga0307508_10001692_pt1 | contig 24459 bp, 33 predicted proteins | sample 9_EM_MG_FD_203089 | JGI IMG/M metagenome (GOLD analysis project Ga0307508, IMG submission 203089) | Populus trichocarpa ectomycorrhiza microbial communities from riparian zone in the Pacific Northwest, United States - 9_EM | ecosystem: Host-associated > Plants > Roots > Unclassified | place... | reverse complement strand
AGAAACACGGCATAGTGTACATGCCGTAAGGAGGTCTGCATCTGCAGAGCCACTTACGTATCACTCATCCTGAGGATCTGCACACATCACAATGACATGAGTTTAGCTTGACGGTGAACTCCTTGGGGCAACCAGAATTCCCCGTGGCACACGCGTGCAGGTGCGTGCATACGTGCTTTGCGTGTCACGCAAATTTAGTGGAAGTGCACGCACGTGATGTTTGCAGTTTGAAAAATATTCCCGAAAGGTACCCCGAAAACTGCACGACAGCGTCAGATACTTCAAATTAAATATATTAAATGGTGATTAATACATGTAATCCCGGGAAATTTATTTATTTGTTGTGCTACATAGTAATATACTGCCGCAATAGACAACTCAGATGTTTGATTGCTTACCTACTAGTAAGTCACGTCACGGTCACCCTTTACACAAAGTTTCAAAAGTCTTAATATTACCCCCCTGCTATTAAAAATTGGGAGAGGAGTCTCATTATTGGACGCATTGGATCATATTTATAAAGTTTGGGTGAAAGTTGGTTGTTTCTGAGTGAGCCGTGACATGAATTAGGATGGTGGCATTGAATACAGTGTGACACAGGAGTAACTGGTTTCCAAAGTCTTGATATACATGCCTGCTATCAAAAGTTTGGAGAGGCATTTTATTGTTCAATCTATTGGATTATATTTACCAAGTCTCAGTGAAATTTAGTTGTTTCTGAGTGAGCTATGACATGAATTAGAAAGGATGTAACACATTGTAGTTTGTGATTGTGACGGTCTTGGTACTTAATGTAAGTATTTCAATTCTTGCAATTTCTCTTTATCTGCACTCACATAGTACACGCACACCCACGCACTTGTGACACGCACCTACCCGCATCTGCACTCACATACATGCATGTACACGCATCTGCACGGACCTGCACGCACTTCCACACATCAGTATGTATCTTAGCACGCACTTGCACGCACTTGCATATCTCTTAGCACACACTTGCATGCATCATTGTATCTTACCTGTACGCATCAATATCGGTAGTTTTTATAATTAGAGAAGGAAAAGACATCAGAAAGGGTATAGTACCTTTTGCTGGCAATCTCTCGGTTATCGAGCGTGCCAAGTTAGGAAACTGGTTCAAGGTAGACATTGCCGCAGGGGATCCAAGCCTCTGACAACATTGGCTTGGATTACTCCCATTTGCGCACACATGCACCCTTTGGTTGGTTTCCCTTCAAAGGAGGAACTCCAAAAATTCAACATCGAAAATAACGAAGAAGTACTCGAAGCGGCATGGAAGGAACAGATGATGTACTCACCAGAAATGATATGGAAGGACCGGATAGACATTGACAAGGAGAGCTTGCAGCGACTTGAGGAGGAGATGTTTGAAAGATCGGTGTTGGCAGGTATTGCAGGGAACTTCCAATGGGGCCTGGATGCTGGAGACCACCAAGGGGGCTGGAATCCGTATGGAGGAACTGAGCATTTACATCTCGATGACCGAGAGAGTGGTGAAGACGAGCATGAGGTGAGGCATCAGTTTATTCTATTGGTTGATGTCTGATTCCTTATAACCACCTCAAGCGAGGACCAAATTACGTTGTAGTTAAGATGCCCGCTCCCAAGAAAAAGCCGCAGCCGAGGCCCCGACCCCTAAAACGTACTAAAATTTGACTACATTATGTTTACAACTACACGCGAAAAATCTGTGATCACATGGGAATTTCCTTTTTCTGCACGCGAAATTTTATTGTTGTTGCACGCGAAAATATGTAAAATACGCTACTTTGCACGCATATGCACGCACTGCACGCACCTGCACGCGTGTGCCACGGGAAAAAACTGGTGCCCAACTCCTTGGGATCCGAGTCCGTCCCATCTTTTGCGAGCAGGAACCGTGTCAGAAATCCATTCAAATTATTTCCACAAATACAATACTTTTCAGTTCGTGAGGGTCTTATGTGCGTTCATATCATTTGGTTGTAAATGGTGCGCAGTCTATGGTATACCGGCCCCCGGTAGTAGTCACAGGCTCACAGCACTGACGGTGGTAGAAATTCCCCGTTTACATAAATTGCATGCCTCGTTTCCGGCCATCAGTTCATTATTAAGCTATTACTAAGTATGAAGTGCTACTTAGTGATCGTCTTCAAGCATCGACAGTACTAATGAAACGCAGTTGACTAGATTTCACTCAGGCCAAGTTGGACAGTCACCTACAGAAGAATATTTCCGCATGAACTGGCTTTCCAGCGATTGAAAAGAGAACATTCATTTTTCAGGATTGAAAGGCTCACTTGAAGGCTTGAAAGCCGTGATCTCGATGAGTGAAATGCTGCGGGGCACAGCGTTATGCACTACACTGGCAGCACACCTCTTTTCCTGCATATATTGTGGAATTCCTGACGATTGCTGGCCTTCACCCCAAATGAATGCTGAATAACCTTTAAAACAATCTTGCCAATCGACGTACTCCCTTACCTAACAAGATGCTCAAAGACGAATCAAGAATCTCTCCTAACTACGTCCCACCAGTGCCGGTGAATCCAGGGGGCCTCACACTCATACGCGCCAACTTGGTATCCCTCTGGGTTGAAACTGTTCTTTTTGGAGTGTTTCTCGTCCTCTTCATCGCCGCAGTATACCTCCTGTATGTAAAAAGAGACAGGAAGGTTTGTATGACTAGGGTGCTATTAGCTGTCTCGGTAACGATGCTTCTACTCATCACTGGTGTAAGTCCACACTGTCTTATCGGACCGCAAACTGACCGTCAATACATATACAGCATATTGTCTGCGACCTTATGCGGGCCATTAAGGCGTTCACAACATCTACTACCCCGCCAGACGTTGTGTACATGGACATTCATGTGAAACTTCAATACGCCAAGGCAGTGATATATGTTACTCTTTCTATGGTCGATAATTTAACTGTTTTTTTTTTTCATTTTCACCGTCTGACTTTTTTTTTCCAGACTAGCGACATTATCATCGTCTACCGGTGTTGGGTCCTCTGTGAATATAAACCTACCCCAGTGGCTTTACCCTCATTCTTTTGTGTCGCCACGGCAGGTATTCTTAATTTCTTCAGGGAGTAGCTGAGCAGATCCTTAACTATCCCTTCATGAAGTTGTCGGCGCAGTTTCCGTTTATCTTTTGATGGACGTAAAAGATGGCGAGGTTTGCATTGTGGAACTCGGCCATTGGGCGCTTGCCTTCTTCTCCTTAACGTTAACGACAAATGGGCTCTGCACATTACTGATTGCAGCCCGCATCTGGCGGTCAATGAAAATCCAGAAAGGTATCGACAGCTGGACGAATCGCCGTTCCAAGCTTGTTTTATTCGTCGTAAGCTCTGGCTTGGCTTTGGTATATATGGCCATGCCTCATGTTTCTCTGCTACAGGTAATTCACAGCGCAGCTATTTACACAATAGCACTAGCCACTATGATTGGGACATATGTGTCGAAGAGCAATGCACAATACATTGCCCTGGATGCACTGCCGCCGATCATCGGCATTGTAGTAGGTTGATCAATTGCATCGCTTCAGAATTGGACTTATTGTGCCAACAGTTTGGATTGATCATAATATTGGTCGCATTAGGCGAGCATCACCCCCCGCAACGCAAACCGACAAGATCCGAAGGTTTGATTCCTCAGGTTTATGAGAGACCGTATGAGCATGAGACAAATTTTCGGGCAGACCAAGGTACAATAGCCCAAGTATAATTCAAATTTTTCATTTGTAATCTCTTGCGTACGTTATGGTATCTCCTTCTCATTTCCAATCCAACAGATGTTTACTCTGCGTCATGCACGAACTGGTTGTGTACTCACTTGGGTCCAATCGTGATGATCACGCTGGCGCTGATCCGCGCACTGCATCAAGCGCGAAGATGCAGTGATGACAACATGACTAATTCGGGCATCGCGGATATGGACCTGACCCACCAATGTTAGGCGCAATCACAATGGCTTTGGTCGTCATGATGGAAATAATGCCCCTGATGTCTGTCCTCCTACTGCTATCAATAATCAAGGGGCTCCGAATCCGGAGTTAAGCAATGGAGATTCAAATGTGCCTTGGCAGTTTCGATCGCAGTGCGCGCATGGCTGAATGGGGTATGGAAACTTGAGAGGTCACCGATTTACTGAGATGCCGCCTCATCCACAGACATCGGTATCATTTCTTCCTACCCGAGTCGTCCGAACCCACCTTCCGTCCGCTTCGAATACTTCACTCAAAGGACACTTGTCCTGGTGGCATATTGCTGGTGATCGGAGTTCAAATATGACGGTGCGATGTGGTCAATTATGTCATCGCCTTTCCAGCAGTGGTTCGACTTTTGTATTGACTCTGTGGCTTTTTTTTTTGGAATTCTATCTGTCGGTACGGGTAATCGATCATTTGCTGTACCCAAACATTGCTTATGATTTTTGTTAGTGATATGTAACTAAAGGACAGAAATCTGGTGTTTTGCCACTAGATTATTATCAACGGCATTGCCTATCTGCAGACTTTTTTGTTGAACCACAATACCGGCGGATACAAACTTCCATGTTTCATCCTTTACATTAACGTCCAACTTTTTTGTTACTTTGAGAACGGATCAAACATGATACGTGTTTTACGGGGAAAAGTTTAGCTCGTCAGCACGGGCAGTTCTATATTGCTGAGCCCAAAAACAGCGTTCCTGAGGCAATTGGGATTTGAAGGGACATAAAATGCCTCATGTTGGGGTAAGCCGCTCCATAGGTTCTTTCCTCCCATCCAACGAAACTAACCACAATGCTAGCCTTCTCTTTCCTAAGCCTGGCACTTCTGCCCTCTGTATTAGCAGCAACGTACGATGTCCAAGTAGGCCCAACTGGTCAATTCATCTACCAACCAGAATATGTCGTGAGTATCGGCCATTCTCTCCTGTTCTCGACAGCTGAAAACTCCATTGAATCGCAGACCGCGGCATATGGTGATCAAGTCGTTTTCCATTTCAATCCCAAAAACCACACGGTTACCCAATCGACTTTTGCCAGCCCCTGCACTCGCATGAGCGATGGGTTCAGCTCGGGATTGTTCGTCATCTGCAATCGTCCCTTATCCATTTAACAATCTATAGCCGTCCAGTAGCAGCCAATGCAACGACGCCCGCCCCAACTTTCACCCTTGCAGTCAACGACGTTCGTATCTAGCTGCGCCTTCTAATTCCCGGATGATATTAACTCTCCAATAGACCAATCCCGTCTGGATATACTGCGCTCAAGCAGCCGGGCTCCCAGCAAGCCACTGTGGTGCCGGAATGGTCTTTGCCATCAACCCCGGTGCTGACGGAGCCGCTAACTCGTTCGCCAACTTCAAGAAGGCCGCCCTCGCCGTTGGTGCTAGCTTGTCCACTGCATCCGGCAAGCCAGCCACCACCGCTGCTTATGGGACTGCTACCATCCCCGTTGCTCCTACACCCACTGTAGTTACCCAAACCGTCACTCTCGGCACGGAGACTTGGACCTCGACCTATAGTTCATACCCTAACTCTCCTGGACCCACCCCTGTTTCTGCTCAAGGTGTTGTCCACAAAATTGTGGTTGGCGGTCCTGGCATACTTGCCTTCGATCCTACTCATGTTTCTGCTGCTCCTCGTGATACCATCGTCTTTGAGTTGTAAGTAATCAACTCCATATACCACCTAATGGGATAGTCCACTTATTTTCATTCGATGACTTAGCCACCAAAAGAATCACACAGTTACACAATCCGCATTCGATGATCCTTGCAGACCACTCAGTGCCAATGGGGCTACTGGATTTGACTCCGGGTTGTCAGTTACTCCCTTTCCCCTCAATTTTTGCATCGACTGAGAGCTCCTTCGTAGCATGCCTGTCGCTGACAATGCCACTGTCTTCCCGACATACAACTTCACCGTCAAGGGAACCGAGCCTATTTGGGCATACTGCAGGCAAGGAAACCACTGCGGTCAAGGAATGGTCTTGTAAGCTTTCCGATTGAGACGCTGGCACACCAATACTCATCCCCTTTCTTGCAGTGCCATCAACTCTGATGAGTCGTCGGATCGCAGCTTCCAAGCCTTCCAGGACCTCGCGAAGAAACTCAACGGCACCGGAACCGGCACAGCTACAAGCCCTTCAAGCACGAGCACGAGCACGAGCAGTGCTGTTCAGATCAAGATTGGCTCCACTGCCCTCGTGGTAGTCCTTGCGGCTTTCCTTGGAGCCACCCTATAAACAAAAAGGACCGCGGATGGGATTTTTTACCTTCAATGCTCTCAACGACTTCATGTTCAACTAGTGTAATTAGTAACTTTTCTTCTATGGCAGGTATCACCTGGCTTTGCAGTGATCCAGGAACTACCCACAGTTTCACTTCTCGGAGTATGATTGGACTTTTGTATGAGTTTACCACATTAGATAATTAATGCGAATTATTTCCGCTCTATCACTCTCTCTGTGAGCACCTCTAGGCAAGCTTTAGCTTCGCTATCCGAAAGAGATGCGAGAACCTCCTTGGCTTTGGCGGCATAGGCTTGGGCTAAGGTCCGTGTTCGTTGAACGCCTGAAGAGCGTAGGACATAATCTTTTGCCTACACAAAATCACTGAGAGTAAGAGGACCAATTGTAAGAGAATGAGAAAAGGGAATATACCATTTCAACGTCTCCAGGACGCTCAAACTTGCGTTGTATGAGTTCGCCCATTTCTGGGTGCTCTTCCCAAGCGTATAATGCGGGACCAGTGGCAAGTCCGAGTTGGAGGTCAGCGCCGCCGGGGTTTCCGTCTACAAGCTGGTGAAAATGAAATTTGAGTTATGCCGCTACAGAGAAAGAAATTCAGTGTACCTGGAAGGCAATACCTAAATTCCTGCCATACGCATACGGTAACGTACTTACGAGCTTCTTGAGGGGAAAAGCGCTTGTATGCTTTTCCAGGGCGCGAGGTGAAGCTTGAATTGAACCTGGCGGTGTCATTGGGCATACTGGAATTCCAATCATTCAAGACATCTGGACGCGTCAATGGTCTGTTAAGGTCTTCTTGGCCCCGGGATTCCGAGAGTTTACGATTCCAGTCACCGCCTAATCCATTGGTTGCCTGCGAGAAGAGAACGAGAACGGTGCAGAAAATAATATTTGGTGATTTCTGACAGTGCCGGGTGGCCTGAAACCAGGATGTTTAGTAGGTCAGCGCGAAGATTGGCGAGTTGAGGAGAAAGTAAGGCGAATGGATCTGGTCGCGCATTTCGCACAGTTGAGAACAGGCGAGAGAGACGCATCGTGAGAACGGCGTTCTACTCCGCTCTGTACTCAACGTTCACCCAGAGAATGGCAGACACAAATTAAAATGCCATTTCATTTGCAATCATTGGCCGTGTTCAGACCTGAAGAATATAACATGTTCGGCTGCAAGTAGAGTTTACACGAGAATTTCTTATGTAGTAACTCAATATATAGGTGAGCTTCTATATATGTGAACATGTTTTCGGCGAAGAATAAAGTGACCAACAAGGCTGATATCGTTTCCGCATTCTGAAGTGAAATATAACACAAACTCGGCTGTATTGACAAGCCCTACCTTAGGGCCAACTGGAACTAGGGAGCGCTTTTGCCATCTTACCCCTGCCTCCTTTTCAAGGCAGCCTTGGCGGCTTGCCATTGCTTTCCGAGGAGCTTACAATGAAAACCGTTGAACCTCGTATGTGATTACAAAAGTCGGTTGCTGTTAATATGATTCTTTCTTTTCCATACACATAGATCAACAGTGTCGAGTGGCACTGAACTATACAGCTTAACACTCGCCGCAACATCGTTTGTAGTTCTTGCTATGCCCCGGCTAGAATAATGTTCATCCCTTCAAACAATTGGTGCCGTTTCCCTTTTCCCCCGTGATGCAGATCCATGGCTCCTCTTGCCGGACGAGATCATTAGAGTCAAGGTGCTATGGATGTTTTGAAGACACGCGTGTGGGCACTCATTGAACCACCTTTGAGCTTCCCTTCTTCTTTTCCCTTTCGCTTCGTATTCCTATCTCTGGACCTTGAGCGCTCGTCATCCATGCGATGGCGCTTTTGCTTGACGGAGCTGCTGCTTTCGTCTCTTGAGGGGTCACTTTGACGTTCAACATGCTCAGAGCTTGTGGAACGGCTATGGTTTCTACCTTTGTTGCGACTCCTCTCCTCCCGGGTAGACTGACGACGGAGGGAATGAGAGCTCGGTGCCGACACGATGCCTTCAGAAGTCACGTTTCTGGAAGAACACAACCTCACAACGTCGATCGATCGTTAGAAGCAGCACAGAGGTGGTTAGAACGTGTGTCGTTAGAGAAAACCAATCGTCATCATCGAAAGGTCTGTAGAGTCTAAGTTATGTTGCCGATGGTCGTAATTCATGGCCCGCGAGTCGCGTTCTAGTATCTGGCATGGGATCAGGCAGGTAACCGTCAGCCTCTGTCCGCCACTATGATGCCTGGCATCTAGCGTTTCGGCGTATCTGTTTCTTGCACAAAATATTTTCAATCATGTTTCGCCATGTTCAGGCAGGTGGGTGTTGTGTGTCCCTGGTGACCTGGTGTGGCCAACTTTTTATCCTTTTCGGTTTAGGAATCACATATCTTGCCATTATGACCGCTGCAACGGCGGTGACTTTTTTATTTCCTGGATTCTTTTATGGGCCTATTGCCTTGCCTGCTGGTTCTAAGTTGGCTGGGTACTCCTTGCACGTCAGTGGGCACTTCTCTCTGCATCCCACGCATTTCAGTTCTGCTCCTATACGTCTTCATGGTTGCTGACAATTCTTACGGAGCTCTTCGCAGGATGCTGACCGGAGGCGACGGCGAACTTGTCTTGCCAGATGCAGGTTGGATTATTAGCACACTTCCACTTCAATGCAGTGCGTTTTATTATTTTCCACATCTTTCCTACACTCATTTGGGCGAGGCTAGTAATTGGATGGTTTTTTATTGGCAACCATGGCCGTCAAAACTGCTCATGATGGTCCACCTGGTTGCTAGATTGGACTGTATCCTCGGTATGTTTTACAGTCCTGTGATGTCCCTGCACTGATGACAGACCGCTACATCAGTCAGTACCTATGTATTTAGACTTCTGATGGCATCAGTCTTCACACAACTCGCTCAAATGTATGTTATAGTGCGCTCATTCAAGTGACTTCTACTGATGCGATGTCATACAGATTCACTGGAAGCAAACCGGTATACTGCAATCTGATTTTGGCCTTCCAATCAATATACAACTCAACAAAGACGACAACACACGTGCTGTCGGGCAGGTCACAATATTGGGTATACCGACTAATCCCCCAATCATGGCGCCCGAAGGACGTCTTGTACACTGGAGAATTCATCTTCGGTGGTCACTCGCCAAGGTCAAAATCAACCTCCGCTCTGTCGCACTTGACACAGTGAAGCGTAGCAGGACTGATCCTGTGGTCGAAATCCAGTGAGCAGAAACAATCGTGTCAAAGTGGAGAAGATGATGCTGCAGTGTCCGTAGTCGGCCAAGGATGTTCTCGAAGGAGGCAAAACAATATTGGTCTTTTGATCTCCCATTTATACAACAAGATGATCTGAACACCGTCGACTCCTTCATCAACCTGGTTGTTTGCAAGCAACGTCATTGTTACCAATATGATGGTGGTTGTTTGTCCTGGTGCCGGAGGGTAGTGCAAGATTTTGCTGAAGTTGGATGGGTGGAACAGCGTGCTGAGGAGAGATTTGCGGAATTTGTAGACAATGTCCGGGCGAACAACTCTGCTGGCTACTTTATTCCCGAGGATGAAGGTATCTTTCTATAGGACATTATCTATATACTCGGTTGTTCCTGAGGGTTAAGTTGCCATTTGCACACGTTAAAGTCAGTGGATGTAGTGGGAGTGAAAATGCATATCAAGACGGATGTAAAAGCGGGAAGACAGAAATATAATATGCCAGTATTCAATTTCGTGAGGATCCTTGTCCTTAGCTTGTTTGCTCGCGTCAACATGAAACCACTACGTTTTTCCTATTTGCCTTTGTTTACAGTTCTAATCTCAGACTTTCGCTGTAGCCCTTGGCAATGGACTTCAATTGGTTCGCATGATCAATGGTATCTTTTTACTGGGACACTGACCCAGGAATAGGCTCCCACTTATAAAGGGCATGATAATTCACATAATCTCCAAAGTTCTCGATGTGGTCTCATGGTTCTGGGTACCCCAACTAAAGAAGCCATTATATTGCCATGTATGTTGCAAGTCCTGTATCCATTCCATAAAGCTGACTTCCTCCGTTTTCTGAAAGTCTACATCAGACAAATGGGATGACGATGAAATTATCCAACGTGTCAAAACTGCCCCTTGTCTGTTTAACACAGATGCAATCATCCAAATATCGGATGACACTGTTGTAAAAATCTGTGAATCCTTCAATTCAGCTCGTTCCGAGTCCCTCACGATGGATCTCGTTCATGCCAGAACGTTTATTCCCGTCCCTCATGTCAGGCGAATCATTCGACGACCCTTTCGCAAAAAAGGATATGACTTAATAGTCATGGATTTAATTCCGAACGCCAAGCCACTGGATACTTGCTGGGATTCCCTTTCCTTCCTGGCGAAACTCAAAGTTGTCCTTATGGTGAGATTTTATCTAAGGCAACTTCGTTGCATTCAAGCTGCGCCCTTGGCTCCTCCTGGCCCCCTCTATCCGCAACCTGCTAAGTGTTGCTGCTTACAGTTTGGATGTGACGAGAGAGGCCCGTTTCCGACAGCGATGGCTCTCGCACGACATTTTCATCAAATGCTGATTACAGCTAAGAATAATAGCTTGATTGCGTCTGCCTCCAGATGCCAACCGCTTGATGGATCCATCTTCACCCCACTTGTCTTCACACACAACTTCTTGAACATGCGTCACATCCTCCTTGATGACAATGGATTATTGTGGATCGTTGGCTGGAACTGGGCTGGATTCTACCCCACGTGGTTCGAATACCTTGGGATGCGATTGGCTGCTCGTGAAAGCCTTGAACCAAGCAGCTGGAAAATGGCGATAAATTTCGTGGTTGAACCCTCCTTCAGAATGGAAAGATGGATGGAAGGCATTACACGTGGTTGTAGCTGAGGTATGGACATGGCGTCAATAGTGTGTTCCCATTCAAGGTGTAACATTACTTTGAATCGAAATGTTCTTGTCGTACCAATTTAAAGGTTTGGCCTTTTGTGCAGACTATGTTAAGACCAGTGAGTGGCTTACCTGATAGACCCTATACAAGAGATGACCATGGCAGCATGTTCAACTTTACATGGCCAACTTTGTGTATTTCCACCAAGTTTTCAGCAGTCCCAGATGTGAACGCAACCGACGATCATCACTGCAGTACTGGGTATATATTCAAGTTCTAAGGCAACAAGGAGTCGTTGTAATGGGAGTCGAGTCAACCTACAACCATGATAAAAGGAATTCAGTTTGAGAAGCAAGGCTACAGTCGGTGTCAACATATTGAATTCTGATCACCTTGTTGTACTGCCCCGTGTCAACGCGGACCCTTATGCACAACCTCAGATTGAAAGGTGAAAATGGAGACAGGAAGCGCCGTATGAAATGGTCACCTCGCACTGTGCGCATTAGTCAGTTCCAGAGACCAGACTGCGGTCAAGGAATGGTCTTGTAAGCTTTCCGATTGAGACGCTGGCATCCCCTTTCTTGCAGTGCCATCAACTCTGATGAGTCGTCGGATCGCAACTTCCAAGCCTTCCAGGACCTCGCGAAGAAACTCAACGGCACCGGCACAGCTACAAGCCCTTCAAGCACGAGCACGAGTAGTGCTGTTCAGATCAAGATTGGCTCCACTGCCCTCGTGGTTGTCCTTGCGGCTTTCCCTATAAACAAAACCTCCAATACTCTCAACAACTTCATGTTCACCTAGTGTAATTAGTAACTTTTCTTCTATGGCGGGTATCACCTGGCCTTGCAGTGGTGCAGGAACTACCCAGAGTTTCACTTCTTGGAGTATGATTGGACTTTTGTACGAATTTAACACATTAGAGAATTGATGCGAATTAACGAAAACTACCACTAGTTCACGATTTCCGCTCTATCACTCTCTCTGTGAGCACCTCTAGGCAAGCTTTAGCTTCGCTATCCGGAAGAGATGCGAGAACCTCCTTGGCTTTGGCGGCATAGGCTTGTGCTAAGGTGCGTGTTCGTCGAACGCCTGAAGAGCGTAGGACATAATCTTTTGCCTACACAAAATCACTGAGAGTAAGAGGACTGATTGTAGAAGAGGATGAGAAAAGGGAATATACCATTTCAACGTCTCCAGGACGCTCAAACTTGCGTTGTATGAGTTCGCCCATTTCTGGGTGCTCTTCCCAAGCGTATAATGCGGGGCCAGTGGCAAGTCCGAGTTGGAGGTCAGCGCCGCCGGGTTTTCCGAGAGTCGAGGACGCATGCTCGTAGTCGAGAACATCGTCTACAAGCTAGAAGAAATGAAATTTGAGTTACGCCGCTACAGAGAAAGAAATTCAATGTACCTGGAAGGCAATGCCTAGATTCCTGCCATACGCATACGCAATTTCCTTGTATATTTCACCTTCTTTGCAGCCACCTAATACGACAGCCGAGCGTGCACCCTTGGCCATCATGCTAGCAGTTTTGAGGTACGTCTTTTGGAGATAGACGTTCCATGCCTCACGATTCGACCGAGCGGGTGCAGAAGACTCGCTCGGAGCAGCGGCTTCCTCCAGCTTCACCTCTTTCAACTGCAGAATTTCTCCATCTACCAAGTTTGACAATATGCTCGCGATAAGCTCTGTAACTTCTTCATCTCCAAGCCTTGCCAGAGCAGCGGAGGCCCGACCAAGGACAAAGTTGCCTCCGAGGACGGAGAGCTTGTTACTGAATGAAGCTGGAGCAGAGGGAGCACCACGACGGAGGGCGGACCCGTCTATCACGTCGTCATGCAAGAGCGAAGCTGTATGGAGCATTTCGACGATTTGAGCAAGGCGTAGTTGGGTTGGTAGGACCGTGTGTGCGAGTTGGCCCGTTTGTGCAGTTGTTGTACTGCCATTACGAGCTTCTTGAGGGGAAAAGCGCTTGTATGCTTTCCCAGGGCGCAAAGTGAAGCTTGAATTGAACCTGGCCGTGTCATTGGGCATACTGGGATTCCAATCATTCAAGACATCTGGACGCGTCAACGGTCTGTTAAGCGCTTCTTGGCTCCGGGATTCCGAGAGTTTACGACTCCAGTCACCGCCTAATCCATTGGTTGCCTGCGAGAAGAGAAGAACGAGAACGGGGCGAACTTGCTTTGAACGGTGCAGAAAATAATATTTGGTGATTTCTGACAGTGCCGGGTGACCTGAAACGAGGATATTCAGTAGGTCAGCGCGAAGAGTGGCGAGTTGAGGAGAAAGTAGGGCGAATGGATCTGGCCGCGCATTTCGCACAGTTGAGAACAGGGGAGAGAGACGCATCGTGAGAACGGCGTTCTACTCCGCTCTGTACTCAACGTTCACCAGAAATGCACATTGAATGCAGACACAAATGAAAATGCCATTTCAATCGCATAGGAGGCTGAACATAAGGGAATGTTTCATTTCCTCACGATAGAGACCTGAAGGATATAACAATGGACACGGTCAAAACACGCCTCGCTTGGCTTCGGCACGTTTGCAACTTGCAAATAATTCCACGAGAATTTCGTGGTAACAGTGTGGTAACTCAAAATATGGGTGAGCCAGCTTCTTCTATCAATAATCGTATATGAAATCTGATCTTATATGTGGACATGTTTTCGGCGAAGAATGAGTACAATCTTGACATTAAAGTGACCAACCGTGCTAATATCGTTTCTGCGAGTTAATGGGATATATCATATAACACAAACTAGGCTGTATTCATTGGTTCAAAGCACTACCTTAGTGTCAACTGGATGTCCTCAGGAGCGCTTTTTGTGCCATCTTACCTCTGCCTCCTTTGCAAGCCACCCTCACAAACTATGCCTCTGGCACATTGTAGCCAGACTACTGCTGTCCTCGACATGGATCAATCACCACACAATGACTCCATCGTCATATCAGGGGCTGAGGGTGGATTTCCCTCTGCTTTTGAGGGTCAGAATGGTTGCTAGGATTTTGACCCTGTCCTTTGAATCGACGGTTCACCCAGGAAGATCGGATCTGGCGAACACTCTGTCAAGTTTTTGGACCTTGCCAACCCAGGAAGGCTCCCGCTCCATCACGGCTTTCAATCCTAACTGGAACTCTGCTTGTCATTGCCTGTCGGGATAAGAATCTTTGATAAGTACTCGTGCCGGGCCTGGACCAGCCAGGGTTATAACGGAGTAAAGGGTTCTTATATCGCATAGGCGGCGGTGGGTCCCTACCTGGTCTCTTACATAGACGTTGACCCATGTTTGGGATTCGCAGCGGACGATCCTTGGTCATCTCAACCAAGAAAATAAAAGGCAACATGTTAGCAGCTGTTCTGATCTTGACTGTCACTCCCAGCTGAGTTAAGTTTGGCAGGTGGTCGAACATACGTGTTATCTGATTTCTCAGAAGTTGCAAGATGCAGACGAAGTACGTAGTTTTATTTTCTGGTCTCTCCACTTTGCTCAATATTCCTTGGTGGATTTGCTAGCGACCACAGGCTTCAACAAAATGTTGGACACATAAGTGGGCATCTCGGAAATCGGTCTGAACAACGTCAAGACCATCTCGATCAGCCCGCTGGTGTGATAATGCCCTTCTGGAGTGATAACAACATTTTATTCTTGGGTATGCGTGCTCTCGTGCTTCACTATCGGCATTAACTGAAGCTCGTCGTAGCTGGCAAGAGGTAAGTTGAATGAAAAGAAGATGAACTGATTTCACCAACAGACGGGTGATAGACCCATGGTTTTCATTGTTCCGCGAAAGGTGCGCTATCATTCCAATGTGACATCTACCGCCTGTCCCATCGACGGACCCTTCTGTTACCGCAGGGAAGACAACGTAACGCTAGGAACCGTTTCACTTTATCGCTCTTACCGTCACATCGAAAACAAACTCGTATCGACCTACATGGAGTTCGCGAAGCGGACGAATGGGAACACAATAACGATGAGTATCACTACGGTAAAGGCGATGGTGAACGGACGGCGCTGAGGCCAAATCCTCGGAAATATAGAGAGGTGCAGCAATCTATGCCGACTACTACCTTTTGCACCGTTGATGGCTCCGCTCTTTGACGGTGAGGAGACAACAGTGTGCATGGACGATGATGACTGACATGCGATCCTTCGTTAACTGACGTAGGATAACGCCATGATGATGAAGAAGTTGAAGTGTTCTTGTTTGGTATTCCTTCCTGCCCGCTATGCTCGTTCCAGGTCATTTTCTAACTATCTACCTCTTTTTTTGGTACAGATCGCGCAAGGGTGGGTGGTCTTCTCGTATTACGTGCTCTTCTGCTATCAGCGCTGCATTGTGGAGATGCCGTCACTCCCTAGTTACCATAAAGCTCATAGACTTCGTTCATAGACTTCTCATGGCTACGGGGCACCCGCATACACTGCTGGCAGGTGACTATTTGGCTGGCATGCAAACCACCCAGAAAACCATCGACTTCAGTAAAAGAAATTACCCAACGAAAACTTCAGGAAAACCAGTGTGTATTATCACGTGACTTGCCTTATAAGGAAATTTTCAAATGTTTACCTCGTATTTGCAATGAATTTTCCCAATGGATAATCTTTAACTGATGTATTTGGTTTACCCTCTGGTTTCTCTAGTGGACAAATATTCACCTGCCAGCTGTGATAGATACATAAATTTATACCCTATACAGTTTGGACGTCTCCAATAGACTATGAAACCATGTCCAAGGCCTGTCAGCTTGACTCCTGGAAAAGGCAACCAGAAGGCAAGTCACAGAATGGGAATCCATTTCAGTTCAGTTCAGTCTCACCAACTTCGTCCTCTTAATCCAGGTGTTCCAAGTCCAGGTCACTCGTAGCCTCGTACAGCATTCGATGTTCAATGGTCAAATTATAAAGATCTACGATGGCAATTTCAATATGGCGGTATTAAATGATGGAAGGCCCGGGCGACATGGCCAGTCGAGTTGGCTGAATGTTCATTAACACTGGACTGGATGCTATAACCCAGGATTCGACTTGCTTTCCGAGAAGATTTCTCCTTCTGCGTTCTACAACGCAGGACACGACTTTGAATACCCAAGATGTCATCCAAACACTCGTGTCGCAGTATTGGATAGACTTCAGGACTGGATACTGGATAGAACTGGGCGGGATTCGCCAATCTTGTGGCTCTATGGCGCGGCAGGCTCTGGTAAATCGTGTATCGCGCGCTCTATCGGGGAATGGTGCGAACAACATAATCTCCTTCTGGCTTCATTCTTCTTCTTCCGGTCCGATGCAACCAGGAATAGCGTCAAACGATTTATCCCAACTATCGCGTACAACATCGCTCAAACGAGTCCAATTTCTCGATCGAGTGTCTCGCTGGCGATTGAGTTGGATCCTCATATATTTTCAAAAACAATGGGGGTCCAATTCAGCCACCTCGTACTCAACCCTCTCTCATCCATTACTCAAACTGCGCAGGGCCGGCCATACGTTCTCATAATTGACGGATTGGATGAATGTCTGCAGGAGGCTGAGCAAAAAGCAATACTCCGTCTCTTTAGCGAAAGCCGTGCTCAGGGTATGAAGATTCTCATAGCAAGCCGTCCAGAACAAGCCATCCGCAGTTCATTCGATGATGTCCCATTACAGGACCTTCATATCCGTCTTGCGCTCAGCAATGAGTATGAGGCATACGAGGACATTCGACTCTTTTTGGGTGACAAGTTCGCAGAGATAAAGCGAAACCATCGTTGGAATACTTTCATTCCACCCGAGTGGCCATCCCTCGGAGACGTTAACAAGCTTGTTTTGAAACCCTCTGGCCAATTCATCTATGCGGCTACTATCATCAAGTATATTTCATCTGACCGCCATTGTCCAGTTGCTGGTCTTCATTCCATCTTGGAGAATGTGTCGCCTCCTAGTGGAAGGAAAGATCTTCCATTTGCCGAGCTCGACGCGGTGTATGCGTACATACTTCGAAGGGCCGGAGAATGTATCGACAGCCTTGACACCGTCCTTAGGGTCATTGCATTAACCATAATCTCTATAAACAATCATCATTGGATGTTGTACCGCGGGACATATGATACCCCGGTGGCAATGCTGGCCGACGTCCTCATGCTTAACATCGAGACCGTGAGCAGCATTCTGACCGACCTAGGCTCGATAATTTCGTGCAGTGACAGTGGACTCGATGCCCACCATGCGTCACTTGGCGATTTCCTCTTTGATCGTACTCGATCGGGTTCCCTCTGGGTAGATCAGTCCTTATTTTTGATGTCGTCTGCCGTTGTTTGTCGATGCTGCCATTTCTTTCTGGTACGTGTTCTGCCAATGGTTTTTTTGCAACACAATTTCAACCAATTTAATGACAGGAAAACCGTGTATTATCTGGTTTATATTGACGGACGCTGTAATGCGTGCCCAAGCCACATCAGCAATTTCTCAATGCCTTCACTTATTTGATTTTATTGGTTCTCTCGGCCCCCTTTCTCCTCTGACATCAACTGAGAGTGATTTCCTGCATTGCATCGAGTTTCTGTATGCATTACACGTCCGTGCAGAAGTACACTCCCTTTATTATCTTGCTGTCTTCTCCCATTCATAGAGCTTTAATTAGGACGTCCCAGACTGGAAACAGCCTTTCCTTTCCCTCATGTCAACTTTTGATCACTGGATTGCGAGTAAATTCCGCAACTGCTGCCAAAAGTCGCCGATAATGAGGGCTCAAGTCGCGAGCTTATGTTGCCGTTGGGGCGCTGAAGGATGGGCATGGCGCCTCTATGATATGAAATTGTACAGCAAACAATATCCTCTAGAATCCCCAGAAATCTTTTGCAGACGCCATGGAATCGTTGATTACCATTGGTTCGCCTTGATCGACACAGATCAACTGCCGAGGGCCTATGCCTGTATATTGGACCCCGAAACGTTGGCCTCTGGTATTTTGCTCTGTACCCATATCTTGCTACAAAGTGCGATGACAGATCGTATCATGCGTTTTGCCTCCAACAAGCAGCAGAACTTGAGGTTGCTGCCGTGGATCTGGCGGAAACGTACTCATCGGCATGTCGAACGTAGCCTCAGTCGCGAAATTATTCACATTGCACCACACCTATCCTTTCCATGGAAGAAAGAAGAATACTGGATCCACACCATCTCTTCTGTGCTAGAAGCCCTTCCTCGGTTATTGAGTTACCGCCCTGCCCAGTCGCGAGTCATGACCGCACTCAAGCTTGTTTTATCCTTGCGGTCCACCCAAGCACGGCATAAATCGGGTTTGCATAACGCAAAGCACGCGATCATACAGTATCTCAGCCAATGTAGCTAGGTCGAAAGCATAGAAGAGGAACTAGATTGGCAGTTGTCAATGGGGGGGCATCTAGTGGACCCAAGCATGGCCTCAACTTGGGGATGGTGATGACCAGGTGATTTGATAAATTATTCCCGCCTGATATTGTTGTGGTAGTTATATCATGCTAAGTCATGGGACCTTGTTTACATTGTAACCTTGTTCAGAATAGAAAAGCTATCTATCAAATAGTTCTATAACACCATCTCATTTATTCCCTACGACATTTTGATTCTTTCAGGACAATCCACCTTACTGGTTGCTTCAGCGGTATGGACTCCGAAATGGTCCGACTCTACTCAAAATTGCAATCCCTACAAACAGCCATGACGAGAAGCCGGTCGTGTTCCAGCACATCCAAGACTATGGCATTGCCAATAAAGTCGTTCTGGCGGTGCTCTTCCTCCTTCCTTTGTCTCCAACTCATTTGCTCGTGCATTGGCCATCCAAAGCCAACTATCCAATATGGACGAGAGATTGACAGCTAAATGAAAAATAGTAGAATTTTTCTCAGGTGGTATGGTGACAACTACAAAAAGTATATGCGTCCTCTCAAGCCTATGCCCAGCAGCTTCCTCTTCTATTCCTAAAACCTACTGCAGCAGATGCCCCTTCGCCTTTTTGGCAATTTGCTCAGCTATCCGTCCATCGTCCGCTATCTTCTTTTGGGTCATGATCGGCTTTGAATCCATCATACTCATTTTGTGTATCCCGTGCTTTGCTACAAGCCACCTTCGATCGTCTGCTTTATCGTGCCGACCCTGAATAGCCTTGAAGGCCTCGTTAATGTGTTTAAGCACCTCGTAATGTTGCTGCTGATGTGGAGGGCCTCCCTGTGGAGGAGCTTGCGGAAGAGCTGGGTGATGGGGCTGATGGTGGGCTTCCGGTGGATGATTATAAGGACCGGTTTGAAACTGGGCTCTTTGTTGAGCACCGTGCTGAAGGTGCTCAGGGTCGGGCAGAATATCTCCAGGTTCCCGCAAGTTCTGGTGACTCAGCCAGTGCGGACCTGGGTTGATGGGGATAGTAGCACCGGCTGCGACGGCGGCTGCGATAAGCCTGAGAGAGATGGATGAGAGCTTCATAGTGGGATTCAGAGACCAGCTCCAAATGTACAATCCGTTCAACGGTTGGGGTGTTTGGTAGGTACCATACGGTTTATATATGCCAGAGAAAAATCATTACTGCGAAATTCTTCCGCTACATATCAGGATAACCTAGGATAACCGAAATTCTCCCAAAGAAGCACATGCTGCGAAATATTCGCCATTCCAGATACATGTGAGTGTGGAGTATCAATCAAATTGTTGGGACAAATATCAGTATTTCAGATGTGATAGAGGGAGAATAACGTGGAGGAGCTGTGCTCTGATCATGATAGCCCTAACACAAAAAGCACTGGCATCGCTTAGCATCCAGGTTTGGCGTAGGATCGAGGATGGTTTCCTGTACCTCAGGTCGACGAATCCAACTCCCAACAATCGTTAATTTCAGCTCAAGAAATTATTTTCATAGGTGGTCCTGCCAAAAACAGACAACTTTGGTTTCCGTTAAAAAGTGCATCGTGTAGTAGGAAGAAGCATCTCGTGGAGCCCGGGTGGCTTGAGTATTTGATCACACATTGGCATCTGGTGCACACCATCCATGATGAAGAGGTTGTGTCGGAATTTATAAGACGAAAGAAGACCAATTATGCCCGACGAACACATGGTTGCGAAAATATGTGGTTCTGGGCCACCGTGAGTATCACCGAGCGAAGTAACCCTTGTGTAAAGGCTTTGGGGTTCGGCAAGATACGAAGTATTTGGGGGCACATCACCAGCACTGGTTGCCACAATTCTTCTTGACAGAAGAATGTAGAAAACGAGCAATGCACATCGCCTATGATCCTGTGGCAGCCAGAGTGCCACATCTTCGATCATCTTTCGAAGTAACAACCTTATGGGTGCTCAGTCATTCACGTCGCTGTGAACTCGGAAGATGGTCCTGAAATACATATCTCTGCGTAGCCCCTCTCGCGTCCGTATGGTGTCAGGGATATCAGCTGATATAGACCAACAATGGTAGGATTATTCTACCTACATTATACAGCTACATTTATAAATACAATTTTTCGCCTACTAGTAATCAACAGAATCCACAAGAACAAGCATTCGCCGTCTCCAACCACTTATGATTGGAAGTTTCATCGCAGTAAGTCGTTTCTTTGGATCAAGACAAAGACATGCGTTGATGAAATCGACGGCTGGCCCGATATCGGCTTCTGGCAGTGGCTCGATGGAAGAACTTACATATCCTTAGGCATCCGCATCCATCATTTCATCACTAAGCCATTTTTCCGGAAGCTCATCTTCAAGGACAGCACGCATGGTGGCGATCTGCTTGGAAAAATTCCCTTTTGCGAAGAAGGGAGAGCTTCCTGTGAGGAGGTAGAAAGTCTGCAAAGTAAGAAATAGGAAAAATTGATATCTCAAGTAAAGTTACCATAGCTCCCAGCATCCAAATGTCGGGTTGAAGAGAACATGACGCATCTTGCAATAGCGTTTCTGGTGCAGATGAATAGTCATTATTCCTCTCAGGCTTATATCCCGACTGTTGCGCTAAGCTCGGCGAATCAGAAAAGTACAATTATATTATTAAGAATAATGACGAGCCTACCATGACCGAAGTTGGACAGGTAAAACGACCAATCAGTGACCGTACTTCTTTTGTTGTTCCATTTGAAGCTGTGTACGAGAGGCTGAGATCGAACAGCGGTATATTTCTTAATTTTCAAGGGTGTTCAGAGTCGAGAACAGGTTAAGGAATTCAGTTTGGGTGGCTGTCGAGAAAAGAATATTTTCCGCTTTGATCGCTGAGAATGGGCTGAGTGACGAAATAACAGCAACGCCGATGATAAGCCAACAACTTACCGCCGTGCATTATATTAGCGCTGTGCAAGCCTTCGAGTGCATCAGCTACTGTACGAACAATCCGCTGCACGACATGAATCGGGAGCCTCTGGTTCTCAGACTCTTGTACCAAAGCCTGAATAGACGTGCTCAACGGATTCAACACGATCCAGAGATGATCGCCCTGACCGCCCGTCTCCCAGAAGCTCCCATGACAGAATGGAAGCGCAAGGCTTTGGTCGATGTTGCCTGCTGCCTTGAGCATGGGAAGCTCCTGGCATTTGGCTTGCTCCGATGCAGCCAAAGTGATGATTTTGACCGGACGTCCAAGGCGAGCCAAGTTGACGATCTTGAACCATATCCAAGTTTGCGCACTACTTCATATTTATCGCCATTAAGTTCTGACGAATTGTCGCAGGGTAGTATCCACCACCCTCAGCGATGGAAAGGTCGAGAGGTTCTTCAGGGAAGGACATGAGGTGTAGACCGGAAGGTGAGTATCTCGAGAGGTTGAAAAATGACAAGCTCACCACAGCCCTTTTGTGTGGTTGTGATCCAAGAGTACGGGTGCCACTGTAGGCTGTGTGTTTCATGACCGTTTCAATTGGAGCCGCGTAACTGCGTGTAGGAGAAAGGGATCATGCGGATTCCCTTCGCTCCGAGTCAACTCTGATGGTGATACGACCAACTCTTCCACTTCTTGGTTGCTTCGCATGGCCGCTGTCATGCCGTTGTATGCTTGTACTTGCCGTTGTTCTGTCCTGGCCGCCGTTTAGGTTCATCGCGTCGGTGGAGAATGGTTAATGTAGAAATGAATCACGTGCTACATCAAATGCTTAAGCAATTGCAGGATTTATTTTTGACTCCAACGCGACCTGGATAATCTTAGGTGTTCTCTAACAATGTCCGGCTTCTTTTCCTTGCCGTTTACAGAGATTGCAACGAGTAGACGGAGCAGCCGTTGTGCGCTGCCTCATTTCGGAGTTCATGTGGTAAAAGTACATGCGCCCTCTCAAACCTATGCCCAGCTGCCAGCAGCATCCTCTTCTACTAAGGTGACCATGGATGTCTGGGGTCGCCAGCTGGTTCCATCAGATCACTCCTGACGTGAATTGTAAGCATTTCTTCTATTGCAAGCTACTATGAACTCACCTCAACGGTGCACGGTCAATGGTTTTCTGCGCTTCTTTGGCGCAACGCTTAATTTTCCTCAGATCACGCCTTACTTGAGTTGTGAGCATTGTCCGTTCTCCTTTACCTTCACCCACTTTATGATAGTGTTGTTTTTTTGAAAGCCAATCCAGATGTCCAGAATGCATCGTTTTCGTATTGTCCCAACCATTATCATTTGCGACCAGAACGGCCTTTTTACTAGTTTTGGTTGCGAGCTCAATTTCTTGAAGCGCGCAGCGATGTTCTGCAAGATATGGAGGGTCCCGAGAGGCTGTCTGTCGAGGAGCTTGTGAATGCGAACGAGGATCGGCCTGAACTGGCTGATGAGGCGTGGGGGGAGGAGCTTGCGGGCGATGTTCGGCTTGAGCTTGAACATGGTCATAACCGTGAAGATGGTCAAAATGCGCAAAATGCTGAGGATGAGGCTGGGCTCGAAATTGGTGAAGAGGCTGATGGTAGTTTGGGTTAAAATGCGCGACATGCTGAGGATGAGGCAATTGCTGAAGAATTTGACGGAAGGTTGGGTCAAAATGCGCAATTTGCTGGGCATGAGGCTGGGAGGAAGACGGATTGGTTCTTTCATGCGTAGGGGGGGCAGCTGGTGAGGTCGGTGAGGGTCCATGGGGATAGCACTGGCCGAGAGGGCGGCTGTGGGATTCAGAGACCAGCTCCAAATGTACAATCCGTTCAACGGTTGGGGTGTTTGGTAGGTACCATACGGTTTATATATGCCAGAGATGAAATACGAAATTCTCCCAGATTTGTCCCAGATACATGCGACGCTATGTGGATCTGGCTGATTGATATGCTTGACCATATGCTTGGCCTCATGAATAAGACAAGAAAATAGATTGCGGCCGAATGATGCATGGTCCTGTCCGATGTAAGTACATATCTAAACGTTGCAAGGATATCATTATGTAAAAGAGAAGTATGGAGGATGTCGGAGCCTTCCCGATGGAAGACAGTTAGGGTGGTTCAGACTCGGAGTGCGCTATTTAGGGCTCCGTTTCGCAGCGGCTGATGCATGATGATTCTCGAACGACGAAGAATGTCTTTGAAGCCAAGAAGGAAGCAGGTTGAACTCGGCAGAACCCCTTCTGTGTCAGGCAAGGAGAACAAGGAAGTTGGGAACCGCACGACAACCAAGAAGCCTTGCTGATGTTCGGAAAGCCAGAAGCAAGCCCAAGGTTCAGTCCGTTTACATACCGTGTTTTTTCTCTCGATGTCGACGCTTGACAGGCTGGGCTGGAAAAGAGTCCGCAAGTAAACAGATCACCTCTCAGAGTCCTCACGATCATGGAGGAAAATATCGCTGACGCCCGAGGATTCCATGTAGAAGGATGATTTCGAGCTCGGAAAGTGCACTGTGCATCAGCAACCGAGTGATAGTGCGAATGTCTTTTTGCCTGCAAAAGATGGGTTATGTGACATGTTTCTCAGCCTTCGAACCGTCAGAATTGCGAGGCGCTGAGAGTGGCCATTGTGTCTTGCATGACAACCATGATGCTGAAATTGAGGAGAGCAGCATGCTCGCCAACGCATGGGGTACGTCATTCTATATATAATGGAAAACGATGAGGCATGCATGTTTGACTTGAACATGTGTTTCTAGACCCAATTCATGTCAAATTTCCCTGGTATAAATGGATGGACAAACTTATGATAGGCAAATGATGCTGTGGTTAACTCATCTGATCTCGATCCGCTACCAAAAGATGGTCGATCTTCAGCCCCTTTGGGTGGAGAGATATTCTTCCGTAAAGTTTATAAGGGTATATCATATATGATTGACCAGTGACCACATGTGGCCCGAACGATGCGTGACGAAGAATGTCTTTGAAGCCAAGAAGGTTCAGGTTGAACCCGACAGAACCCCTTCTGTCCAGGGCCAGGCAAGCAGAACAAGGC
>Ga0307508_10001691_pt1 | contig 24460 bp, 31 predicted proteins | sample 9_EM_MG_FD_203089 | JGI IMG/M metagenome (GOLD analysis project Ga0307508, IMG submission 203089) | Populus trichocarpa ectomycorrhiza microbial communities from riparian zone in the Pacific Northwest, United States - 9_EM | ecosystem: Host-associated > Plants > Roots > Unclassified | place... | reverse complement strand
ACCCCCCCCCCCCCCCCCCCCCCCCCCCCCCCCCCACCCACCCCCCCCCCCCCCCCCCCCCCCCCCCCCCCCCCCCCCCCCCCCCCCCCCCCCCCCCCCCCCCCCCCCCCCCCCCCCCCCCCCCCCCCCCCCACGCACCAGGCATGACATCTTCGATTTTCAACGGCGCACGATTAAACGGGTCCGTGGCATCGGAGAGCAGATGGGACTTGATGGTCTGGCGATCGATGCTCGTCCTACTCGTAGGCAGGATGACGGGGTCTTCCATGATGGTGAACATGAGCGGATCCATGAATTCGTCCGGCACGTCGCCGAGCTCCAGTTCCTCCTCGTCCTCGCGCAGCTTGACGGTCTCAACCTCGGCTGCGAGTTTTGCGAGGACGGCGATGTCCTCGCTGCTGCGGAGGTGGTGCCTCTGGAGCACCGAGATGGCGAGCGTGAAGGTCTCGGGCTTGTAGGAGCGGCCGTCGCGGGCGATGGCTTCGATGAAGGGCGCTTTCGAGGAGAGGTTGATGTACACGCCCGTGATCTCGCCCAGGAGCGCCTTAGGATTGAAGCGGTATTTTTCGGGGTTGCGGACCCGGAGATCGTTGCATTTGGGACCGACAAGGGCTTCGAGGTTGTAATCGAGCATGCCGGCGAGGCGAGAGACTATCTCGGGCTGCACGAAAGAATCTCCGATGGCGGACGTGAAGAGACTAAGCATTATCACGGTTTCGTTGCCGAACTGCATGTAGGATTGCGCGTCGCGCTCGGCTTTGACGAGGGCTTTTTCTTTGTCCGCCTTTTGCTCTTCCGTGAGGAAGCTGGCCGCACTGCTCTTGAGCTCATCTTGATACTTGCGGATGTCGATCAGTGCGGCGAGGGCGTTGTCCAGAACGTACGTCACGTCGTTCAGCAGAAGTGCGACGAAGCGGATGAAGAAGTCCACGTTGTGCTCGCTCTCTTGCTCGAGCTTGTCGCGGTACTGCTGATTGGGCCAGAGTTGCTGGATGATCTTGGAGATGTGATAGCGCACGTTGAACTTCTCGTAGTAATGCTTTTCGATCTCTATGTTTGATGTCAGCCTCCTCCATCAAGTCCATGTAGTGGGCGGTGGAGTACAAACCGATGTAAAAGTTCATCAGTGCATGCATCAAATACTGCAGGATAAACTTGTTCCCGTGAACCAGTTCTCCCAGGTACCCATTGCCGCTGCGAGACGGGCCGCCCGCGCGTGTGCCGTAGAATATAATTTCCACAAGCTTTGACTTGAGCGTGGCTTTCTGGATGTATTTTGACGACCGCAAGAACGTCACGGAGAACACCAAGAGCTCCGTCAGTTGTGTTGAGATCAGAGCCTCCGGCGTGTACACGCTGACGAAACTGACGATATTGCCGACAGACTCGACCATGTACTCGGGGAGGTGGCTGAACACTGCTGACGGTGGGTCCGGCAGCGGCAGACTGTCATACCAGTTAGTCGACAAGAACATCGAAGGGCAGTGACCACGACGTACGTGATGAGTTTATTCGGGTATTGGTGCAGCGGATCAACGAGTCTGAGCAGCCAGACCATCTGGTACCTCATGAACAGCAACACGGAGGCTTGGACGGTGTGATCCCATAGAACCACCTCGAGGGCGAATCTGTGGGCAATGGCACCGTCTATTCGGTCTTTGATCTTCGCAATGTTTCGGTCCAAAATCGCCAAAGCGGGAGACTTTCATCACAGTTAGTTGGTCGCTGCATGCGCCGTTGGAGTGGTATGTGCGGGACGAACATACCCCGATATATCTTTGCCGGTCCTCTTGGATTCTGGCCAGGTGTCTCTCCATCTCGGGAATGTCCCGGGCGAGTCCGTCGTGCTCGGATTCCGTCGAACCCAATCCGTAATACAGTCCCGCAGCGGTGAGGAAGAAGACCTCGGTAATGAAGTTATTTTTCCCCTCCACTGACTTGGAGTAAAACTCGGTGGAGGAATGATCGTCGGCATTCAGCTTTGTCTCCTCTGTGATGTCAAGTCTCGGGTTGCGGCGGAAGTAGTCTACGTCGATCCTATCGATCTTGGAGTAGGCTGAGTCCATGAAAGGTTCGCACAACCGTGTCAGCACCGCAGAAATGTTGACCATGAACCCGTCCGAGCTGACTGTTGCGTGGTCGACGTGGAGCGCAGCACGTTTCCTGTTCGCGTTGATGACTTTGGCAAAGAATTCGAGCACCCTTCCGCGCGACTGGTCGGAGGTCTTGCACAGCGCCGTCATGATCTGCGCCAGCTGCTCTTGCAGCGACTTTGAGGCCATGCGGAGGCCATCCGTAGCGTCCCGAATGGTGACCGGCGCCTTCTCTCTGCCGTTGGAAAAGTACTGCTTCGAAACCTCGGCCTGCAACGGCGAGATCCGGAAGAACGGTCCCAGCGCCATTACCTTCTCGAGGTCCTGTGGTTCCGCATCGCACAGGAAGCCCGGGAGATTAACGAAGATCTCCGCCAGCGGCTTGATGTGCGCTATCCGGTTGAGTGCGGATATGTACACTTTGTAGTCGTCGCACATGTTCATGGTTGCTAGCGTCGCGCTCATGATTTGAAAGGCTTCCTCGAACCTCTCTGCCAGCTCCGGTTCCTCTCCAAGTTTCGAGACCCACTCCAGTAGGATGTCCTGCGGTAATCCTTGGTCGTCTTCCAGATCCGCGATCAACCACTGGTCCAGCCGTACGGGAGGTTGATTGCCGCTTTTCACAGATCAGCAGGGTCCTCCCATTGTGTTCCGCCACATGGATAGGCCACCCACCCGAACATATCCGGCATCGTGATGCAGTAGAGCGCATAGTTGACACACATGCGCTTAGCCTCCTTCAAGACTCTGATCTTCCCCGCGTCCAATCTACTCGCCGGTGTCTTGCGCTGCAAATCCATCGCTCGTCTCCACGATCCGATCAGATGCTTAATCGGCACGACGTTCCGACCGCAGATGCCAAGGATCAAGTTGTCGAGAATCGACACCGAGAGGTGGGGAACTAGAAACGGGGGAATATCAGTTGAGCGAGCGCGCACGGTACACGGGAATCACTCCACCCACTCACCCTTCCCCGGCTCGGTCTCCTCTTGCAGGTCTTTGTACAGATCATCCAGGATCAAATACCCAGCGGAAGCGGCTCTCGGACCAGGCTGTAGCGCAAATCACCCCTTCTCAGCAGCTATACTTTCCCCGCAACGTGAGGTGTCCACACCAAGCAGGATGGATGGAGCACACATACCCTCAGAGCAACCCTAAAGATCTGCCCCAGTTTCTGATCCTCCCAAGCCTCCTGCGGGGTGAGCCCACCATCAGGTGCCAGCAGTTGCTTAAGCTGTGCACCAGCACCCGTGCCAGTGCCAGCGGCAGCCGGTGCAGTTCTGATAGTCCGCGAAGACGGACCTGGGGACGCGGCGCGCTTAAGCGACGGAGTGGGAGCAGCCTCGGGCTTTGTCGTGGCGTGGGAGGAGAGAAGTCGGGATTCCGGACGATTCTGCGGGACGGCGGCGGCGGCCTTCGGAGCTACTTCGGACGACGCGTCGGAAAGCGGTGGGGTCGGTTCTGCAGATGGTCGCTGCTGCTGCTGCGCTTGGAGCCGGGCTAGACGCTTGTTACGTATCTGGAGGGGGAGGAGGCCAGTCAGTATTGGAGGCTGAGGCGTTGCTGGGCCCAAGGATGGATGGTAGGAGGGGAGAATTACAGCATCTGCGTCTGCCGCTGTGGGGGCGTCGGAGTCTGGGGAGGACATGGGTTGATGTTCTTGGTCTTCTCCAACGAAAGCTTTGCGGCCGACGTCTATAGTTATGCTATCGACTCCTTGCCTTGATCCAGGGAGGCGGAAGGGGCAAGAGGGAAGTAGGGAAGTGGACGGGAAGTTGTGGGAGATATATGTAGCTGGATGAATGTGGGAGGGGGGATGTGGTGGAAGGGACGGCTTGGAACAGCGCGGAGGGGTTCGTGATGTTGACGTCGTAGGGCTAGAGGCTATCCCCAACTTTTGGCTGGGATGCTCTGGCTAGCTGCCGGCTGACACTGCCTGCTGCTAGTTGCGGCAAAGAACCTTTTCGAAAACGGAAGCGAGTCCGCTGCTGCCGCGCTTAAGCTTCTGGCTGTTATAGATGTGATGTATCTATGCAGCGCACCACTTACTTTCTACCCAAAGTTTCCGAGGATAGAGTAAAAACTCAAGTCACAATGCTCCGCCCTCCGCCCCACACATAAGCACCCAGATATTCAAGTGGAAACTTATGATTACCCAGCCTAACTAACATTATATGTATGCTTCGGAGGTTAAAGCGACGTCCTCCCTCCCTCCCTCAACACCATCTCTCTATCCGAATAGTTAGTACCTATAGGACATGCCCTCAGCGATAGCGCGACAGACTGCATCGCCGAGGCAGTCGCAGCGCTACGCTGCAGATGCCTGCTCTCGAGGGTGTTGACGTATTTGCACACGATGGGCATGGCGCGGGTCCAGGTCAGGAACACCAGCGAGTCCATGGGCACGAGTGCTGGGGCGTTAGAGGAACCTGGTGCATATCTTGGGCGTCAGGCTGGCCACCGTCACGGCGGCCGCTGAGGCGAAGTCGGGCATTTGTATCCGTTCTTTTAAGGGGTGGGCGGAAGCGCCAATGTCTGGGGTGGGGGGGGGGAAGTCGAGATGTGTGCACTGTAGTGACGAGTGCGAAGACGGCGTTGTTCGTTGGATATGGCTGGATAGCCGCGGCCTTTTATTACATACCGCAAATATCCCATCTCGGACGGACGGACTCATCCTCGACAGAGATCTACGGAACGCCCGAAGGTTCTGGAGGAGCCCGCGGAAAGCGGAGGTTGTATCCGTTTGTATGTGCCCACCGCCGGCAAGTGATAGTGGTGGATTCGGGCCAGTACGTATGCCGAAAGATCCTGGAGATATGAGCACGGTTGAGGAGCCGGGCCTCGCGGTTCGTGCCCGCAGCCTTTGTTCCTCGCTGAGAAGCAGTATGTATTGTACGCTGCAAGCACGAACGGGAACTCGTCGGGTCTTGCAGAAGACGCCAGTTCCGCAACCCAGATTATCGGGCCTTCTCTCGTCCCACCGCTAGTATGTAAGTAGGTATTCTCGATGGGAAACCTCCTCTTCCACAGAGAGCTACGCACACCTCAAATTCCCCATCGTGTGCCAACCACCCTCGTTATTCATACACAGCCTGAAGGTCGGAACTAGGGCTGAGCGAGTATGGTAGATATTCACCGATCAGATGATTCTCACAAAAGAACCCGCACAACACGTTAAACGTACATACACGCTTGGAAAAAAAAAATGGAAAAAAAAAAGTGAAAAAGACACTGAACACTTGAAACGTTTCAGTGCATCGTTACCCCTAAGTTGTAGATCCGAAGTAGATAGGTACACAGAAACAAAAAAAAAAAGTGAAGAAAAGAGAAAGAGAAAAAAACACCAAACACACAGATTCACCAAATTTTATTCTCCGAAGCTCCCGAAACAAACAAGAAAACCGAACAGACAGAAAACGGGCCAAGCTCTAGTGCCGAGTGATCCCACGAGATCCGCCCGTACGCACCCGAACAAACGCTGCGGGGATCATTCTAGTAGTACTCATAGACGGTCTTGATGGTGGTGGGGCCAGCGACGGTAGTGACGGCCGACCCGGTGACGGTAGTCACATGAGCAGCGGGGCAGCCGGGCGATCCGGTTCCGGTGGGGCTGACCGGGAACTTGTCGGTGCTGTAGAGCTTGAAGGTCGTCGACTTGGTGTCCTTGACCGTGGTGTACATCGTGTAGTTGGCGTACGGCGGAAGCTTGACGACCGGGAGGGAGCTTGAGCTGGCAACCGGGTAGACCGGAGCAGGGGGAGCAATCGTCTTGGTGATGTGCTGTGATGCATCAGTATCGGGGTCAAGAGGGAGCGTCCGGATCTTCATACCACAATCTCCGTCGAGGTGGTGGTAGTCGCCACAGTCTTGGTAGTCAGCTGCTCGACGTGCTCCACAGGAGCAATGGCAGTGGGTTCGGCAACGGGGCCCTCGGTCTGATACACTGTGTCGGTGAACACCGATGCAGTGATGCTGCCGGAGGAGAGCGTCGTGGGAACAGCAGACGGCACAAAGTGAAAGACCGTAGTGGTCTCCGTCTCCGACGGGTCGACCAACGCCGTGGAGTAGTAGTGGGTTTCGTAAGCTGTGGTCGGCATCTCGATAGTCTTGGTGATCGTCTTGGTGATAGCGCGCCCGTCTCCGAGGGTGTAGGTAACAGTGACAAAAGAGGTGGTGGGAGCCATGTAGGTGGTCGGAGTAACCACCGGCTCCAGAGGAGCACCGGTTCCGGTTCCGATAACACCGGTGGTCACAGTGCCATTGTTGCCGTAGTGCGCAGCGGCGCGACGGTGCATGTGGCCATCGTGGGGGGCAGCGAAGGCATGGGGGGCAGCGAAGGCATGGGCGGCGGAGACGGTGGCAGTGAAGGCACCAACGATAGCAATAACGAGTTTGAGGGAGACCATTGCTGCTTCTCTCGTAGTGGTATTCGATCGAAAAGTTTGGCTATTCTGCTGCCGATTCGAGGAGAGTCTCGGCGGGGAAAAGAGTGACAGAGGGTCAAAGAATGTGGTGGGGGGAATGCACAACCGGACCGAAAGAAGGTGGAGTTTGGCTGTTGGGGATGGAGAGCGGAAGGAAGGTGGGATGGGGGAGAGAGAAGAAGAAGTAGCAGCGGCGGCGCAGCAGTCCGGGATGTCCCGCTGTTGTGTTTGCGCCGAAGGGTCGAGCCGCCGCACAGAAAGAGACGGCTTGGAGCCAGCCACGACGCATCGCCAAATCTCGGAGAAGCATCCTATCTAGCATGTTCGACATCCGGGGGTCGTCCTCCCCTTCGCATCTGCAAGACGACACGCCGCAGGGAACAACTGCACATTCCGAGTGTCGTTCCAGCCAACCCTCGCTGTCGCTTCCGACGAAACCCGCTCGACCACCCACCGCCACAGCCCTCTCCGCCGCCGCTTCACTGGGGTCGCTTCCGCCGAGGGCCGGGAGGAGGACCTGTCCGGAAGCCCAACATTTCTGCCGAGTCCGCGGTGGGATGTTGATGGAGGTTTGTCGTACGCCGCGATCACCACCTCCAGCAGCGCCGCCGCAGAGTCACAGCACCCAAGAGCGGACACGGGAGATTGCATTTTGCGGCGCGAGCGAAGATGAAGAAGGGGCAGCAGAAGGGGCGAGGTGGACGAGCGAGAACCCGAGCCAGCGCCAGCAGGTTGCCGTCGCCGTGCACATCCGCGCTCCAGTCTCACAGCTGGGTACGTATCTGCTGCATATTCGTGAGGGAGATGCCAGGGGTTAACTAGCGGCAAAGGAAAAAAGGAAGCGCACTTTCGACGCAGGTACATACCAGCTATCTAGATAGCCGTCACGCCGAATCAGAGGTGTCTCTCCCAACGGCTGAAGGAGGAGAATGGCTTTTCCCCACGGAGCTATGATACATCATAGGCGGCAGACAGCAGGCTTCCTCCGAAACAGCCGCTGCACGCTGCCTGCCTGCTTGTCTTGTGCTTGGTGTGCGGCGGACAGCGCCATCGGTCGGAGATTTCCCTCTCGCTAGGAAAAAAACGAAAACAATCCTTGAGCAAAGTGCTATGACCACCTAGCATCATGTATGTACTGGCAAATCTCCTCCCCGAGTGAAACGATCGAGCTCAGGTCCGATGTACGGGCGATAACTAACAGCAACTACATAACAGGGCCGCTCCCGCGATAATTGCATATGTGCTGACTGTGCGGCATGACACGACATGCCGCCGTCCAGGCTCGTGGCCAAAGACAGCATAGCTAGCATGCTGGCCCGTTGACGCTTGCGTCTGTTGCGGCTCCGTCCAACTCTAAACCCACTTCCACAGCACGTCCAGCCGTCCAGGGATCATGGGCGCCGGGCTTCGCCGCTCACAGGCTCCGCTCCACTATACATCCGACGAGTCGTCTGGATATGGACATTACCTCCTGGTACATACATAACTGCACTATACACACACCGGCATCTGCGGGACCACCGACCATCTCGGTGTCCGGCTTGTTCCTTTGTCTCTGCTGTAGGTAGTTGGTTATCTGCGTCGTCTGCGGCGCGCATGCATATCCACATACATAGTTACATCTGTGCATCGTCAAATCGCGATTCGGAAACCGTACCGACTGATCGTGCGACCGTGCTACCGTGCTCTCTTCGGCTTTGCTCGTGGGTGAATCGAGGACGCACAGTGTTTTGCTTCTTTTCTTTTTTGCTCTGCTCGATTGCCCGCGCGTCAGACAGCCAACTGAAATTTCCGAGCCAGACACATACATGATACTTGATACGGCTCGGCCTTCGATCCGAAACCCACGCCTCTCTCCCCCCTCCCCCCTCGCGCCGCATAAGTACTTAGTTACTTACAGCATCAAAAAAAAAAAAAAAAATGACATCTGCATACCGCAGCAGAAATACGCCATGTGACCGGACCGGACCGGCTTGCTGTTTCCTGGTGTCAATATCCGAGCAGCACCGGAGGGGTCGGTGTGGTAGATATATACTTGCGAGTGACGGTGTCGACTACAGATATCTGCGCCATGATTTGCTGCAATACAAGTTATTTACTGCAGATAATCGCCCCACAAGCACCAATGCAGGCGTCACCCTCAGCCCACAGACCACGAAACCATAGAGAATGGCCGGCCGTTTTCTCGCAATCTGTTCCTCCCCCCAATGTAACTCTGCAGAACCCTTGCTCCCAGGCCTACTACAGCGCTACTCCATAGCACGGGGTGCACTCTATATTATCCTCCAGTCCAGAGCACCTCCCACAAGCGCCAGCCCGCACGCCACACACACACACACACACACACACACACACACACACACGCACACGAGCAGTTAGTGGCGAGTACGCCTGAACCTGCGGAGTTGAGGCTTTCCCTGGGCGGTTCTTGTCCTTACCGGCTCGAGTACACGCTTGCACCTCTTCCGCCAGAAGACACCGCTGGTCCTGCGGCTCTGTCACCCGACGTGCGAACGAGCACTGTTCGGCTGCGTACCTCGGGTCTGCCGATTGAGCTCCTGCAGCTCTTGTGCTGCCGTGGTTCGATCGCGGTACAACCGTCGACGGTGGTGGGAATAACAGAGTGATATGGCATGGACGCGCACGGCCTCTTCGTATCACCCTTGACACAGCGGTCTCTACGGCACTCCTGTGGTGTCCCTTAATGGAGGGACGAGCTGCAGCTGCCAGCTGCAGTCGCTTTTCACGCGTAATTACCAGCACCACCCGACAGCGCTCAACATTTACTCGAGCTCCGTGCTGATGGCACCGATTTCAACTAAGATCACACGACACCTCACTCGCTCCTCGGCTGCCAGACAGACAGATGGATGTATTAGCTTCTATCCGGTGGCTATAAGTACGAGGGCTCCAGAACCGAACGCCGGATGACCCACATCACAGATCCGCCTTCTCCTCCTTGCCGGTGCCGTCCTCGTCGTGCTCCTTCAGGGTTTCGGGCATTGGGTCACCCTCGCCCTTGTGTTTCTCGAACTTGGGCAGGCCGTCCGCCACATCGACGGCCCTCCTCGAGTAGAAGATATGGCACCTTGGGGCGATCAGCGGCACGATCCACACCGGGTGCCAGTGTGGAGGGGGGACTTACGAAGGGTACCACTCGCGCTTCTCCTTGAGGCTGGCGAACTTGATGAGGGTGGGGAACAGCATGAGCATGTTGCGGCCCTCGTCCATGATGGGGGACCTGCACTTGCCGCACGCGACCTTGCACGGCAGCGTGTATTCGGCGCTGTTCTCGCCGGGGTTGTAGTAGACGAGGTCGTCCCTGCCGCGCGTGAACAGCACGTCGTCCTTGTGCACGATCGCGGCCCACTGGAACGGCGCGCCGTGCAGCCGCTGGCACGTCTGACAGTGGCAGAACTTGGCGTCCAGCGGCTTCGCGCGCGAGATTGAGTATTGCACCGATGTGCAGAAGCATTCCGCCATCAGGACCGCGTGAAACGTCGTCGTCGCCGCCGTGAGCGAGTACGGCGGCCGGTCTATGCGGTTCTCGTGCACGATCCGCTTGTGGTGCTCCGCCAGACCGCTGGTGTCCGAGTCGTTCTTGTGGAGCTCGTCGCCCGTCATCCTCGATGTCGTTGCGAAGAGACGGGTGTACTGACTGTCGTGGTGGTGGTGTGTGGCGATAGGGGCGGTTGTGCGGATGAGATTGGCGAAAAGTCGTGATGTAGGTCTCATGGAGATGGATGGGGGGGAAATTATATAAGGCTCTACCGTTCGGACGAGAGCCGTGGAATTTGGTGTTTCTTCATTCCGTCATTGTTGTGGTGCCCCAACTCGGTTTGTTGTGGTTGGTGTGACGTCAAGGTTACCTCGACGTCTCAATGGCCGAGGAAAGCGGCCATGATGCGGTCATGCTGTAACGCGCCCCGTGCCGATCTTGTACCGCTCGGAGAAAGCGCGCAAAAGGTCCGTTCCCGGCTGGCGGCTGTCGTGTGATGTCAACCAAAGGGGGGAGAATTTCTGCTGGGACATCAGATATCACGCCTCGTCGAGCCGATCCATTGTCTCGATCGGCAACCCCGCCGGTCTAGCCGTAAGCACAGTGGATGGAGACGTACATCGCCGCGATCTAGGTAGGTCGCATGCGGTCAAGTGAATAGACCAAAAGAAAAAAAAGTGATGAATGCCCATCGAAGTTTATTGTCCAATGACTTCTAGCATTACACCCAGTCGAACCCCACCCCCGCGGAGCACCGAGTACACACATAGCATTAGGCGATTCCCTTTCTCCTCTTGTACGCGGCATTCCGCTTTCCCTTCTTCTGCCACCTGGCGAACGGATTATTGTTCTTGACGTCGACCTTGGGCATGATGCGGCCGATCTTCCAGTTCGGCGGTCTGTGGACGTAGAAGCCGTCTTTCGCCTCCGCGTCGGCCTTTGAGAGCGGGGTGCCGAACGGCACGACCTCTCTGGGCTGCTGCTCCATGGCCACTTCGACCCGGCCGAGTCGCCGCACGCGCGCAGCGTTGAGCGGACGCGGGAGCACCTGCGACTCCCGGAGGGCGACGCCGATGAAGCGCCGCTTCGGCTGCGCGGGGTCCTTGTAGTACCGCACGAAGCCCGGCGCCATGGCGAAGATGGTGTGGTCCCGTCCTATGCCCGCATTCTCGCCGGCGTGCCAGACCGTGCCGCGCTGACGGTAGATGATCATGCCGGTGACTACTTTCTCACCTGGGATGAGGGTCAGTCGGAGGAGAAGAGAACAGAGGAGAGGAGAGGAGGCGGGAAAGAAAAAAGGAGTACCAGCAGTCTTTTTGGCACCCAGTCGCTTGCCCGGTCCGTCTTTCGCTTTGTTGGCGCGGCCAGAGGTCGCGTGCGAGGCGTGGCGGGCTTGGATTGTGCTCAGGATTCCCGTGCGAGGCGGGGCGCGAATCGCATTGAGCGGGGTGGTGGCGATGATGGAGGAGGAGACGATCGCTGAGCGAACGGGGTGCGCCGGTGCGAGGACGACGATGGGCGCCCGGAGGACACCGAGTACGCGAGGGGCGAGCATCAGGAACGGGAGTTGCAAGGTTCGGGAGTGGTGTCGGCGGCGGAGCTTGAACTTTTTACCTGTGCACGAGGTGGAAGCCGTGGTCGCAGCTATCCCGGAGGCTACATAGCCGGTGGCTAGCTCGGCACGTGTCCGTCTGCTTCGTCCGTTTTCCGTCTCTGGTTCTACATCAACTCACACCTCCAAACAGCAAACTTCCCCGATAATGGATATGATAGCTACGTCGTAAGAAGCAGCGCCTATCTATATATGTACTTATCTACGCTATTCGGATGCTATTAACAACGATCTTTGCTGCGAAATCCTATCCACACCTCCTTACATCCGCACCAGCAAAATTTTCAAACTGGCAGCAGAATTACCTACCTAGTAAGTAACATTCATTCCTCCCTGAGCAAACTTTTCCTGGTACAGCCCAGCTCGGGTGCCCGAGGCCGGTCAAAAAAAAAGGCATTTACACATTCTGGTCCATATCTGCTGTCGTGACGGGGAGCGTTTTGTCCAAACAGGACTCCTAGGGAGTTCACGAGTTCTTGATTCACCACCTAAAGAATACATATTTCCTGAATTGTCTCACACGATTCCCCCTAAGAGAAGTCTCCACCCACCACCACCACCACCACCACCACCACCACCACCACCACCACCACCACATTCCCTTGCAGCACCCCGTGTCTTCCAATACTCCAGTTTTGTAGCGAGAAGAAGAAAGGAAATTCTTTGTAACCATCGTGTCATAACAAGATTTGAGTTCGTAGCAGTCGTCAAAGAAACTTCATGGTCGTAACAGGTCGTAACGGGTCATAACTAGTACTGAGATCGGTATCACAGTTGAAACACGATGGAGAGAAATGAGATGAAGAATCAAAGAAGAAGAGAAAAAAAAAGGGGGGGGGGAGTATTAAACCTGAAAGTCTAGAAGTAAAGTATGACCAAGTGTTCCCATGCGAAGAAAAAGGAACCGAGGAAACAATTATATAGAAACAGCACGCGGTATCGAGAGAAACAGGAATAAGAATAACGATGCTACGGAGGATAATCACAGAATGTATGATGCCAGAGGGCCTATGTAAAATATGAAGGGACGGAGGTGCCGGGGAAGGGGAGAGGAACGAAATGCAGACGCAAAAACTCCAATCAATGCCCGGAAGAACTATAAACTCCTTCGCAAGAACGAATAATGTGAAATCGATCGAAAGATGCTGTCCCTGTTTGAGGAAGAGAAAGGAGAGGGTAGAGATGCCGAATTTACTGGCAAAAATGTCAACGGGACGCAAAATGGTTGCGACTGTCCCGAAGAAAGCGGGAATAAACAACCGGAAGATGACATGCGTAGAAAGAAACATCACGTCCATATTGCAAAATCAAGCAGACAATACGCCGTTACAATCTAACCAAAAGCCGCCAAACTTTTTTGCACATGAGTAGGGGAATCAAGAGAACGAAAGGGAAAGGGTGAAGTAAATGGCCGGGAAGAAAGTAGAAGCAAAGAGAGAGAAGAAAGCGAAATCAGGCCCACTCCTCTCGTTGGGACCTCAGATATTTACGGGCCAGTTCGTCGCCTCCCTGGGCCGACAGCTCCATCCAGTGATACGCCACGCACATGGTAGCAGGATCCCTCTTCTCCGGATCCTCTCCCTTGGCAACCATCATGTCGGGCCGGAAAGTGTCCTTCGGCTTGGACAGAGGCTTTGTGGTCCTGGGAAGCAGCGATGGGTTGGTTAGGTAGAAGATGGCTAGTTCGCGCTGGGCGGTGGGGTCCCCTTCCCGAGCGGTGATTATCCACATGTTGGCCGCATCCTGCATCGAGTACCGGAGGTAGTCGGCATTCTCGTCACCTTTTTCTTTGCCGGCGTTTTCGGATTCTCTGCCATTGGCGTCCCTGGCGACGATTGCGTCTGCAATCTCGACCATTGTGCGGCAGACATCCTGTTTGAGCCCCAGCGCGGCGAGTCCGGCATCCCAAAAGGCTTTACCGACCTCGGTCATATCAAGAATAGACGCAGGTACGAAGGCAGCAACGTACTGAAGGTCGCGGAACAGCGTGGCAGGGCGGATGTCAGACTGTCTGAAAAGGCTCTGGAGAACATCCACAATCATGTCGGTGCTGGGCGCAGTCGGCGACGATGAACAACGGGCGCCATTAACACCACCGTTGTTTGTTGCATTTGACCGACGCTCCTCGAGATTGGCAATGGCCTCTTCGATGTTAGAAGGTTGAGAGAGCTGCACGCAGGAGACGCGGGAAGTGGCATCGCCCATTGCTCCGAGGAATGGCGGGGTTGGGAGCGACGGCAGTGTCGGTCTATCCGATGACGAATGGCGGGAAAGCGATGCGACGATTAAGCGTTCCAGTTCATATAGAGCGTGGAGCTTCTGGAACGGGTTGGGGTGCGTCGAGAACTTGAGCAGGAGCCTCCGGAAGGCGTGGCCATATGGGAAAGCCATCAGACCACCTTTCCTCGTAACCGAGAACTTGGATGACCGGGCTGTAGCGTCGCTGGAAGACGAATTCTCTTCCCCGGAATATGCTTCGCGGCCGACCGTTTCGAACGTGGCGACCGGAGCAGCAAGCTCGCCCTTCCGGTCTTTGCCCAGACCCAGCGCCTCCAGAGTGCCACCTGCCTTGTCCTTGCGCATAGCTTTAGTGCTCTTCTTCTTGGACAAACCCTTGCGTATGCTCGCCGGGCAGGACTTCTTCCTCTCTCTCTCTCTCTCCTTTCGCTTGGCCTCTTCCTGCTCCTCTTTCCTTTGGATGCAGTCATCTCCCAGGCCACCAGAAAACCAGGCGTCAGTTTCGCTTCCACGACTGAAGACTTCCAGCCCAAGGTCACTCAGGAGCAGACCAGTCAACGACTGTTTTAGTTCGGCGAGGAATTTCTTCTTCTCCTGTGTGATCATTTCGGACGTCTTGAGGAGGGTAGTCGGCGAATGCGCCGTCTTCGGTCGCCCTGACGCAGCGGCATGGGTATTATGAGACGAAAACGGCGACCAGAATGTGTTGTGCGACTCCGACGACAGGGCGGGACTCGGCATCCCAAATAGATCTTGTCTGTCCACCGCATCCATAAGCCCAGTGCTCGATCTAGTCTGGCCTTTACGGCTTTGCGGAGGATCGTGCAGAGAGCCAACGAGGTTTGCAGACCTATTATTATTCCTGCCAAACAAGTCGCTAGTACTCGGTCTCCTCAACATCTCTATACTCCGTCGGCTATTCCGCCCATCTTCGCGCTCGGGTTCGTAGTCCTCGTCACCTGCGACGCTCAGTGTACCTACGCCTGCAAGGTACAGTTCACCCTTCGGGCGGTTAGGAGACATCTCTCGATCGTCACGCGAGAACAATTCACTGGACCAAAGGACAGGTCCATCAAGTATACCATCGCCCACCAGCTTAGTAACGCACTTGTCGATTTCCAAGCAGAACCGGTGAATACGTTCTTCGCCTTTGCAAAAGTTCTCGACCGAGTACTTGCTCAGGTATTCCGAGGTCATGGCTGCCTGCTCGTCACTGAGCTTGTTCGGGCCACCGTGTTCGTTGGTCGCCGCCAGGATGTCGATCAACGTGTCCGACTTGAGTAGAGAGAAGCTGTTTGTCGACATACGGTGCGTCAGGGTGGCTCGACTCGTAGCCTTCGTCGGAGGCGGCTTCGGTGGTTGCGGCAAGGTCATTCTCTTCAGAGCCAGAGCGACATTCTTGGCTTCATCGTAGGCGGCAGAATTGCGAACATCAGTGACATACCACATCTTGTCTCGGAGGTCCTTGATCTTCTTCATCATATCTTGAATCGAGGAGTCAAGTCTCTCGTTGGCCTGGGCAGCCCAGGCAAACCAGTGTTCGTATTCGTCCATGGCGGCCGCCCACCTGTCAATAGCGCGGCTGGCAGAGTGAGAGAAGATATGAAGCAGAGGGGCGAACTCGTTTCGTTGCAGCGAAGGCGCAACCTTGCGAAGTTGACTCCCGGCTCGGAAGTACATCTGCGCCGAGACATAGTCTCCTCTGGCGTAGCACTGGCTGTATGCGGCCTGAAGCATGGTCACAAGGAGTCCGGTAGGCTGTTGCCTCTTAGGCTTTTCCGGGTCCATAGGTGTGCCTCGAGACCTGTCGGGAGCAGGTGGCTTGGGTTGGTTCTTGGCAAACATGGCCGTCAAGTTGCTCTGGTGGAAAGGGTTACTTGGATCCAGCTGAGAATCTGGGGGGGATGGAGGGGCGGGGGTGGTCATGGCCTTCTTCAAGACGGGTCTCGCCTCGGGTTCGGTTTCGGTCTTGGCCTCTTCGGGAATCTCATACTCATCCACCAGCTTTAGGATGGCTTGCTTCAGTTGGTCGTAGTCGCGATCGAGTCCGTTTAGCTCTGTGGGCCGATCGTCTTCGCTGTCGCTGTCATGCTCGTCGCTGTCGTCATCCTCATCGTCGTCTTCCCACTCTTTTCGCATCCTCAAGCTCAGTTCCTCACCGTCCGGAGAGATATAGATAACAGCCCACTTCTCCGCACACGGGTGACAACGACCAACGACAGCATCGTATCCCAGTCGCCCCCGCATAGCCTCCACAGCAGATCTGACCTCAGCAGCGCCCGATTTCTCGGGGATTGTCATGGGAGTTTCTGTTCCTGCCATAGATGGCGGGGCCATGTTGAATGACGATGAAGGTGACGGGATGGACACGAAGGAACGTTTGTCGTCCTGGAAACTGCCGCGCTCCAATAGGGGCGCGGTTACCGATGCAGTTTCGCTGGCCAGAGAAGAACTGTCATCGCTCATGACAGATCCTGCACCAGCATCGAAGGTTCCGGGCGACTTGGCCTGCATCCGGGAAGATGCTCTGCTGGACAGCCGTTTTTGGATATCGCGGGGATCTATTTGAGTGGTGAGGGAGTTCGGATAGATAGCGTTACAGAGAGTAATGATGTCGGCGGGGCAGACAACAAGAAAGTGTTGCACTTCTGACGTTTCCGGTGGAGATGCAACAGCTTTGGTGGAGACAAGAACGGGAGGCGTGTTCATGGGCCGAGGACAGCGGAATCTCTCCAGAAGGTTCTCTATATGTGTTCGGATCACAGGCTCTACCGGAGAACTGGTTTTCCTATTGCGGGTCAGTACGCCAAAGGAAGGGGGGGAGCCCTATACCGGATCAAGGAGAGAAGGCCGAACATACCAATCGCCAAAGACCACACTGACAGCGTGGTTGTACATCTTCTTAAGGACGGGGCGCAGGATTTTCAGCCGAGAATGTTCGCTAATATGGTGGCCGGTCATGATCCCATGATACTGATCGGTCGGTTCGGTTAGCAGCAGTAGCGACAGCGAGGCAGGTAGCCGGAATTTACCTCTGGATAAGCGACGCCATTAGCCAGGAAGCGGTTGAAGAACCATTTCACGACAATCATGATCTCGGCTTGGCGTTGTTTTTTGGGATCGTCCATTCTCTCCAGAATCGCATGCCCCAGCTCCAATATACCCTCCGGAATTCCACCGGCACCGGGTTCGTCGTCCAAAACCTCGAAGAGTCTCCTCTCTGCTTTGGTCCAAAACTCTTCGGCGAGGAGGTCGTGTTTTCCCCGAACGTCCGATGACCGGCCGGTTGTTTGCTCTTCGGCGCGTTCCACGAGAAATGAGCCTTCCTGGACGAGATCCATGATGCAGATCTCCAGATTCGCCTTGGCTGGCCACTCTCGCATCGCAGTCCACGAATCCATTACACACATCAGAAGCGATTCTCCCTTATTTTCGGCGATCAGTCTGGCGCAAGTGGTCGCCCAAATGTCCAATTTTCTCGAGTCTTCGGGAGAATCGGGTCCGGTGGAGTTGGCGAAGACAGTGTGTAGCAGAGTATATAACGGGTCATTACGATGGAAAGCGAGGAGTCGCTCGATTGGGCTCGGCATTGGACTCAGCTGTGGATGTCCCCTCACCGACGCAGTCCCTCGCCTCGAGGCCTGTTGTGGGAGAATCGACTCTTGAGGACTCGGTTGGTGGTGAAAACGGGCAAGCGCTTCGAGCTCCGAGTTGGATAAGCGGCTCAGCCGACCAGCGAGGAAAGACGGATTCGTTCTAATGCTCTGGATGAACGTCAAGATTGTTTCTCGCGCCTGAGCAGGAAGCTGCTGGAGAAACGAGATGCCAGCCGGATAGACATCCTGATCATCGTTGGACTTGGAAGCCTTAGAGTTCAACTCCGGTTCCAGCATAGCGAACCGGCGGCCGGCTTCGCAAGAGTTACGCACATCGTGGATCGCGTTGTAGAGAGCGGCAAACTCCGACTTCTGATCGGATTTGAAGTGATCCACCAATATCTTGTGGCACAGGTCGCCCGTTCTCGTCAGCCGCGCAGAGATACCGTTCGCTATCAGGGATTTCTGAAGACGCAGTTTCGACTGCGAGTGCTTCTGTTCATGGTAGGCCTGCGACTTCACAAGTTGCGCCAACTCGAGCACGGAAGCATTTGTGCGTACGGTCGAGGGGGGGGGAGCACGGTAGAGATCTGGCGAGACGAGAGGTAGCTTGCCTGCCGGAGCGGTGGCCGCGGGGTGGGCAGGAAGAGCAGGGCGTTGTTTCTTCGACGACCGCTTGTGCGAGTTCCGCCTGCCAGCAACGGTCATATCTTGCGTCGGCGCGGGTGACGAGGGACGAGACGTAGGTGCCGAGGTACCAGATGGCAGTTCTACAGTCGATATCGGCGGAGGAGCGGGTGACGGGGGCGGCGGCGGCGGCGGCGGCGGCTGGGTTTGCAGTTGCGGTGGTGGAGGTTTTAGGGGAGCGGCGGAGGAGGGATCTGGGGGAGGAGAAGCGAGAGGAGGCGGAGGCTGTTGCTGCAGAGCAGGGGACGACGACGACAGCGACGGGGAGGAGGGCCGCGATGAGGGCGCAGGCAGCAAGGCTACCGAATGGCAAATTAGCTATGAGATGTCCTTTTTTATTCTCTAACTGGGTTGCAGCAGCATCGATCATCAAGAATGGGAGTGGACGATTGCCACGTTAGCTGCTGCCCTGGCGCTCATCCAAGCGGCATGGCCGGCTGGTCTCCACCGCGCGAGCGAGCGGACTAAGGTCACTGTGCGCACACAGCCCAACGGCAACAACCACCACTACCACTCGACCTCCACCACCACCTCCACCGCCACCACCACCACCACCATCACCGCCGGCGCCAGCCCGCGCACAACCACGGCCGAACCAAAATCCCAGCAGCACTGGAGGCCGATCGACTATGGCCGGCCGAACAGACAAACGAACGAACGAATGACACAGGAGGGGAAACGTACAGGTGGTTGAGGAAGGGAGAGGTTCAGATTCCTTCATGAGTCCATGGAGGTACGGGACGAGATGGGTCGAAGTCAATATAAACAGGTAAACCGCAGGTTTATTTAACCAGGCGTGGTCGGTTTCGGAGAAGGCGCGAGAAGTTGTAGGTTTTGACTCGGGACGGGCACAACGACGACGACAAGAGAGCGAACGGGGCAACCAACGACGCAGCGGTAGTAGTCTACTAGTAGCAGTAGACCACGGAAGAAGAAAAGAAAAGAAAAATCAACAAATCGCCAACGACGATTGGAGCTGGGAATAGATGCTTGGGGCAGAGCAGCTAGAACGATAGCGCCGGCAGAGAAGGAAGGGAAAGGGAAAAAAAAAATAGATGGCTTGATTGCGACAGAGACTGGGGAGTTGCGGGCGAAGACGATGGAATCGCAGAACTGATGAATCGGATAGCGAGAGACGCGCTGAGGTGGGGCGGGAGGGGGGGGGGGGGAGGGATGACAGATGCGTGAGTACGGCTGGGCGGGGCGGGGGGGTGGCGGTGGATTCTGCGGTGCCTTGCTGCTGGTTGCTGCTACCTGCCTTGGAGAATAGTGATGCTGTGCTGCTTGGGCTGCTGCTTCTGCTGGAGCTGACTCGACAGCAAAGCGATTTGCTCTCCGGATTCTGCGGTCGGCGGTTTGATTCGTTCGTCGTTGGGGGGGAAGCCGAGATCTGACTGCCTTGCGGACTTGAGGATGGAGTAGATACCTTGTATGTATGCGGTAGAAGGACGCAGTGGTTTTGTTTTTTTCTTCGCGCGCGGGATTTGAGCGCGAGGGGAGACCGGGCGGGATAGATGCGGAAGGGCGAGAGGGTGAGCTGGCGACGAACGGGATTGGGTGACCGGGCGTGAAATGGCTCCGTTGCGGAGCAAGGAGTTGCATATGGTTGGCGGGCGAACGGGCTATACGTACGACGAGAGAAGTTCATCTTTCCGCAGCTCTTTAACGTCTTCAGCTTCCGATTCTGCTTGCTGTTCAGCAGCAGCGTCATGGGGGGAACCAGCAACCGGTTACATCATCAAACCACGGTGGCAACTGAGTCATCGCTCGATATCGACCGCTGGAAGTCTCGGGTCGAGTTTCTGCTCTTTGTTTCATTTTCGTGCCTTGCTGCCCCTCGCCCATCCCCAAGCTCCTCCGCCGATCCTCCTCCGCCGCCCCGTCCCTCCCCTTTGCTCTGTTCCTCGAACCACAACTTCGCAGCGATGTCCAAGCACCAGGGCAGATGGATGGTGCGCTCGAACCGACTGCGGGCATGTCTCGCACTGCTGGCCAATCTGGCCGGCCGGCCTGGTGAGGAGGGGTACTCTACATATGGCGCTGCTCGGTGCCGCGCCTTCCAGTGTCACAAGGAACAGTGGAGGCCCGTTTTCGACTCTTTTCGTGCGGCTGCATGCTGGTGATTTCCGACGACGGGCTGCGATTGGCCGGGCGGCGAAACGACAGCGCAGCGACAGGGGTCACATGCGACCTTGGAGCGAGGCTCGAACCTCACCTCGCCTCACCACGCCTCCGCTTCTTCGTCTTCTTCGTCTTCTTCATCTTCTTCACCATCGACTCCGGCGCCCATCCCACCACCGCCCGTTCCGGCATCCCCGACTCCCCCCGACGTTGGTGCTCTACCTGCTCTGCTGCCATCTCAGCTAACCCTCCTCTGCTGCCATCTCAGCTCGCCCTTCTCTGCTGCCATCTCAGCTCACCGTCCTCTGCCCTCAGCGCCGCGGTCGGTCGGGCGTGGCAGTCAGCATCTGCACGATCCTGAATCTGTCCGCATGTATGTATCTACACGTACCCTGGCCTCGGCCTGCCTTGGCATCTGGGTGAAACGAACCTTCGAAGCTTGTGCTTATCGCCGAGCGCGAGAGTCCCGCAGACCCCATGATACATATGGTACCTTCTGTGCGTCCGTGGGCGTAGTGCGCAGTCTTGGGCGCGCACACACAGATACGCCGCTCCGCACGCTGCCGGCCTTGCGTTCGGCTTGTCCGACACCATTCCGAACCTCCCCGCAGAGGCCGGAAGAAGGCCGAACATCGGCAGTCTGCTTCTCGTGCTCCTCGTCGCCGTTTGCATCCTCTCCCTTCCCCTCCTGCTCTGGGGGGGGGGGGGGGGGCGCCCGCCCGCCCGCGCCCCCCCCGCCCCCCCCCCCCCCCGCCCCCGCATCCAGCATCCACACATCCAGCCGCGCTTGGAGCTGAAAGAACGACTAGTGTGCCCACATTAACCGTAGATTGCTGCGTGGATCATGGGCTCCGACCTTCGGTATCTGCTTGGGATATGTACACCGTCTACGTCGGTCCGGCACTTGCTCTCATCGCAGCCGTGCCCGCGTGGCCCGTTTGTGACCACCTCCGGACGCAGCTGCCGGCGAGGACGATGGAGGTGAAAGCGGAAGGCCACGGAGAGGAGAGATGCGCAGACAAAGCGAGGACGCCAGGTGAGCCTGCCAGCCATGTGCCGACCGCGAGTTCGTCCGGCGCTGGGCTGGATACCATGTAGATATCTACCGCTTTGGATACGGGCTGCCTTCCGGGTGCGGGCGTTTGGCTGTTTGCATGGCCGTCCAACAGCCATGCGCTGGTCCACCAGCAGAGCAGCGCCCGGCCATCGCCCGAGTTCTCTGCAGTGAATCCTACGACTTTCCGTTCCGATGTCATACGTTCGATGGTGCTTCCATATTCCGTTTTTGTTCGCCGCTCGCTGTCCGGATGGGATCTCGATTCGGGAACGTGCGCCATTGACGACGACGAACACCGGCCACGCTGTCGAGCCACTCTGCGGAAGCTTCGACGATAGAGTGCTTCGGTGTAATCAATCGCAGGCGTCTCGGCCCCGTGGGGTCTTGATATACATACATAACTCCACAGCACTCTAAGGGCACAACAGCAGCAGCAGCAGGAGCTAAGGATCCGAAACATAAGCGCACTAGACGCGGGTATATGTATGAGAAGTCGAGTGAGGGCGAACGATGACGGTTGGAGGTGGCGAAACATCGAACCGTCTCGACGTAAGTGGGCGTGGAGAAAGGTCCTATTGGTTTCCACACCCCCGCGACGACAAGGATATCTGTATCACACCACCAACCAAGACCTCCCGTGAGACCGTACCGTCTGTTGTGCGTGCAGTATGTACTCTGCTCTAGGGGCTTCCCGTCGGACTGGGACTCCAGTCCCTTTTGTGGGCACATATCTACCCATGTATGCCTGGCGAGTGGCCACGCATGTTACTCTATGTACCAAGGGAAGAGAAGAATAGTGTTTTTTTTGGGGCATGGGTTACGGCTGGGTTCTGATCGGCAACCCGTATCTAGTTATCATGGAGGGCCAGGAACAACCATGGACTCCACGCTGACCGGCATTGACGCCACAGATCTAACTAGTCTGCATACGCCTCGCATGGGTTTCAGCCATCTTCTTAAATCACAGCCCCCCTCTTTTTCTTTTTCTTTTTCTTTTTCTTTTTCCTATTTTTTTTTTTGCCTTTTTGCCTTTTTGCCTTCCCCCAATTTCCCTTTGCGGCGGCGGCAAGAGCGAAAGGAAAAAGTTCCACCCTTTTTTCACCCGTCGAGATTAAAATTATCTCTGCAGGTTTGCAAGCAAGCGCAACCGTAAAAGGAATGGTCGGACGACTGTTATTGAACGATCTGCCCTGCCAACGCATCACTTTTTTTTTTCTTCTTCGTCTTCCTCTTCTTTCCAATTCATGCATGGCTGGGAGAGAGTGTGGATGGGTGGGGGAGAGTGCTGGGCCTATCAGAGGGAGGCAGGGACGCTGCGGACGGCAGAAACATGTGACTGCACGCCGTGATGGCTCGTGACGGACATGGCATGGCATGGGAGGGGGATTTGGAGTAGATACTTAACTACTTGGGCCCTGTTCGGCTCGCACCGTATTTCTAAAGCGACGTTAGATAGTTTGGAAATACGGTTCACTACTCCGTATATCTTGGCGCCCAGACATCTCAAATACCTGTTCGGCAACACCACTTTCTCCGTATTTTACAACTCGACAACCTCTCTACGCCACACTGTAGCTACTACAGCTAAGGTGAAATAGTTGGTAGATAACAGGGCGCGCACAGCCCATCAGGAGAACCAATTACATGAATACAGAGACAGAGCTACACCACCATCTTTACTCGACTACTTTCATGAGTCTGCATCTCTTAGCGGTCAACTCCTTCTCCTCATCCCAGAGGAGTAACCTGGCTGGCGTCTGGCTGTTTGACAATTGCAGTGTAAAGCTCTACCATCGCGTCGAGAACTTTGTTAAAGACGCGGCTGATTGTGTCGCCGCTTTGTTGAAATCGTTCTTGTGCCATGCGGTTGGACGCGTTCTCGCCGATGATTTTGAGAAATATCGCAAGTGGCTCTTCCACTGACATATACCGCATCGGTTGGAGGTAACTAGATAGTCGTGATCGACGCACCAGTCTCGAAGAGCGAGAAATATGGCAAGAGGCATGCGAAAAGACATCGATGATTTTTTGGAGGATAGAAGTTCTTCCACATAACTATAACTAGCGGGGAGCCAGTCAACACAGAGGTATGAGACGGAGTTTTGTCATAAAAAGGAGTTTCGTATTGGCCAACAACAGTCGCAATGGCAAGCAATTTTCTTGGGGGAGGAGGCCGGAACCGGCCATTGTGGATGTATTGTTGCACGGATTCAAGGGGATCTGGTGATGAACGCCAGCATACACACCCTATTTTTTCTGGTGGTGGCTCAGTGAAATAGGTACGCAAAAAATACGATGTGGCTCGTTCCACCTTATCGTATTTCTTTCAAGTGGTTGAGCCGAACGCTCAGCGTAGCTAAGAAATACGGTGCGAGCCGAACAGGGCCTTACATACATACTTCCTTGCGCAGAGGCAGCGCTTTCGTGTGGCCACAGACAGACAGACAGTATGTATGTATCTATGTAGAGTACATAGTTGTTGTCTTTCATTTGTTGGTGTCTATCTGCTACCTACGTACATCATACGGCCGTCGTCGTCGTCGTCGTCGTCGTCGCGCTTCCGTGGGTTACCTGGCTAGTCTGGGGTGGCTCATCCCCAATGCGGAGAATCGGTTCGTTCGATAGCAGCACAGCTACCGCCGCAGGCGAATGGCATATCCGCGAGAGGTCCGATGCCGTGCGTGCGTGCGTGCGTGCGTGCGGATGGACGGACGGACTAATGGACGGTAGATGGCTGCACACTATCTACATATGTAAGTACTCGAGACAGCATATGACGATGCTGGCTGATTATGTAAGTGGGCTCGGCAGAGCAGAGTCCGGCCCGCCGTTTGCTTTTTTCTCCCCCGTCGAGTTGCAGCAGCCGAGCCGCAGCCGAGCCGCAGCCTGCGCACTCGCGAGCTGGCTCTTCATTACATACATACAAGAGAGAATGTTGCAATCATATGTATATGTACCACTTGGGTATGTACACACACACATTCCTAGTTATCTACAAGTACACACTCGCATAAAGCACGCTAGAGAAGGGGTACATATCTAAGTATCTATGTACATATATATATATAAGTAGATACTTTTCCATGTACCGACGCGTGCTTCGCGATTGTCGACGTCGACCTGCGCCCGCGGG
>Ga0307508_10001690_pt1 | contig 24467 bp, 17 predicted proteins | sample 9_EM_MG_FD_203089 | JGI IMG/M metagenome (GOLD analysis project Ga0307508, IMG submission 203089) | Populus trichocarpa ectomycorrhiza microbial communities from riparian zone in the Pacific Northwest, United States - 9_EM | ecosystem: Host-associated > Plants > Roots > Unclassified | place... | reverse complement strand
GTGCGCACTACCCGGACGGCTCCGCGAGCGAGCCCTTCGACTACGACGAGGTCGATCGCCGGGCCATCGACGCCGCCGTGATGCTTGCCCACTACGACGACGCGCGCGGCGTGCCCTATGTCTACCTGCGCAGCGCGCTGCGACCGCCGGTCGCCATGCGCGACAAGGCGCGCTCGCCGTTGCGCGACGAGCACGACCACGGAGGTCTCTGGGAATTGCCCGCCGGTCTGGTGGAGCCGGGCGAACAGACTCCGGAGGGTGTGGTCAGCACGGCCCAACGCGAGCTGCTCGAAGAGCTCGGTTTCGAAGTCGAGACGTCGCAGCTCTTGCCGCTCGGCCCGAGCACTTTTCCCGCGCCGGGCATCGTGTCCGAGCGGCAATTCTATTTTCACGTCACGGTGGATCCCAATCAGCGTCGCGCCCCCGAGCTGGACGGCTCGCCGCTCGAGCGCTTCGGCGAGGTAATCGACGTGCCGCTCTCCGACGCGCTCGGCTGGTGCGCCAGCGGCGGCATCGAGGACGCCAAAACCGAAATCGGCCTGCGCCGCTTCGCCGACATCGTCGCGCGCAGCCGCCCGAGCGACTAACGGCGCGTCTCTTGGCTGCCGAGCCGCAGCCTCCTTCGCAGAAGCTCTCGTGCCGTCCCTCGGTCGCGTCGTGCGGCGCGTCTCGGGCTGCCTCCGTCCTGATCGCTCGTGACGAGGGACCTGCGAGATTCACAGTGAGATCGGGAGATCGGGAGTTGTGCGAGGCGAGCAGCGCATTTTTCGTTCGGGGGACCGAACGAAAAATCGTTGCCTCGGGAGGCCCGCGGGACCTGAAAGTGATCGAGCCGGGTGCCATGTTACGGGCGGCAGCGCGAACCCCAAATTCACGCTCGCACGACTCCCGATCTCCCGATCTCACTGTGAAATCAGGGAAGCGAAACGACGCTCCAGGGAGCGATGGCCGGAAACTGTTTACCTCGTGGCGAGCGTCCCGGCTTTGCCTACAGACGCCACGGAAGTTTCTGCGATCTGAGCTGCGGCGCGGCAGCCCCAGCGAAGACGCGCGCGGGTCTGTGCACTCAGGCGTGCTTTTCCGTGCGCCAATTCGTCTGCTGATCGCATAAGAGTGTGTGGATGGCCCACATTGCGAGAAGCCGCGGCGACAAATACACTTTTGGCATGTCGCTGCGATCACTCGGCTTGGTGAGCGTGCTTGCGCTCGAGGCGATGCTGGCTCTGACGCTTCTCGGCGCGTGTGGCGGAAGCGGCGACGGGACACAGCCCGCCGGCAGCGCAGGCACGCCGAGCGGCGGCGGGGCGACGAGCGGTGCGGGCAATCTGGCTGGCAGCGCTGCCGGCACGTTGCCGATGCCGGCGGGCACGAGCGCGGGCGGCGCAGTTACCGGAGCCGCCACGGCGGGCAGCTCAGGCTCCGCCGTTGGGGGCAGTGGCTCAGCAACGGGTGGCGGGAGTGGGGCCGGAACCGGCGGCGGCGGCGCCAGCGGCGGTGCGGGCGCCAGCGCAGGCGGAGCCGGTGGGCGCGACTTTTCGACGAATCGCGACGCGTTTTTCGGCGCCAGCCGTTGCGCGGCCGCGAACGTGCAATTCTGCGAAGACTTCGAGAGCGGTACGCTCGACCCGGCGACGTGGAAGACCGGCGGCACGGCGCCGGTGATCGACGAGCTGCAGGCGGCGCGCGGCAAGAAGGCGCTGCACATCGGACCGATCGGCGCCGGCAACTCGCAGATTCGCACCAGCAAGCCCTTCCCTGCGACGAACGGTCGCTATTGGGGCCGCGCGTTCGTCTACGCCAACGCCATGCCGCACAATTCAGCCGGCGGCGATTCCCTGAGCTACTCTCACTGGACGATTCTGGCGGCGACCGGCGCGCTGGTCGCGGGCGAGGTGCGCATTGGCGGGCAGCTGCAGAAGCGTTACCAGAACCCGGCGCCGCTCAATTTCTGGGGCGTCGGCACCGACAATCAAACGCAGCCGGACGGTTCCGGCGATTGGACGAACGCCGACGACGATCCGAAAGGCGCCGCCAAGGCCGTGGTCGAAAAGCAATGGCAGTGCCTGGAGTGGATGGGCGACTACATGACCGACGAAACCAAGTTCTTCCTGGACGGCACGGAGCACCCGTCGCTCGACACGAACCCGATGACGAAGCACGGCGGCAACGCCGACAAGCCCTTCCTGCTTCCCGAATTTAGCGCCATTTGGTTCGGGTGGGCCGAATACCAGGCCACGACGCAAAAGTGGGAGCTGTGGTTCGACGAGATCGCCATCGACCACGAGCGCATCGGCTGCGTGCTGTAGACGAGCGCCGCCCGGGTCATTAGTCTCGCGCCCCACAGCCGAGATGTCCGGACCAAGAGTCATCGTCGTGGCCAAGCGCACTTCTTATCAGCGCTTCGTCGAAGAAGAAGGCGACCCACGCGCCAGCCTGCTCGTCAAAGAGAAAGCGCCGGCGGTGCGCAGCTGGCTCGACGCTCACGCCGAGCACAAGCGCACGCTCGAGCTGGTGATGAGCGAGCTGTCGCGTGCTGGTGCACAATCGCTCTTGCTGCGCCGCGCGCACGCTGCCTTCGACGCCGAGGGGGCGGAGCTGGTGATCGCCGTCGGCGGCGACGGCACGCTGCTCGCGGCGTCGCACAACGTCGACGACATTCCGATTTTGGGCGTCAATAGCGCGCCCAAGCATTCGGTCGGTTTCTTCTGCGCCGCCACGCGCAAAGACTTCCGTCGCCACCTCGAGCAGGCGCTCAGCGGCAAGCTGCGCGCGTTGTCGCTCTCGCGCATGTCCGTCGCGCTGAACGGGCGGCTGCGCAGCAAGCGCGTGCTGAACGAAGCGCTCTATTGTCACAACTCGCCGGCCGCGACGTCGCGCTACATCTTGCGCATCGCCAAAGTCACCGAAGAACAACGCTCGAGCGGCATCTGGATCGGCCCGCCCGCAGGTTCGACAGCCGCCCAGCGCTCTGCCGGCGGTCGCGTGCTGCCGCTCGCCTCGCGCCAGCTGCAGCTCGTCGTGCGTGAACCGTACACGCCTCGGGGCACGAAGAACGCCCTGGCGCGCGCCGTCATCAAACCCACTCAGCGCGTCACCATCGTCAGCAAAATGGACGACTCGAGCCTATTTCTCGACGGTCCGCAGCGCACGATTCCCGTCCGCCTCGGCGACGAAATCGAATTCTCGCTCTCCGACTCGCCGCTCCAAGTCTTGGGTCTCCGCTCCCGTTAAAATGTCCCGGGCGCTCGCCTCGCGTTTCACCAGCCGCTTCCGCAAGCACGGTCAGAGCGCAGGTTATCTGGCGGTAGCACTCGCGTTCGCCGCAGCGTACGCGAACCGTGAACCTTACGACGACGCACACTTCTTCAAGCGCGTGGCGCTAAACGCCCTCGACCACGGCACACTGGCTTGGAACGTCGACGAGGGGCCGGTCTATGGCAGCACGTCGCAGACCTTCCAGCTGCTCGCTGTCTTGGTCTCAGCCGTCACCCGCGAACACTACATGCTCGCCACGCGAGCGCTGACGCTGCTGCTGCTACTGGTGTCGTTCGTCGTCATGCAACGCCTGACTGCAGCAAAAGACCAAGCGGCTTCAGTCATTTTCGCTTTTTGTTCGACCACGCTGCTGTTTCCCATGTTGAGCGGCATGGAAACGGGGCTTGCGATCTTGGCGGTTAGCGGAGCTCTGTGGCTCTTGTACGCCGAGCACGAACGCGAGCCGCACTGGGCGCTAGCCCCTCTGTTCGTGCCGTTGATCTACCTGACCCGACCCGACGCTGCGCTGCTCGTCTTACCCTTGCTCGTCGTCGAGCGCTGGGGCCGAACAGGGCGCATGCCGTGGCGCGAGCTTGCGCTGGTGGCCGCCCTGCTCGCTGCGCTCCTGCTGCTCTTTCGCGCGTACTATGGCACGTCGCTGCCGCTGCCCTTTTACGCCAAGCAGGCGGCGCTAAGCCCCTACGATCACTCGTTCATCGAGCTCTCCAAACAGACGGCCCGACAGCGCTTCGGCTTGTTCGCCAGTTGCGCGGCGCCGCTGTTTCTGTGCGGGCTGTTCAGGCGCGATCGCACTAACCTCGCGCTGCTCGGCGTAAGCTTGGTGTTCGTCGCCTACCACTTGCTCGGCACGATCGACGTGATGGGCATGCAGGGGCGCTTTTTCGTGCCGTCGCTGCCACTCTTGGTTTTGGCTTCGGCGCGCGCCGCGAGCGCGCCCGAGAACGCCGACAGTCCACGCCTCGGGTGGATCGCCGCCGGCGGCTACGTGGTGCTGCTGGTGCTGCTGCGTCTACTGCACGGCTTGCCCTCCGCTAGGGCGTTTCAGCTCGACGCTGTACCGGCCTTCCTCGAAGTCTCGGTCGCGCTCGGCGGCGTCGCGCTGCTGCTCTCGCACGGCATGCTGCCACTGCGCGCGCGGCTCGGTCCGGCGCTGCTATTGGTTGCGTTTGGCGGCTCGCTTTCGGCGCTGCGCGTCCGACAGCTTCGGTTCTACAGCGACGATGACTTCCTGGCGCTCCAGGAATCACGCTGCACCGTCTATCGAGGTCTCGAGACCCTGCGCAGCTGCTTCGGCGACGAGATCCACGTCTATCATTCGGAGGTCGGGCTACCCGGCCTGCGCTTCCAAGCCGGCAAGGTCAGCGACTTGGCGGGCCTGGTCAGCCCGCGTTGGCTATTTCGAGCCGAGTCTTTCGATCAGCTCTGCCAGGCGGAGCGGCCGGAGGCCATTTTTCTGCCGCACAAGAACTACCGCGCTTTGAACCAGGAGGTGCTCGCGAGTCGCTGCTTGCGCGGTTACCGGCGGATGGTGCAGGACTCGAGCTCGCCGCTCTACGTACGCCGCGACCTCGCCAAGAGCTTCGTCGACTGCGCGCACGCTCGTCGCGACCCGTTCGTTCAGGCATCGCGTTGAGCGGCTGTCGGTCGCCACTGCGGGCTCGCCCCGCGCCGACCCCGCCGCTGCAGCGGATATAGCCGAATACTAGGCTTATATCCGCCGCGGCGCGGCCATGCCCAGCCACGGGACGAGGGGGCGCGCTTCGCTGGTCATCGCCGCGCTCTTCGCCGGTGACCGCCACGCGCTAGCTCGACGCCTTCCCACTTGCTCTTTCGTGTCGCGCCCAGCTGGGCGCGCAGGCAAGGCCTCCTCCACGAGAAAGCCTCGAGGCGCGCGTGAGACTCGCCCGGCTCGGGTTCGACGGGGAGCTAAAGGATGTGGCGCACGGTCGTGGCGGCGATGCCGATGTAACTCTTGGGAGTGAGTGCCAGCAGGTAGTCGCGCGCTTCGGCGGGCAGAGCGAGCCCGCTGATGAACTGGTGCAGGATGTCTTTGGTCAGCGGGCGGCCGCGAGTGAGATCCTTGAGTTGTTCGTAGGCGTCGGGCAGGCCATGTTTACGCATGACGACTTGGACGGCTTCGCCCAAGACCTCCCAAACTTCGGCCAGGTCGCGCTCGGCGGCGACCGGGTCGAGGGCGAGCCGGCCCAGGCCGCGGCGCGTGGCTTCGATGGCGACCAGCGCGTGGCCCACGGCGACGCCGATGTTGCGCAGCGCCGACGAATCGCTGAGGTCGCGTTGCAGGCGCGAGACCGGCAGTTTTTCGGCCAAATGTTGCAGTAGGGCTATGGCGATGCCGCAATTGGCTTCGGAGTTTTCGAAATTGATCGGGTTGACCTTGTGCGGCATCGTGGACGAGCCGACTTCGCCCTTCACGGCGGCCTGCTTGAAGTAGCCGAACGAGATGTACATCCACACGTCGCGGTCGAGCGAGAGCAAGATGTTGCTGAAGCGCGAGAGCGCCATGAAGACTTCCGCCAAGTAGTCGTGCGACTCGATCTGCGTCGTGAGCGGATTCCAGGTGAGCCCCAGCGACTCGACGAAGGCGCGCGACAGCTTTTCCCAATCGAGCGCCGGGTAGGCGGCCACGTGGGCGTTGAAGTTGCCGACCGCGCCGCTGAATTTGCCCAGGTATTCGGCCTCGGCAATTTGTTTCAGTTGGCGATTCAGCCGATACACGAACACCGCCAGCTCTTTACCGAGCGTGGTGGGCGACGCCGGTTGCCCATGGGTGCGTGCCAGAATTGCCACGGCTTTCGCCGCATCGGCCAGCTTGGTCAAATCGGCGACGAGCGCGCGCGCCGCCGGCAGCCAGGCCTCGGCCAGCGCCGACTTGAGCATGAGCGCGTAGGCGAGGTTGTTGATGTCTTCGGAGGTGCAGCAGAAATGCACCTGAATGCCGTGCTGCGCTAGGCCGAGCGCGTTGAGTTTTTCGCGCAAGTAGTACTCGACGGCTTTGACGTCGTGCTGAATCTTGACCTCGTGCGCCTTGATCTTGGCAGACTCGGTCTCGTCGAAGCTGGTGACGAGGGCGCGCAGCGAGGCGACTTGCTCGGTCGAGAGCGCCGGTACGTGCGTGATTTCGTGGCTTGCGGCCATGAACAGCAGCCATTCGATTTCGACGGCCACGCGGTACTTCAAGAGTCCGTACTCGGACATGTGCGCTGCCAGCGGACGCATGACGGAGGCGTAACGTTCGTCGAGCGGGCTCACGATGCTCGCCGAAGCCGTAGCGGTGCTGACCAAATTCGCGGTCGGGTTGGGGGTCCCAGCAAGAGCGGGATTGCGAGAATCACTCATGAGTCGCGGGACCTATGTCCTAGCCGTGTAGGCGGCGCAACAAGGGCGCCCAAACCGCGCGGATCGCGCGCGATTTAGCCGAAGAATGTGGCTCTGCTAGACTCATGGGCTTGCCCTCTCCCAGGCTCTCGATTCGCGTTGCGGGCGACCGCATGGCGGCTTTCGTCGAGCTTTTGGCGGGCAGTGAGCCCGTCTCCGCTCTGGGCGCCCGCGTGGCCGAGGTGGGCATCGTAGCGGGCGTCGACGCGGCGCTGCTCGCAGAGTTGGCGGAACGCGCGCAAGAACCAGGCTTCGCGCGCGCAGAGCTGCAAATCGCCGCGGGCGTGCCGGCTATGCGCGGGCTCGCGGGGCGCGTCGAGCTCGCGTTCGAGCAGGGCTTGGCGCCAGGGCGCGTGAGCGACGATGGGCACATGAACTTTTTCGAGCGCGGTCTGTTGAAGGTCGTGACGGCCCTGCAGGTCGTTGCGCGTGTGGTTCCGCCAGAGCCTGGGCAGGCCGGCTACACCGTGACGGGCGAAGTGCTGCCGGCGCAAAGCGGGACTGCCGCGAAGCTGCTGCTGGGGGCCGGGGTGGTGGCCGACACCGAAGGCGTGGTGCGCGCGCGGCACGGCGGCGTCGTGCTGTACCGGGCCGGCGAGTCGCTGGACGTGGTCGCGCAGCACGTTCACCAGGGCGCGGTGAATTTGCATACCGGCCACCTCGACATGCAAGGCAGCTTGAGCGTGAAGGGCGATATCGAACGGCTGCTCCGCGTGAGCGCGACAGGCGACCTCGAAGTGCTCGGCTCGGTCAGCGGCGGGTCGCTGCACGCGGGCGGTTCGCTTCGCGTGAGCGGCAGCGTGCGCGGCGGCGACGATGCGCGCGTGATCGCCGGGCATGACGCTACGATCAAGAGCTGCGAGGCGGCCGACGTCATCGCTTTCGGCTCGCTACGGGTGCAGGAAGCCGTCAACAGTCAGCTTTCGGGCCAGCATGTGCTGGTAACTGGCCGGCTCCGCGGCGGTTCGGTGCTGGCCGAACGTACTCTGGTTGCAAAAGAAGCCGGCACGAGCTCGGGCATGGCCACGCTGCTTCGCGCCGGCGAGCCGCTGGACGTCCCCGATCTGGAAGGCGTGCAGCGTGCGGTGATGATGCAGAAGCTCAGGCGCATGGCCGAGCGCGGTGGGGTGCGCGACGCGTTCGGCCGGCGCGGCGGAGCGCGAGCCAAAGGCGGCAAGCTGGGCCGGCTGGACGCGGAGCTGTCGGCCGAGGAGCTGCAAGAGCGCGCCGAGCACGCCGCGCACCGCGCCGAGCTCGCGCGCACGGCGGTGATTGAGCTGGGTGTTTCGCACCCGGGTGTAGAGCTGCGCATCGGCAACGCCAGCCTGCAATTGGAGCAGGTCGTGCGCGGCTTGCGCTATTCTCTCAGCCCAGAAACCGGGCAGCTGGTTGCAGAGAGGAGCTTGGCATGAGCCTGAAACGTCTGACCGCCTCGCAACTGATGACCGCGGGTCCGATCATGATCGAGCCGGGCGCCAGCCTGCGCAGCGCAGCGCGCTTGATGACTGAAAAGCACTTGCATTGCTTGCTGGTGCCCGCGGAGCCAGGCCGTGTCGTCGGCGTGATTACCTCGAAAGACATCATTCAGGTGCTGTGCGAGGGCGAGCCCGAGATGCTCGACCAATTGCGGGTGAGCGACGCGATGACGGCGCCCGCCCTGTGCGTGCAAGAAGAGCTGTTGATAGACGATTGCTTGCGCCTGATGCGCATGTCGGGCGTGCGCAGCGTGCCGGTCGTGCGCGGGCTCACGCCGGTCGGCATCTTGAGCTTCAGCGACGTTTTACGGGCGGTTTCGAGCTGAGGACTGGGCCGGGGCAGCGAATGCCGGCCCGAGGAGTTTACAACCGCTGAATCAGGCTTATGTTCCGGGGACTGAAGCGGAGAGCCAGATGCTGATTCGTCGCGCCAATGAACGCGGCTACGCCGACCACGGCTGGCTGCGTTCCTTTCACACCTTTTCATTCGCCGACTACTACGCGCCCGCGCACATGGGCTTCCGGTCCCTGCGCGTCATCAACGAAGATCGCGTGGAAGGGGGCAAGGGCTTCGGAACGCACCCCCATCGCGATATGGAGATCATCTCCTACGTGCTTTCAGGTGCGCTGGCGCACAAGGACAGCATGGGCACCGGCTCGGTCATCCGCCCCGGTGACGTGCAACGCATGTCGGCCGGCACCGGCGTGACGCACTCGGAGTTCAACGCTTCGCCGACCGAGGTCGCGCATTTCCTGCAGATTTGGCTGTTGCCCGACAGCCGGGGTCATGCGCCCAGCTACGAGCAAAAGCATTTCTCCGAGGCCGAGCGTCAGGGGCGCCTCAAGCTGGTCGCCTCGAAAGACGGACGCGAAGGCTCGCTCACCATTCACCAAGATGCGGCACTCTTTGCTGGGCTGCTCGCTGCCGGCGACCGCGCGGCGCATCAGCTGGCAAGCGGTCGTCACGCCTGGCTACACGTCGCCCGCGGAAAAATCGAGGTCGCAGGGCAGGAGCTAGCTGCAGGAGACGCCGGATCTTTCGACGAAGGCGGCGAAATTGCCATAGTGGCGCGCGAGCCGAGCGAGGTTTTGCTGTTCGATTTGGCGTGAAATCGGCGGGCGCGCTTCGCCAACGTCGGCTACGGTCAGGCTCGAGGTCTCTGGATGTTGCGTGAGTTAGGTTCGGCGCTGCTGCTGGCTCTGGCCGCCCCGGGCTCCTGCGACAACGGCAGTGACGCGGCGGGCGCCGCGGGCGAAACCTCAACGCCATCGCCATCGACGCAGTGTGACAACTACGCCGACACCTGGTGCAACAAGGCCTTGGGTTGCTACGTGCAGCTGGGCCGACTCGATCAAGATTCGCTGCAGACGAACGTCGACGAGTGCGTGCAAGGGACCGAAGCTCGGCTGCCCTGTGCATCCGTTACTGGCGTCAGCGCCGACTACGACAAGTGCATCTCGCAGATCAACGGCATGTCTTGTTCGAGGTGGGACGTTCCTCAGACGCAATTTGGCACGGTGCTACCGCCTGCGAGTTGCAACGAGCTGTTTGTATTTTAACTTCCTTCGTGCTCTGCCTGGACCGAGTGGCGACTGCGGCTAGCTGAACCGCAGCGTGCGCTCGGCGTCGCCGAGTTAGTTCGCATGGGTCTGGTTTTTCTCCGTGCCGGAGCGTGGCGCGACTTTGGTATGCTGAACCGCAGCGTGCGCTCGGCGTCGCCGAGTTAGTTCGCATGGGTCTGGTTTTTCTCCGTGCGTTGCCGGAGCGTGGCGCGACTTTCGCTTGGTGAAGCGCAGCGTGCGCTCGGCGTCGCCGAGTTAGTTCACTCCGGTCTTCTGTTTCGATCGTGATCTGCCAGTGCCAGGGACTGGTCTGCGGCGATCCAGCTCGCGCTTGCGCTCGCGATCGATGTAACGGATTCGTACGACTCGTGAGAGAGAGCAGCCGCTACTCGGATGTCTCCGTTAAGCGATTGGCGAACGTCGTGAGCGTGTAGACGCTGACGCCGGTGACGAGGTCGAGCGCTTGTTCGTGGCTGTAGCCGGCTTCGCGAAAGGCAGTCCAAGCCGCGCGCGACACGTCGCCCCGGTCGTTCACGAGCGCGAGCACGAAACCGCGCAGCGCTTCGAGACGCGGGTCGCTCAGCGGCTGGCCAGCCTCGAGCGCGCTGATCAGCTCGGGCGCCGCTTTCTGAGCGACGAGCAAGCGCCGGTGCAAGCTGAGACAGAACTTGCAACCGTTCAGGCGCCCCATCGTCATAGCCAAGACTTCGCGCTCGAGCGGTAAGAGCGAGCTCTTTTCGAAGGCATCCAAGCTGCCGAGCGCCGCAGCCAGCATCAAAGGAGAGCTGGCATAGCGGGCGAGCGGTTCGGGTATCGCGCCGAACGCGCGCTTGCTCCGCGCCAAGGGCTCGCGCGCGGCGCTGGGGGCGGTGGTTTCGTCGAAGCGGGGGAAATTGCGCTGTGTCATGGTTCCTCGATTGTGGTTGTCAATGCAACTATGCGGACGAACGAGCGCCGACGCCGAAGACTGCGCGCTAGCGCAGGTTCTGCAGCATGCGGGTGAGGGTGCGCTGCGTGACCTCGAGATCGGGCTCGGGGATATCGCGTTCCAGGCGCAGAACGATCTTCTTCGCGACCGGTACTAGCTTGGCTTGCAGCGATTTGCCGTTGCGAGTCAGCTTGACCAGGCGGGAGCGCGCGTCTTGTGCGTCGACCGAGCGCTCGACCAAACCGAACTTCTCCATCGTGTCGAGGATGCGCGACATGGTCGGGCGGTCGCGCAGCGTGAGCTCGCTGAGCGCGGACTGGCTTTGCCCGTCTTTGCGCCAAAGCTGGACGAGCACGATCCACTGCTCGGGTGTGAGCTCGAGGCCGTGGCCCAGGAACTCTTTGTAGGTGATCGAGCGAATCTGCTGGTAGCAGGCGTTGATCAAGAAAGGCAACGCCTGCTCCAGCACCACCTGGTTGCCTTCGAACTGGCCGCGCATGCCCTAGGTCTAAGGCACACGGAGATGGTTGTCAATGCAACAATATCGACGTTCAGCGGGTGGCGACTCTTGTCGGGTAGGCCGAGTCTCGTTCCGCTGTGCCGTCGCCCAATGTGCGAGCCCGCAGGGGCTGGGCGGCGTGACCGGCCCCATTCCGGTTGAGGCCGCCACCAGGCTCCGCTAGCTTTGCTTGGGCGGAGGCTTCGAATGGCGCTGAGACGAAGCCTGGGCTTGGTGGTGGTCGGCGTGTGGTCGCTCGCGTGGGCGGGCCGCAGCAGTCGCGAAGAGGGCGGGGGCGGCGGCGGCGCGATGCCCAGTGGCGATACGCTGCCGAGCGACGGCACGCTGCTGCATTCGACTTGCAGAAACGGCACGGTTGGGCAGCAGAAGGCCTGCACGGCCAAGAACGCGGAAGCGCCTTGCGCTGCTGAAGCCGACGAGCGCGTGGTGCTCGGCTTTGCCTGCATGTAGCAAACGAAAACGCCTCGCGGTGAGGCGAGGCGTTTTTCGTCGTCAGGCGGCGGCTGCGCCGCACCCCGCCGTCAGCGGCGCGAGAACGGGGTCTTGCCGCTGTACACTTGCTCGTCGCCCAGCTCGTCGGCGATGCGCAGGAGTTGGTTGTACTTGGCGATGCGATCCGAGCGTGACAGGCTGCCGGTCTTGATTTGGCCGCAGTTCGTCGCCACCGCCAGGTCGGCGATGAAGGCGTCTTCGGTTTCGCCGGAGCGGTGCGACGCGATCGAGGTGTAGCCGGCGGTGGCAGCCATGCGCATGGTGTCGAGCGTCTCGGTGAGCGAGCCGATTTGGTTTACCTTGATCAAGATCGAGTTGGCGATCTTCTTCTCGATGCCCTGGGCCAAGCGCTTCACGTTGGTGACGAACAGGTCGTCGCCCACGAGCTGAATCTTGCTGCCGAGCTTCTCGGTCATCAGCTTCCAGCCTTCCCAGTCGTCCTCGGCGTAGCCGTCTTCGATGCTGACGATGGGGTACTTCTTGATCAGGTCAGCGTAGATGTCGCACAGCTCGGCGCCCGTGCGCGGCTGCTTGTCCCAGGTGTACTTGCCGTCCTTGTAGAACTCGCTGGCGGCGCAATCCATGCCGATCGCGATCTGCTCGCCCGGCTTGTAACCGGCGGCCTCGATGGCGCTCATCACGCGCTGAATGGCCTGCTCGTTGGACGCCAAACGCGGGGCGAAGCCGCCTTCGTCGCCTACGGCCGTGACCATGCCTTCCTTCTTGAGGATGCTCTTGAGGTTGTGGAACACCTCGGTGCCGGCGCGCAGTGCTTCGGCGAAGGTCGGGAAGCCGAGCGGCACGATCATGAACTCTTGCACCTCGAGGCCGCTGTCGGCGTGGGCGCCACCGTTGATGATGTTCATCAGCGGCGTGGGCAAGACGCGCGCTTGAATGCCGCCGAGGTAGCGCCACAGCGGCAGGTCGACCGTGTCGGCGGCGGCGCGCGCGCAAGCCATGGAGACGGCCAGGATGGCGTTGGCGCCGAGCTTGGACTTGTTGGGCGTTCCGTCCAGCTCGATCATGCGCTGGTCGACCGTTGGCTGGTCGAGCGCCGACATGCCGATGATGGCCGGCCCGAGCTTGTCATTGACGTTCTCTACCGCTTGTAGGACGCCCTTGCCCATGTAGCGCTTCTTGTCGTTGTCGCGCAGCTCGTTGGCTTCGTGCTCGCCGGTCGAGGCCCCGCTCGGAACCGCAGCGCGGCCGAAGCCAGAAGAGGTATGCACCTCGGCCTCCACCGTGGGGTTGCCACGAGAGTCGAGGATTTCGCGTGCTTGAACGTGGAGAATCTCAGGCATGGGCGGGAGGTATCACGTCCCGAAAGGCGGCGCGAGCGGCTTTCCCGGCCCGCCGGTTTCCCGCCAGCTGGATCGTTTGCGGCCTCACGCCTGTGGACACCTCGGCACAACACCCGTGTTTCGCGTCTACTTCGGCGGACTGTTGACGTGCGGGATGACTCTGCCTATTCCGCGCAGCGCGAGGAGAGCGGATGCCTAGAGCTTTGTGCCGACGATGGGTCTGGGCAGTTTGGGGCCTGCTCTTGTTGCTATGCGTAGCGCCGCGCGCCCGTGCGGCCGGGCCGGCCTACGCCGAGCAGCTGGTGGCGCGCGCGCGCCAGCTCGGGCTGGCTCGTGATCCCACGTGGCTGCGCCTCGGGCACTACAAGAAGGGACTATTCGGTTGGGAGAGCGAGGTCGACGGCAATACGTTCTTCAATTCGCCGACGGGCAAGGGGGACCCCCAGGCCGAGCTCGACGCCACGCTGCGAGCCTTCTTCGTGGGGCAGCCGAAAGACCCGCTGGTTCAGCACCCGATTTGCCATTTTCCAGCGCGCTTTACCTGGCTCGCCGGCAAGCTTGCCATCGACGGCAAGCAGCTGCCGCGAGTGGAGTGTCCGAAGTTCTACGAGTTCGTATCGAAGCTGAACGCGCGCTCCGCCACGCTCGTTTTCTCGTCTTATTACCTGAACAATCCAGCGTCGGCCTTCGGACACACGTTCCTGCGCATCAACAAAGCTACACGCAAAGAAGAGCGCGAGGGGCGCGAGCTGCTCGACTACGGCGTCGACTACGCCGCGATCGTCGACACGAAGAACGCCCTGTTTTACGCGTTCAAGGGTTTGTTCGGCTTGTTTCCCGGCACCTTCAACAAGATGCCGTTTTACTACAAGGTGCGCGAATACAACGACTTCGAGTCGCGCGATCTGTGGGAGTACGACTTGGGTTTGACGCCCGACGAAGTGCAGATGCTGGTGGCGCATCTGTGGGAGCTGGGCTCGACTTTTTTTCGCTATTTCTACCTGTCGGAGAACTGCTCGTATCAAATCTTGGCCGCGCTCGAGGTCGTCAACCCCAAGTTCGAGCTGACCTCGCGCCTCGGCTGGCCGGTGATTCCTGCGGATACGCTCAAGGCCTTGCTGAAAAACCCGGGGCTGGTCAAATCGCTGCACTACAGGCCGTCGAACCGCACGCAGTTCAAGCGGCGCATCGAGACCTTGACGGCCAACGAGCTCTCGGGCGTTGACGCTCTGCTCGACGACCCCGCGTCCAAGTTCGACTCGAGCTTGGGCGTCGCGCAGCAGGTGCGGGTGCTCGACGCCGCGCTCGACCTGGTGAGCATCAAGTACGCGCGAGACTTGACCAAGACGCGCGGTGAAATGGACCAGCGCGGCATCGAGATCGAGCAGGCTTTGCTCGAACGGCGCGCCGGCTACGATGTCGACAGCGAAGAGCCCAGCTTTCCGCCGCCGGCCGACAAGTATCCGCACGTTGGTCACGACTCTTGGCGGGTCGGGCTGGGCTCCGGGTACGAGCGCTACGGCGGCTGGTACCACACGCTCAACTACCGGCTCTCGCTGCATGACCTGGCAGATCCCGCGCGGGGCTACCCCGACGGCGCGGAGATCGAGTTCATGGACGGCAGCCTGCGTTATTACGCTGAGACGCCGAAGGTGACGTTCGAGGACTTTTCGCTCGTGCGGGTGAAGTCCATTTCGCCGCTCACGCGCTACGACCACAAGCTTTCCTGGATGGTGGACACGGGCGCCAAACGCGTGGAGGACAAGGGCTGTGACGGCTGCGTCGGCGGCTTTTTCCTGGTCGGGGGCGGCTTCGACGTCGAGCCGTTCGGGCGAGCCATCAGCCTGTTTGCACTGGCTAAGCTCGAGCTGAACGTCCCGATCCGCTCGGGTTACTTCGACGTCTTGCGTCTTGGGGTCGGCCCGTACGGCGGCGTTCGCCTGCACTTCTCGGACGACGTGCGGGCGCTGTTCACCGGCGCCTGGTCGTACTTGCCGGGGCAGCACCCATGGCACGTCTTCGAAGCCCGCGGGGCGCTTCGAGCTCAATACACGCGCGACTTCGCGCTTGGAGTCGAAGGCCGCGTCATGGATCGCGCGGAATCGGCCCAGCTGGTTTCGTACATCTATTTCTGAGCGCTTCCCCGCCCCAAAACGCGAGAAAGCCGCACCGGTAAAGCCGATGCGGCTTCCTTTCGACACGCGGCTGAATCAGCCGAGGTTCGAGCAGCTCAGCGTCGCGTCCGACTTGAGGACCTCGACGACCGAGTCGCTCACGGTCTCGTCGCTGACCTTCGCATTCGGGAAGATGACCTTGAAGCTCCTGCGGAGCTTGGCGCCCACGGCCTTCGAATCCGAGCAGCCAGCCAGCTCGGTCAAGCTGGTGAGCGTCTGGCCCTTGCCGCGCGAGATGTCCTTGGCCAGTGCCACGCGGTTCGTCGTGACGAAGTTCTTTGCGCTCGTGGCCGGGGCCGAAGCGTCGCAGTTGCTGGTGCCGGACGTGATGCCGAACGTCTGGTTGGCAGACGTGCCGTTCGTCGTCGCGGCGAAGATCTGCACGAAGCCGCTGCCGGGGCCGAAGAAGATCGAGCCGAGACCGCAGCCAGCGCTGCCATACTTCACGGCTTTGCCTCCGCCTTCAGCCGCGGGAGCAGGCGCCTCCTTGGCGGGCGCTTCTGCCTTCGCAGCGTCGCCAGCGGGGGCGGGGTCCTCTGCCATCGCGTTGGCAGTGCCCAGCAGCAGCCCAAGTCCCAACACCAAATGTGATTTGCGCATTTTTCTTTAGTTCCTCCTAGGGATACCTTCCCTCTGAGTCTGCCTACTAATTGGCTGCTGGCTCGGCTGTCAACAGACGGTTAGCGGCGACACCGCTATTCGCGCCAAAGCCAATCTGCCGGGGGCCCACACGAAACTGCGAAATCGAGCGGCGAGGCGCGCCTCCGGCCTCGATCGCCGCCGGATGTTTCCGCTCGCGACGGGCATGGCAGCCCTTTTATTCATTCGAATCGCGGATGGCGGCCTCCGCCCCTCCTCGACTAGGCCGAGCGACGAGCTTCGGGTGCTGCCGGGTCAGCAGCAGCGCGCGCCGCGGGCGGCACGATGGTTTCGTTAACGATGCGTTCCGGCAGAGCGCTGCCCAGGCGCCTTTCGAAAAACAGACGCTGCACGAGCTCGTTGCGTCCAGATAGACGAAGTCGCCGAAAAACCGCAGTAATTTGGTTGGCGACCGTGCGCGTCGAGGTGCCGCGTGCATGCGCAATCTCTGCGTACGAGCGGCCTTCGACCAGGTTGCGAATCACTTCCAGCTCGGCCGCGGGCAGCATGCGTTCCAGGAATCGGTCGGGTCGGTCGGCAGCTACCACCGTCAGCGCCGACCCGTCGCGAGCGACGAAGGTCGAGTAGCTGGCCGTGCTGCCGAGGGCCTCGCGCGAAGCCTTGGCGGCCAGCATCAAAAGCGGGTGCGCGCGTGAGGGCGTGCAGTTCACGCCCAGCCCTTCGAGCGCGAGCCGTGAATTGAGCGCGACCGTGGAGGGAGCCAACACCATGTCGATGGCGATGCTCTTCTGCCGAGTCCCGCTCAAGACGGCTTCCAAGATTGCCAGCCGCCGCCCGGTGACGCGTGTCGAGCTGGCTCGCTTGGTGCTGGACAGCAGCAAGTAGCAACGCTCTCGCGAGAAGAAGCCGTCGACGATGCCGTGCTCACCCTGTGCTAGTGCGCGCCAGAGCTGAGACAGGCTGATTTGTTGGGTGGCGTCGACGTCGGCCAATACGGCCGAAACGCGCAGTGGTTCGAGAGCGTCGATGGTCGAAGGCGAGCGCAATGGGCTTGCATTCACCACTTCGCGTCTGGTGCGGTACTCTGGGCGAGGATGGACCTCGGCTCTTAGGGCATTCATGGCGAAAACCTCCGGTTGTGATCCCTCCCCGCGAGCGGTCGTCACGATTGACGTCGTGATGACGTTGGGAAAACGCGGCTGCGACGAGCCCATGAACGGACAGGTCACCTTCCAACGATTCGTCTTTGATAAACCCGGAAGGTCCTCGGCCCCTATGAACTGGCCCACAGCCGCTAGCCTTTTTGTGGCGAGATGCACCGGTCGGGGCGCCCCAAAACAGCCGTGAGTGGACGAGCCGCCCCTGGTCCGGGTATGAACTGGTTCACACCTGGCGCCATATGCCTGCGAAAGTACTCGCGAAGCATCAAGCCCTCCTTGGCTCCATCCCGCTCTTTGCCGGGCTGAGCTCGGAGCAGCTGGCCAAGGTCGAAGGGCTGGCCGAGGTTCGGCAGTACGCCGGCCGTGCGGTCGTCGTCAATCAGGGTGAGCCGGCGCGCGCGCTGTTCGCGATCGTGCGGGGTCGACTCAAGGTAGCCTCGTGTGGTCCCGATGGCCGCGACACCGTGCTCGGCATCATGGCCGAAGGTGAGGTGTTCGGAGAGGTCGCGCTGCTCGACGGCGGAGTGCGCTCCGCCACCTGTACCGCGATCGAACCGTGTGAGCTGCTCGTGATCGAGCGTGCACAATTCTTGGAGCTGCTCGAGGCGTCGCCGGCCATCGCGGTCAAGCTGCTCGACGTGCTCGCAAAACGGCTCCGGCGCTTGAGCCAACGCAGCGAAGACGCCGCGTTCTTGGACGTGCCCAGTCGTCTGGCGCGCAGCCTGCTCGATCTGGCGTCTCGCTTCGGCGAAGGTGGGCGCGCGCCGTCGAGGGAAATTCGCATCTCGCTCAAGCTCTCGCAGCAAGAGCTGGGTGATCTCGTGGGAGCGACGCGCGAGAGCGTCAACAAGCATCTGAGCGACTGGACGCGCCAGGGCTTCGTCAGGCTTCAGGGGGGACGCATGGTGATCTCGGATATCGACAGCGTCCGGCGCATCGCCCGTGTGATGGACGACTGAGCGGAGTCATGGGCGAAGCAATTAGCGCCGAATTTCGCTGCCATGCCACGTTGCTTTTCGCAGATCTGTGCGACTACACCGCGCTGACCGAAGCCAGCGACCCCGAAGACGTAGCGCCGCTGTTGGCACGAGTGCGCGAGGTCGTCGAAAGCATCACGCGCAAACATGGCGGCTTCGTCAACGAATGGCACGGCGACGGCGCCCTTTGCATCTTTGGAGTGCCACAGGCCACGGAAGAAGATCCCAAGCATGCCATCGCCGCGGCGCTGGAAATGCGCGGAGCGGTGCAGGGGCTCGAGGAGGGCTTGCTCGTGCCGCTTGGTTTTCGGGTTGGCCTGCACTCAGGCGTCGACTCGGGTTTGGTCTTCGCGCGCACGCGCCAGGGCGCCGACGGCTACGATCTGATCGGCGACGCCGTGAACACCGCGGCGCGGCTGTGCGCGCAGGCCTGCCGCGACGAGGTTTGGGCCAGCGAGCCAGCCATCGAAAGCTTCAAAGAGCTGTTCGTGATCGAGGGCCTGGAGCCGCTCGTGCTCAAAGGTAAGAAAGATCCGGTGCGCGCCTGTCGCGTGCTCGCACACTCCGACATCGCGACCCGCTTCGCGGCGTCGCAGCGACGCGGCCTCACGCCGCTAGTGGGTCGTGAAAGTGCGCTCGAGAGTCTGGTTGGCAGCCTGAGCGACATGCGGAACTCGCGCCTGAAGCTGGTGAGCGTCGTCGGCAGTCCCGGCATCGGCAAGACGCGAACGCTGGCGGAGCTCAAAGGCCGCGTCCCCGGCGGCGTGAGCGTCTTCGAAGGCAGCTGCGAGATCCAGCCGGCTTCGCCGCTGCAGCCGTTCAGCAGCATGGTCCGCCAAATCTTCCGCCTGGACCCGCCGATCTCACTAGCCAGCGCGCTCGAGCGCTTGGATGACGGGCTTCGGGAAATCGAACCAGCGCTGCGTGAGCGCAAAGACGCGCTCTTGCATTTGCTGGGGCTGGGCCCGCAGCCCAGCCCATCGCCGACCCCGGACGTGGTGCGGCGCTCCTTCGTTTCGGTGCTCGTTCAACTGTTCGAGGGTTTGACGCGCCGTGGCCCGCTGGTGCTGATGTTGGACGACTGGCAGTGGGCTGACGACGCCTCGCGTCAGGTGCTGGGTAGCTTGATGCGCCAGTTGGCCGAAACCTCGACCTTGGTCGTGATCGGCTCACGCGACCTAAGCGACCCGCTGCTCGCCGCGGGCGGAGTGGTGCCGCTGGACCCGCTGAGCCACGCAGAGTCGGCGCGCCTGATCGCGGCGCTCTTGCCCTATTCGCTCAACTTGGGCCTGACCCAGACCATTCACGATCGCGCCGGCGGCAATCCGCTCTTTTTGGAAGAGCTCTGCCGGGCGCTGCCCAGCAAAGCGCCGAGCGGCGAAGAGGACATCGTGCCCAGTAAAGTGCCGAGCACGCTGCGCGGTATCATTCAGGTACGCACCGAGCGCCTGCCCGAAGTTCCTGCCCGGGTCTTGTCCGCCGCCGCGGTCATCGGCAGTGAGCTGCCACTCTGGCTGCTTTCGCGGGTGTGCGGGGCCGACGACATCGAGCACGCGCTGCGCGAGCTAGTCGAGGCCGATCTGGTGCATCCGGCCAATGCCGAGGGCAGGTTTCGCTTCAAGCACGGCACCACCCGTGAGGTGGTGTACTCGTCGGTGCGCCTGCCGGAGCGGCGCCGGCTTCACGCTGCGATTGCCAAAGTGCTCGAAGCCGTAGCGGCCGAGGGCGAACGCGCTCCGCCGCATGAAGAGCTGGCTTATCACTTGGCCGGCAGCGGGGACTACGAGCGCGCCGCCCACTTCGCAGAGCTGGCTGGCGACCGAGCATCGGCGTCGTCGCTACTCGACCACGCGCGGCAGCACTACCGCGCCGCGCTCGACGCGCTCGAAAAGCAGGAGCCTAGCGAGCAACTCCAGCGACGTTGGATCGGCGTCGTGGACAAATGGGCGGCTGCCTCGCTCTACAGTCCGGCACGCGAGCATTTGGCATTGATCAAGCGCGCCGGCGAAAGCGCCTTGCGCCTGCAAGATTTGCCGAGGGCAGCCAGGGCGGAGTATTGGCTCGGCTGGTTTTGTTACGCGCTCGGCGATCAACCACTCGCCATTCAATATTGTCGCAGCGCGCTGCAACGAGCCGAAGCCGGGGGAGACGCGCGTCTGGCGGGGCAGCTGTCGCTGAATCTGGCGCAGAGTCTTGCGGCAGCCGGCGAATACGACGAGGCGCTGGCGCACTTCTCGACCGGACTACAAGCAAAGCGTCGCAGCGCGCGGCCGGCCGAAGCGGCGACCGGTCGCGAGGGCCGCGTGCCGCTAGGCTTCGCTTATGCCCTGGCCTGCCAGGGGCTGGTCCACGGTGACCTCGGACAGTTCGCGACGGCTTACGCGTGTTTCGACGAGGCCATGCAGCCGGTTCAGGGCCGGGGCCACGCGGTCGAGGGCTCTTGCCTGGGCCTGATCGGCATGGTGCAGCTGCTGCAAGGTGAGTGGCAAGCCGCGCTCGAAACCGCCGCGCGCGCGCGCGCAACGGCCGAGCGTGTCAACGGCCCCTACGTTTTTGCGATGAGTCGGATCGTCAGCGGCTATGCGCGTTGGGTGCTCGAGCAGAGCCAAGACGCGCTGCAAGAGCTGGTGCAGGCGGTGCGCTGGATGGACAGCCGAGGAGCGCGGCTGTTCATCTCATTCAACTACGCGTATCTGGCAGACGCTTATGCCTCCGCCGGTGACACCGAGCAGGCGCTCGACTATGCGCATCGGGCGCTGGCGCGCTCCGAGCAAGCCGACCGCTTGGGCGAGGCCATGGCGTACCGGACGCTGGCGCGCATTCTGGCGCCGAGCACCGAGCACCGAGCGGACGCGCGAGCCTACTTGGACAAGGCGCTGGGCCTGGCCGCAGCGCGCGGCTCGGCGCGCGAAACGGCCATGGCCCACCTGGAGATCGCGAAGTTCGACGCTGCTTGGGGCGACTACCACTCGGCCATTTCTGCGCTGGTCGACGTGCGCCGGCGCTTTGCCGAGCTGGGCATGACTTACTTCGCGATGGAGGCGCTCAAGATAGCGCCCGGCTTGGGCGCTACCGACGACAGCGTCGGCTAAGGGCCCGCGAAAGGCCAAGTCGATCGCCCTCGCGGCCGATGCATGCCGGCTCTCATCATCCATCACATTTCAGTCGGCCGCCTCGCAAGCTTGGGTTTTGGCGAGGTTTTCGCGAGCACCAAGTGGGCGGGCCCACCGCCCACGGAGCGTACTTGAGTACGTGAGCATCGGAGCGCAGCGAAAACGAAGCCAAAACCCAAGATCGCGGGGCGTGGTCCCAGATGTGACGAATCCTTAGTGCTGGCTGGCTTCGTTGCTCCTCAGTTACGTACCTGCAGTATGCGCCCTCGTCGCGCCTCGCCGTCCGGGCGCCTCGGCCGCGATCATCGACCGACTTAGCCATTCGCGGGCCCTAAGCGTCGAAAGACAACACCAGCGGCCCCTCGGCGCGGATCGACTTGCGCTCCAGCACGCCAACCATCATGCCGAGCAGCACGCCGATGGCCGCTTCTTGCGCGGGGCAAGCGTGCCGGGGCGTTTCGTCGGGTCCCGAGCCCTTGTCGTAGGTGGAGTAGGCGCCGCCGAAGAGCAGCAGCGGATCGGCGAGCGCCTGCGCTCCCTCGGCACGTAGGGTCTGAGCGTAGCCGTCCAGTGCGGCGGAGCTCAGGTTGACCACGATGCGGTCACCGGGCTCGATCGGCACACCCCCGAGCTGTGTGCGCTCGAGCGCCGTGCGATGCAGCCAGGGGGGCACCGGCAGGATCATCAGCGCCTTGAAGATGCGCTGAACGAGGCTGCAGGCGTTGGAGAAATCGACCCCATCGGCTCTGGCCTCGTCTTCTTCTTGGTCGGCTTGCGCGGCGCTGGCCAGCGTGAGGATGTCGTCTTCGCATGCCAGCCGCACTGGCAACAGGTCGCCATTCTTCACCCATTGGCCGATGGTGGTGACGAAGCTGCCCCAGGCCGCCGCCACGAAACCATCGACGGCCCCTACCACGCTGCGCACGACCAGCTCCCGCGGCTCGCCCTTGCGAGTGACGTGGGCGCGCTCCATCAGCCCAGCGATGAACGGGTGCAGCTTGCCACTTTTGATCTGGGCGTCGACGGCAGCCTTGGCCGCCGCCTGAATGCGCGCTCCGCGCAGTTTGGCGAGCTCGATCGCCCACGGGTCGGGGTTGGGCCGAAAAATGTATTGGGCAGCGAACGTGAAGTCAGCAGGGCAGTAGGCCACGCTGTCGTTAGCGTTCAGCGGCTGACCGCCGAGCTTCATCAGCTCGCCGTCCGGCAGACCGAACCAAAGCCGAGACAAGGTGGCGATGACCCTTTCGCCGACGATGAACAGATCTGCCAGTTTTCGAGTCGGAGTTTCGGCCGAGGGGGCGCTCTGGTCGAGCACGGTTCGGGTGATGCCGTAGGCTCTCTTGAACGCGTCGTAGCGCTGGATCGCGAACAGCTCGGGGTTCGCTAGCGATTCGATGGTGTAGTCGATGCTGCCGCGCCCGATGTCATCGACGTACGCTTGATCCGGAGCGACTCCGCCTCGCATCGGGCATACCGCCTTGGCCAGCGGCTGCTTGTCCATGCCGAGATGCATGGGCAAGGAGGACGCCTTCATGCGCAGCCAGTATTCCCGCGCCGAGAAGCGTGACTCGTCTTTGAGCACCTCGAGCGCGTAACCTTTGGTGCCCACCAAAACGCCGTAGCTGGTTTTGAGCACGCCGCCGCGTTCGCGAATCGCCGCCCAGAGCGCCAGGGCCTTGTCGCGCTCGCCCTGACCTTCGAGGATTTTTTTCCACGCTAAGGGATTGTCGGCGTTGAGCAGCGTCTGCAGGATGAGCCCGCCGGCCGGCAGCAAGCCGTCTAGCGGCCCTGCAGGATGGGCAGCTACCTCACGCAGCCGCATCAGCCCGTTGATCGAGGGAGCGAACAGGTACATGCCCCATTCCAGGTTCACGAACGGCGGCGCTTTCGGCTCGAGCGCCCGCACGTTGCCGGTCGCGTCCTTGAAGCGAAATGGCGCACGATTGGCGTCGCTCGCGCCCGTGAGCGGATCGTTTTGCGTACTAGCCAGGCCGGTGCTGTTGCCGCCGTTCAACCAGCTCTGCACGACCTCGTACTGCTCGGCGATGTTGGCGCCGTAGGCCATGAACAAAAGGCCGCGCTCGGCGGGCGCGCCGCCCGCGGCATAGCGGGGACCGTAGGAGAATCCGCGGCGCGCGAGCCGGGGAATTCGCTTGGGCCGGCCGTGCACCGACAACGACGTGGGCGTGCGCGGGTTCGCCAAGCGAACGTGTGCCTGAAACGGGCAGCCGCCGCTGCCGTTGTCCGCGCTGTAGTCGAAGCCGTTGGCAGCGGGGGCCTGCGGGCTGCCGGTGGCTAGTGGGACGCCGTCCGGAGCGCGCCCCATCAGTAACCCCTTTACCTCGCTCGGAGTCTTGCCCAGCTGACCCGCCGAGCGCTCGACGAAGCTTTCGAACGCTTTCACGTCTTGGGCTAGCTTGCGCACGATCAGAAAGGACCCGTTCTTCATCAGCGCGGTTTGTGAAAACGCGCTTGGCGTGTCGGCGTGGTCGTTCGGATAACCGACCAGCACTTCGCCGAGCGTCACCTCGTTGTTGTATTGGCCCGCTGTCAGATTGGGTGCCGGAACCGGCGCCGGCTGACTGACGCCGTCGAGATAGCCGAAGTGCTCTCGGTAGTTTTCACCGTTCCAACGCTTTGGGTCCGGATCGCGATGCAGCCGCTGCACGTGGAGGATCTCGGCGCCTGCGGCTTCTAGCTCTTCCACGGCTTTCTGCAGCGGCTCTGGCAGGTTGCCGGTCCCGTCAGTACTGTGCTCGGCCGTCTGCAGCATCAAAAGGGCGTCGATCGTCTCCAGCGCTACGCGGCCCCGATCGGGCACCAAGTAGCGCTCGGGCAGCCGCCAGCGGCTCGGGTGATTGCTCGCCACGTCGCCTACGGCGCCGGCGCGCCCGGCCATGCCGTCGCGAAACTCCACCGAAAATGCGTCCAGCTCGGCTTGGCTCAGTCCCAGCGATTTGAGACCTCCGAAGCTGAAGGCCACGTTGCATTTGATCTGGTGCGCGTCGGCTCTGGCCTCGGTCGTGACCCGCTCCAGCAGAAAGCTCAAGAACTTGTGCGGTTCTCGGATTTTCACGAGCACGGCGCAACCTTCATACATGCGCCCGTAGCTGCCCAGAATGTTGGCCTGGATCTCGGTGGCGGGCGGCCGTTCGCTGCGCAGCGGCAGCACTGGCGCAGGCTCGCCGACGACCTTGGTGTACCAATCCTGAATGTCGTTGTAAGCGACGCTCAACGCTGCAGGCAGCTGCTTGAAGTCCGTCGCCAGAGGCTTGGACCAAAAGCCTTGAACGATCAGCTGCACTGCGCGGTTATAAATCGCAAGATCGCTATAGTTGACGTCGCCGTCGTTCGCGGCCTGCACGTCGCCGCTATCGGGGTAGGAGGACTTGAGCCGGTACAGCCCCATTACCGTCGACAGCAATTGCGCCCGGTCGTCGAGAGGCTTCGGCGGCAGGACGCGCGCCTCGAGTGGAAACGCAGCCAGTGGCG
>Ga0307508_10001689_pt1 | contig 24489 bp, 30 predicted proteins | sample 9_EM_MG_FD_203089 | JGI IMG/M metagenome (GOLD analysis project Ga0307508, IMG submission 203089) | Populus trichocarpa ectomycorrhiza microbial communities from riparian zone in the Pacific Northwest, United States - 9_EM | ecosystem: Host-associated > Plants > Roots > Unclassified | place... | reverse complement strand
CAAGAAACCAAGTACTTTTGTGCACAACGACTTTGCGTAGAATGTCAATCCATGCTCTGCCCAAGCAACTCGCGAAAATACCAGTAACAGGAGGTACATACATTCCACTTTTCCTTGACATTTTCAACCTCATAACTCTTAGATTCTGCTCCGAGAAACATCCCACCTCTTTCCATGGTACTTATTACTTCTCTGCAAGCGCGCAGATCAATAGCGGACATTGCTCATGTCCTTGCTGTACCTGCGGTACCGTTGGATACCATTGTGGATACCTTGAGAGGAGCGTGGTTAGCGTTTGAGATACATTTACGTGCTGGACTGGTTGGCGCGTTTAGTGTTGCAGATATTCTGGGTGCGACTGTCGAGCTTTATAGGTTAGTTAATCCTCTGTTTTCCTCGGCCATTTTTAATCCATTTCTCAGAACAAGAGCACGACTTCACGCGGACGACGACGAGAAAGATCTATTGTCGTCCCTTTGGAGGAATGCCCACGACATGTGTTCCGTAATAGCCTGCCTTGCCGCATTCGAAGACTGTAAGGAGCCCGAAGGATACGATCTTGGTAGGACTATTTTTCCCGTGATAGAAACGATTGTGCTGACCGTTTCTATCCAGAGGCTATCTGGCAGCTCGTTAGTCTGTCAGGGTGGGCAGTGGGTTTTCTAGAGAAGCTTGTGAAGGAATGCCTCTATGCCGCCGATTTAGCGGACCTGGCTCCAAGCGCGAACGAATTTCAACCGAAACTCGAGCCTGTTGATGACAAAGACGTCCTCGCCCTGGACGGTAAGTTCCTCTGTATCACGCACGCGTAATGGGCCGCTCATCCACCCTAGAAAACGAGCGACCTCTCCTCTCCTCGCCTTTTGATTCACCTATCTTGCTCCACCTAACTCATCCATGGATCCTAAAGAATCTAATTGGGGTGATAATGCATGTGAACCGGTTCTACCATTCACTTAGTGCACTCACACCAAAAGGAGAAAATTCTCAGATTGCCCGAGATATCCTCATGGATGTTATCAACTACTCTGGGCTCGATCTCAGGGGAATAGAGGAGATATTAAGGGGTACAATGTCTGACGTGAGAAGCATTCCTGGTAAGTCATAGCCTGTTCCCATTATCATAAGGTACAATGTTTAAGCAACCCTCCTCATTAATTCCGCGCACCTTTTCGCGATAGGGGATGAAACGAGGTTGTCGCTATCAAAATGCCATCCGATCCCCGCTCAACACCGGTCCCTGAGAAAAGTGGTACACACAATATATACATCGACCGCGATCGACAAACCACGATTATTTATCAGGGCTGCAAACCTCGTTGACGCATTCGCAGACCTGTCAACATTTGAGCAATCCGGGAAAGAGCAGGACAGGGATGTCGTTACTAAATGTGCTTTGATACGGCACAACCCCGGATTGCTATGCCTCCGGTGCGGGTATAGGTCAGGTATAGGTGGGGAAGTGAGCGTTGCAGGACATGTCTCGTTAAAGTGGAGAACCTGGGAGAAAATGTGGGCAAGCCGTTGTGTTTGTGGAGGAGCCTGGATCAATGGAAATGTATAGGACATTCACGGTCGCGATCAACTTCTAGTCTTATGTTGTACATGTCACTGTCGGCTATATGGATGCCATTGGATGACCGCAAATTTCGAAATTTCACCATTCATCGCAGAGAAGGCGCTTTATTTCACCCGGAACAACCCTCAGTCTTGCCCAATTTCATGAAACAATCCTATATGTTTGTATGCGCACCAAACGTTCGTCCGAGGACATATTGGAAAGATTGTAGACGAACCACTGTGCGCTACCATCCCCGAGACCCCAGACAAATTCTTCTTCCCTTGTCAACTTTGGTCTCGGCTCTCAAACGGTTTTCTCGGGAAAGGTACGTTAGGTTGGCTGTTGAGAAGACTGCCATGCCAATGGACATTATCATTAACGCGATGTTACCTTTGTGTAGTTCGGGGCCGGGGACAAGGAGCCGAGGAGCCAAGTGCAAGAACACCACCCCCCGCATTGATCATGACGAGAGCAATCACGACGGGCGTTGCTCGCCTGATGCGCGACGCGCTGTTATTAGCCATCTACGTCGTCAGTGCAGGCGCGCAGGAAGCCCCCATAGTCGAGAAGAAATGAGATCCACAGCGGACATGTCATGCATGACAATTCCACTAGTTGCAACAAGTGTGTTAGGAACTGACCTTGCTAGAAAGGCGTACAGTGAAACTAGAACCTCCAAGATAGAAAAGAGTGCCGTCCACCCACAACAGCGGTAACGGTCTGACACAAAGGCAGAGATCATCGGGCCTGGTTGTAGTGAGAAGGGTAAGCGTCACAAAGATAATCGTCTCGAGCTCCGAGTCAAACGCACAGACAATTGAAAGCGGTAGCAAACGGAGGAACGCTCATGAACTCAGCGGGCTGGGCGGCCCGCGTAATCAAAACCAGCTACGATCGTTGGCTCGAAACTTTACAGTCTGAGTCTAACCGCACGTTAGTGACGAGCCGCCGAGATAGTTTCGACGTAACTTGAACCTCACCTCCGTCTGACTCTGTGCCCGGATCGAGGAGGTCTCGCTTGTGGTCTGCTCGTGCTGGCACGGACTCGTTGATTACTGAAGAAATATAATCACTGGAAATCTTTCACTTCGCCTACAGTGTTTGCAAATGACTGAACATTTTATGTGACGACCAAGTCCAGCGGTGTCTTTTCTGAGCAGGGCACATTCCCATCCTCTCACCCTGTTTCCAAAGTGACCCTCTTAATTACGAGCATGCCCAAAGTACTCGTCCCTCCCTTACCTTTGTCTGGGCTTTTTGCCGTCTCGAAGCCCTCAGGCCCAACCTCAATGTCTGTTCTTGAAGACATAAAGAAACTCGTCGGAAATTCGCGCCTATTTGTGGACGCGAGCAAGCTAGAAAACCGAACTGGAAAAGATAGTAGGAAGAGGAGAAAAGACACTGTCAAGATCGGCCAAGGTGGGACGCTGGATCCACTTGCTGATGGGGTACTAGGTAACATCCATATCACCCTTCATGTTGATATATTAGTGACTCCTCGGTGGTCCTAGTCGTCGGTGTCGGCAAAGGCACTAAACGGCTTTCCGACTTTCTGGATTGCGTCAAGGTATCTTTGCTCCCTCGGATCACCCATCCTATTACGAGTTTTCAGCCAGGATGTATAGGAGTACAGGACTACTGCCCTGCTGGGCTGCGAAACAGATAGTTATGATTGTCATGGAGCCCGTGTGCGCGACGCCCCATGGTGCCATGTCACCAAAGAAGCTGTGGAGGCGATCCTCGACAAATTCAGAGGCGAGATATACCAAACACCGCCCATGTCTGTCCTTACTCCCAGTTCCTCGTTCTTATCCCTCAATCTTTGTCAGATTCTCCGCGCTCAAGATGGATGGTAAGCCATTGTACGAGTATGCCCGCCAAGGCATACCGTTGCCCCGGCCCATCGAAAAGAGGAAGGTTACTGTCCACGCACTGGACCTTGTCGACTGGAAGGGCAGTGACCACGACTTTCGATGGCCGCAGAAGGAGTTTACTCCTGATCAGAAGGCTGCCCTGAAGACAGCACTGGAATCTGTCGGGATTGATCCCGTCACACAAGACAAACCTGACGAACACATCGAGCAGGTCCCAACGGCATTCGTTCTGAACATGAAGGTCTCCGGAGGCACGTATGTTCGCTCGATCGTTCATGATCTCGGTCTCGCGCTTGGTTCTGCTGCGCACGTGGTCACTTTGACTCGGTCTCGGCAAGGAAGGTTCACCTTGGATCCTGGAGCCGGAGAGGACAAATCATGTGTGCCATGGGATGTTTTTGACAAAGCATTGGAAGACGAGGGTGATCGAGGTGAAGATGGCTGGAAGTCGTGGGAGAGAGAGGTTCTTGATCGATTAGAGATAGTCGACGCACTGGCACAGAAACAGTAGAATGCTGAACAACCCACCCCACGACGCGTTTACACATGGATCGTACGCGCCTCAACTGTACTTTGTTTCTCGGAGACATCGCACGGTAGTCCGGTTCCGGTGGCCGGGCGGGCCGCGAGTGCCCTGGCACCTGTTACAAGGGTGCTGGCTATACCAGTCACTTTGAATCACAGTCTCAGTGGAATTTCAGCCCGTATACTATTCCTAACGGGACGGTGAATAACGACTCGACCCTCGGCGCCGTACAGAATCAAATGGGCCCGCCTCCTTGGCCTGGTGTCGTGGTGGTACCGTAGGTACTTCTGCTGCGGATCGGGCTTTCTACAGGCTTGGTCCGCTCATCGGAACCAACAGATAAGAGAAGCTCAGAAACACCTTATATACCCCGTTTAGGACTGCAGACTCTGTTTGTGAGCCATCCCTCCTTTACTCCCGGTTTCAAGCATGGCGACCAGCAGTACCAATGACCAAAGTCATAGTACCCCCGCGACTGTAACCCGCTCATTGAGTCCAGGAATCTATGCTCCTATTCCAACGTTTTTTCAACTGGAATCCGAGGATCTTGGTCAGTGGTATTTTTCGGATGCTGAGGATGTGCTCATAAAGGGAAGAACAGATCTCGACGCTTTTGAGAAACATATTCTTCAAACAGCTTTAGCCGGCGTCCGACCGCTGTTGTCAGGTTCCATGAGCGAAGCCATTCATTTGTCACATGCCGAGCGATCGACGTTGATCAAGACAGCAAGGAAGGTCTTGGACAATGCGGGTTTGGACAAGGTGCCGATTGTCTCTGGCATTGGTGCTGGTAGCACGCGGGAGTGCATCGAGTTTGCAAACGAAGCAGCTGACTCTGGGGCGGACTGTGCTATTGCAATCTGTAGTGGATACTTTGCTGGGGCACTCGCTGGGAACAAGAAAGCGCTCAAGGCTTTTTGGACGGAGATAAGCCAAAAGAGTCTGATACCCGTCATGATCTATAACTGTAAGCGCAGCGCTCGTATATATGATATACGGCTGACTTGTTCATCTTGTCGCAGATCCTGGAGCTGCGGGAGGGATCAATCTGGATTCTGATCTTATCACAGAGCTCGCCGTTGAGTGTCCCAATTTAGTTGGCGTCAAACTTACGTACGTTCACAAAACCAATATACGGTACACGAGTGCCTATGTTAACTCTTTTACACTGGCAGGTGTGGCGATGTAGGGAAGCTAACTCGCATCGCTGCCACTGTTTCCGACCCCACCTTTTCTTTTAATCATCCGCGGAAGAACAAGGGTGCATTCCTTGTCCTCGGCGGATTCACCGACTTCCTCCTCCCGAGCGCATATGTCAATGGTGACGGTGCCATCACAGGTCTTGCGAACGTCGCACCAGTAAGTGAGCAAATGCTTTACAACAGTCGTGCGGATGACATCGCCGTTGCACAGCATACGCTAGTGAAACTACTCCAGCTATGTGAGGGATCCAAGACCGATCCAAAGCTTCTTAGCGAGGCCCAAAGATTGCAAGGAATCGTTGCACGTGCGGATGCTACGATCGCTAAGTCTTCTATAGCTGGTACCAAGTTTTTGCTAGATAAGCTTTATGGATATGGAGGTAATCCTCGGCGGCCACTTCCTCCCATTGAGCCTGCGGCAGGTGAGGCCCTGTGGGAACACCCACACACTCAGGAACTCGTGAACGTGGAGCTTTCGCTTGTCAGGGCACGTTAGGCGGTCCACTTGTCTGACTTTGTGTTTGTTTATGTACGCCACAAGTGTTAACAGTTAAACAAATTACACAGCTCACAATGAAAGGCGAATGTCCGCATGACACGAGTTATGCCAAGGCGCGTGCCAAGAATGTCCAGCGTCATCGTCCGAGCAAAGCCGTGTATTTCATGAGCGGTGCGCCGGTGCTCCGTCGCATGACTGTGAGATTCGGAGGCTTGCTAGGCACGGGGGATTACGGCTAGATCATCAACCTGAGTGGGGAAGTCCGTGTAAAGTAATCGTGCAAACAGCCGGAATCATGGTTGTTATGTACTTGGCGTGAGAAAATCAGCCTTCTCCAGGAAGTCTCAGGTGGTCCTGCGAGTGAGTGTTTCCCAAACCGCAACCATGTCCATGTCGGCCTGCAGGCCGTCCGTGACGACCATGAGCCGGTCCTTGGGCAGCATAGCATCCAAACCACTTTGTTCAGGTTAGAATGGTCGACATGCAAACCTCTCGACGAGTTATTCACTGTATGCAATGATCATATTTACAGGTGTCCGGTCATTCCACTGGTCCGTACACCGTAGAAATCAACCACCACCAACTTCTGAGGCAAAAAAGGATTCTGGTGCATGTCATGGCTTGCATCACCTGACATGAGCTGAAATGTAGCCTCTTGTTCTAACAGGCATTCCTTATTCATCTCTCATCGTCGGCGCACCGAAAGAGACGTATCCGAACGAACGTCGTGTATCTCTTACCCCTCAGAATGTTGCCCTGTTGAAGAAAAAAGGCTTCGGCAGTGTTCTAGTCGAAAGAAACGCCGGTGCTGCCGCCCAATTTTTAGACGGAGACTACGCCAAGGCTGGAGCTACCTTGGTATCCAAAGAAGAACTCTACAAGAAGACGGATATTTTATTGAAAGTGCGACCCCCTTCACAAAATGAGGAGGTTACCGCCTTGAAAGAAGGTAGTACTGTCATTTCATTTCTATACCCTGCGCAGAACAAGTCACTTGTGGAGAAGTTGGCATCGTTAAACGTAAACGCATTCGCCATGGACATGATCCCACGCATTTCGCGCGCTCAAACGTTCGATGTTCTAAGGTGAGTATAACGGTCACATCCAGAACTCATACTTAATGCCCTCGGATTAGCTCTATGGCCAATATTGCAGGCTACAAAGCTGTTTTAGAAGCTTCCAACCACTTTGGTCGATACCTTACCGGGCAGGTCACAGCAGCTGGGTAGGTCCATGGCTGTGCTATGGCAATGGGTGTTGTCTGATCTTTTTGCTTTAGAAAGGTAGGCGCGCATTTTTTCAGGAACTCACACGCGTCTTACGCGTTTACAAGGTCCCCCCTGGCAAGGTTCTCGTCATTGGTGCCGGTGTCGCTGGACTCAGCGCTATTGTAACGGTCTGTCCTTCTGACTCAAACATATATTCTGAGGAAAGAAAACTCACTCTGGATAGGCCCGTCGACTTGGTGCCATTGTCCGAGGTTTTGATACCCGCTCAGCTGCGCGTGAACAAGTTCAATCTCTTGGGGCCGAGTTTCTTGAAGTCACTGTCCAGGAGGAAGGTGGCGGAGCAGGAGGTTATGCCAAAGAAATGTCCAAGGAATTTATCGAAGCAGAAATGGCACTTTTCATGGAACAATGCAAAGAGGTCGACATCGTCATAACAACTGCACTTATTCCTGGCAAACCCGCTCCTAAGCTAATCACGAACGAAGTCAGTGGATGACCAATAATTGAATTATTAGAGCTCACGTTTGCTTGCAGATGGTTGCGGCAATGAAGCAGGGTTCTGTTATCGTAGATGTATGTTGTGTCGAGTCTGTGGGATCTAAAAACTCATGTTCTTGTTCAAGTTGGCAGCCGAAGCAGGGGGTAATTGTCAGGCTACTGTGCCTGGGGAGTTATTTGTCAAGAATGGAGTCACTATCATCGGTAATGCGGTCCTCTACGGAGATCAGTCAGAGACCTATTCACTTGTGTAGGTTACACTGACCTCCCTTCGCGGCTGCCAACGCAGTCATCAACCTTATACTCGAACAACATCACGAAGTTTCTTTTGTCTATCGGCGAAGGGAGCAACTACGCCGTTGACCTGAGCGACGAAGTTGTCAGAGGTTCAATTGTGGTCCACAAAGGCGAAAAACTACCACTAGCTCCTCGTCCAGCTCCTCCCCCAGCTCCGCTTCCATCTCCCAAGGTAGAGGAAGTACAAACCAAAGCCATCACCCCGTGGCAGAAGGCCAGTCGTGAAGTTGCTACCGTTACTGCGGGAATGGGATCAGTAATTGCTCTTGGGAAGCTCACCGGAGCTGCCTTTATGAGCAACTTTTTTACTTTTGGGTTGGCGGGCCTGGTTGGATACCGTGTCGTTTGGGGTGTGGCTCCCGCGCTACACTCACCACTAATGTCAGTTACAAATGCTATCTCTGGTTAGTCCACTTACACTTGAATCGATATCTGATACTGACGAGACCTGTAGGAATGGTTGGTGTCGGGGGATTGTTTGTGATGGGTGGAGGTTACTTTCCGGAAACCATTCCTCAAGTACTTGGTGCTCTGTCGGTTCTTCTCGCCAGTGTGAATGTCGCTGGAGGGTTCGTCATAACCAAGCGTATGCTTGACATGTTCAAGAGTAAGTTCATGGTTACGGAATTCGAGCTATGGTTAATAAAGTACAGGACCAAGTGATCCGCCCGAATATTCGTGGTTGTACGGAGTCCCTGCGGTTGTGTTTACGGGAGGGTTCCTGGCCGCAGCGAGCACCGGGATGGCTGGTCTTGTCCAAGCAGGCTACTTGACTAGCAGCCTGCTTTGCATTGGTGAGCGGCATGGTCACCTGTTCTCTTCTCAATTAAGTGTGACTTTTCGGAGGTTCTCTGTCTGGATTGTCTTCACAAACCACGGCACGACAGGGGAATGCTCTTGGCATCCTCGGCGTAGGTTCTGGAATCCTCGCGTCTTTGTTGGCTGTTGGCTTCCCTCCAGAACTCCTAGCACAGTTTGCTGGAGTTGCCACTGTCGGTGCCACAATCGGTGCCATCATCGGTCGGCGCATCACGGCTACGGAACTTCCGCAGATGGTTGCAGCTTTGCACTCTGTCGTTGGTCTTGCTGCTGTGTTCACCTCCATCGCCAGCGTCCTTGCCGATCCATCGCACCTTTCCGTACTCCACCAAGTGACAGCCTACCTTGGAGTCGTGATTGGTGGTATCACCTTCACCGGTTCCGTTGTAGCTTTCTTTAAATTGGCTGGGAAGATGAGCTCGAGACCATTGATGATGCCGGGAAGACATCTCATCAATTCCGGGCTTCTCGGTGCTAATGCACTGACGATGGCTGCCTTTGTCACCGCTGCACCAACAGTACCCCTCGTTGCTGCAGGTTACCTCGGTGCAAGCACGCTTCTCAGTTTTATTAAGGGTTTTACGACGACAGCGGCTATTGGAGGGGCCGATATGCGTGAGTGTTGATCAAAGCCGCATTCTTGATTTCAGTTCATTTACTGGACATTCCCTTAGCTGTCGTCATTACCGTCTTGAATGCTTATTCGGGCTTCGCACTTGTTGCGGAAGGCTTCATGTTGGATAATCCGCTCCTTACGACCGTCGGTTCATTGATTGGTGTCAGTGGTTCTATTCTTTCATATATCATGGTTCGTAAATTAAGCTGCTTCTATAACACTCTCGTTGTGCTCACCAGCTTGTAGTGCGTGGCCATGAACAGGTCCTTGACCAACGTTCTATTTGGTGGTATTGGCACAATCGCACCATCAGAGACGACCAAGATCGAAGGCACAGTTACCAAGACTACTGTGGATGACACAGTAGAAGCCCTTGCTAATGCCGACAGTGTCATTTTGGTAAGTCGTTCTTTCCATTCATTGTTTCGATCTCACTCGCTCTCTTTAGGTTGTTGGATATGGCATGGCTGTGGCCAAGGCTCAATATGCCATCTCGGAAATTTGCTCAATGCTCCGTGCGAAAGGTATCAATGTGCGATTTGCCATTCACCCGGTTGCGGGTCGCATGCCTGGTCAGTGCAATGTGCTTCTGGCAGAGGCATCGGTACCATATGACAGTGAGATACATCCCTGCTCCGACGAAGCTCAACTAATGATGTGAATTCACCCTCTTTGATCGCTAATTTATATCTAGTCGTCTTGGAGATGGACGAAATTAACGACGACTTCGGCGAAACGGACGTTACGCTCGTGATAGGGGCAAACGATACCGTGAATCCCATTTCCCTCGAGCCTGGTTCACCGATAGCGGGCATGCCCGTTCTTCACGCATGGAAGAGCAAGCAAGTCATTGTGATGAAGAGAGGCATGTCAAGTGGTTATGGTATGTGTATTCTGCACGGGTGCTCTCGGTGTACACTGATACAATTGCTCTAGCTGACGTTCCAAACCCCATGTTTTACATGCCGAACGCGAAAATGCTGTTCGGCGATGCAAAAGATACCTGCGATGGTGCGTGTCTCCCTTCCCTTCGCTGACCCTGCTTTTACTTATGACGACCCCAGCTATCAAGAGGGGTCTCGAATCACGCAACTAAAGGCACTCTCACATTTACCACCCTGGAATTCCTTGTTTTATATTCTGTCTATTCACTCGTTTTTAGAATTGTTACCATTGCAAGTGCTGTGCGTTCTTCGCTACCAGGATGTCGTGTGGAAATTGTTGGTGGAATATTGTAGTGTGTATATATCACATCGACATATCGTAACTGGCTATGGCGGTCAGGGCAGCTTAAGCACGAGGAACACGAAATACGAGGATGACTTATATCATATACGAAAGCTCCCTCGGAGAATGTCGGAAGCTCCAAGTCCAAATGTTTCAGTCCAAATCTAAGAGGGTTAAAAAAACGTCCAGCGGGCGTATACAGATAGGTATGTCGTAAGCGTCAGATGGCTGTTGCTCGCCATGTGTCACGTATGATCATAAGCGAAGGAGTCCCTCTCAATGCCCGGCTGTCACCTTCTTAAGGATTCAATGCTTCCAGAAGCTGTCAGGTTTTTACAATCGAATAACCCAGTCGAGATGAGCTGGGGCTGCGGCTGGGCTGGTTATATAACCAAGTGGCGATGAGGACGACGACCGATCCGAGGATGAACGTGAACGTGATTTGGAAGTCGAAGAGCGCGACGGATGCCAGGAACGATATCACGATGCTGAGACTCGTCGCGAAGCCTTTGAGAATGTTGTCAGAGTACTTGATGACCATTGCAGTCACCAGACCGCCCAGTACCTGGATTGCAACGGTAGCCCAGGCCCAAGCACCAAAGTTCTGGAAGAGCGATTGGATGAGGCCCGATTGTGAATGCTCTGTGATGAGGATAGGTATGAGTGCGGGGAGAAGTGAGAATGCGGAGAGCTGGACGTTGCGTATCCAGAGGTCTGATTGAGAGTTCTTCAACACCATTTCGAAATAGACGCCTGCGAGACCTGACGTAAAGCACGCTGCCACGACCGCGAGAAAGCCTTTCAGAGCGTTCATTGAGGCACCCTGGAACAGCAAAGAGGTCGTTTTGGCTGAACCACCCGCCCCGGTTTGAATCTGTACGATGCCTACTCCAATGGCGAGGAAGAAGAGCGCTACCCACTGACTAGCGCTGAGCTGTTTTCGGAGGAGGAGGACAGAGAATGCCGCTGTTGTGAGAATTTTCATTTGATAGCTGACTTGAAAGGTGGCGGCTTCCAAATTTGTGGCTGCAACATATTGCAGGTTGTTCTGGATGACTTGAGGTGGAGGGATGAAAAGGGGCACTGATGGCTAGCGAGGAACAACACACCATAGAGGATGGCGGGTATGGACAATTTCCAGCAGTCTGGGCTGAAAACCTCCCGGCCTAGCCTACGCAGACGGAGAAATATTTTGGAGGGATTCCAGAAGCGGCCAGTGGTGGGACCTGTGTCAGAGGCATAGGGGTCCATTTGAATGAAGGCAATCGCGAGCGATATCGAGCCTTTGAGAAGTTCGTTGAGTAGAACTGCGGCTGGCGCGGAATATGACTGGGAGGGGGGGATAGATACGCGAGAATAGTGCATTATTATCGTTAAGAGGGAGTTTTGAACGGCGAGCGTGACGAGACTGGCGTCAAGAGAGGTGAAGTGTTGGCTGGGTGCGACTGCGCAATGGTAGACTCACGATATATATTTCAAAGGGACGCCGGATAGAGAAGGGACCGGGGGGGCGTCTGGCAAGAGACCAAGCTCCTCGAATTCGAGGTGGTCGCTGGTGCCCTTTGCGGTGTCCTGAGGCTGAGACATGGATGAGGGGGTATAAGGAGAAGGGGTATGATGTTGGGAACTTTGATGTAGACCCTAACCACTAGCAGGCCCAAACAGACACGAATTTGCTCTAAAGGTGGAGCTCGACGTCCGCAGCCTGTCGCGCACTTGACTTATTCGCTCTCTCCGCAGCAGCCGTCCTGCCAAGACCTTCCCTTCACCGTACTGGTACAAATCAAAATCTGGTACAAACTCTAATATCCGTATGATAACCCTCGGCTCTTCCGGTCTCCGTCGTACAGCCCGTAGATGCTGTATGTCGGACTGTGATAGTCTGCATACCCCTCTGGGTCCGCGTGTTGCAACGCCATCTGCGCCAACGACGGAAGCGGTGGTGGGGATGGAACACGCGGTGGCTTATCTTCCACCCTCTTTTTCAGGTTGCTCTTCCCCGTCACCGCGCATGTCCCTCCCTGCCCCTCCCGCGCTCGAGCAGCCTCAGACGGTCGTATGTTGACCAGCGACGCCGTCGACTTGGACGCCGCAAAGTCCACCATCATCAAGCTCCCCAGTGCCGCCGTGTCAGACGGAGGGCTATCACAGTGGGTCGCCTTCGGAACTGGCTTTTTGTGACTACGTCCTGTGAGTGTGACCTTTTTTGCCTCTCCAATCACGCTCATCGAGTCGTCAGGATACAGTGTGGGTTGTGGAGATGGTGGGACCGGCGATATCAGACCCGGAGTTCCTCGTTGAGAATCTACGTGCTCAATCATACTTTGTCCAACTCGGATCCCATCGAGCTCACGGTCAACATCGTGTTTATCGTAGTTTGTTGCCGCCGCCGCCGATGCTCGAGGATATGAACCCGGCGTGTAGTATGTCGATTTGATTCGAGCTCGCCCACCGTTTCCTGCCGCTCTGTTAGGAGAAGGCGAGGCGGTTTCCATTCCACCATATGCAAAGCTTTGCGACCGCCTGAGCGCTGCGGCGTCCTTGGCACTGCCAGGTGCTAACACACTGGTTCTATTGCGCGCCGCCATCATCCTGTCCTTGTATTTCGGTACCGCGACATTGCCTGGTTCTTCGTGCGTAACACCGTCTATTGCGAGGCCAACATCTGCTCCTACTTGCGAATAACCGCCAGGTGAATTCGGATAGAGGGACATGGATACTGTAGAGAGCCTGGATACCGCACGAGTGATTGCGTTCTGGACTGGCTGCAAATGGACTGGACCCTTGACCTTCGAGATAGCGTTCGGGTTACCATGTCCAATGAATGGATATTGAACCGGATTCTGTCCTTGGACGTATGTTGTATCATTGTCAACTACCCCAAGGCCAACTTGTTGGGTAACTCGATCGATACTCGGCAGTTGATCTTGAGAGCTCGACCGGGTCACTGTCACCGTCGGGGCAGGTTTTGGGATTCCGGAGTTGTATTGGGTCCATGTCCAAAGTCCAGTATTTCCTTTCGCATTGCGTGCTTGGAGGGTAGGGGACGAGCGTTCCTTGCCCCCAAATATCGGGGAACCTTCGCTTTCCATTTTGTCATCTGGAAAAGTCCCATCATGAAGGATGGGAAGGGAGGGAGTAGGGGTCCTTCGCCGACGGGGCCGCTTAAGGAGTTTGGCCAGGACAATCACGATAAAGAGTGTGAGACCACCGCTGACAGTGAGTGCAATAATCGCCGTGGTAGACAAATGGGGAGTGTTCAACTGAGGGCTACGATCGTGTGAGACGCTACCCGCTGTAGTGATCGTCACAGGTCGGGCGGTCGGCGTTGGATGGATTACCAAGGATGAGTGAGCAGCTGCTTCTTCAATCTCCGTGAGGTTTTGTGTCTTTAGAGAGGGCAGTGGCACAAAAGTCGATTTCGATGGCACACGTGAACGACTCGAGGAAGTTTTCGATGTGACAGAGGTCTGAAAAGCTAAAATAGGGGATGTAACGAGCGTGGTTGTATCCGCTGACGGAGGCGGTAGGCCAGTATCTGGGATTGGTGCCGGAACGTTGGTGATCTCGTGCACACTATAGTCGTGGTGGGGCACCGGTTGGGATGCCGGTGATAGCTTTGGACGAGAGCGTGAACGTGCTAAATCAGTCCCGGTGTCCTCAGAGTTTTCCATGGAGCTGGACATCAATTTCTCGGTGTCATCCACTAGCCCAGCGGATGCTCGCAGGGATATCTTCCGCGTGCGAAGCCCCAGCGTAATTTTGCGAGGCCTGCGCGACATTATTTACGTTCCGATAAGCGTCCGGCGCAAATTGAAAGGAGCGACTGGGGTAGCGACAGACGAGTGAAGGATGAACAGGAGAACACGTGCTTATGAGCGCGTCGAGATCACGTGAAATGATTTTGTGCACGTGTGGTCCAAACGCGTTTCAACAGTTACAGTTCTTCGTGCCCATTCAGCATGCGCGGAAGCAGAGGGGCCTTTGCATGAGCTGAACGCTGAATATTGAGTGCATTTTGCTACGCGCTAGGCAGTGAAGATTGTCGTCGAGAGTCCATGGACAGGCGCGTCTCTCCCGTACCTCGGAATCAAACCCTCAAAAACCTGACACCAACATATGTTGTAGTGATCCTTTTGTATCGAGTCAGTCAACCCAGCTTTTACAGCATGCATTAGCACCCACTCCGCAAGGTCCGGAACAAGATTGGGATCCAGCCTCGCCAAACGACGGCAATACAGCAATTGACTTTTCCTTGGATTCAAGGATAATCCCGGCGCAACCGGTGACACCTCGTTACCATCTGCAAGTTTCCCTTTTGCAGAGTCCGGAGGGTAGCGGCGAAGGTGCGCTAGCCGAAGATTCCCACAAAGAAAAACTTCGTCAGGAAAACGGAGAAGTGGCCGGAATATCTGGAGCCTCGTCAAACAATGTTCCCGTTCAATTGGGGTCAGGTTCGGAACCTTTTCACCAACATGGGGTTAGTCCAGTCACGGCATCCGCTGGAAAGGTAATCGGTGAGCCACCCTTGAATCATGTTCCTCTGCTTTCAGATAATTACCTCTTAGTCTCTAGCGACACGGGCCGTATCCTTTCAGTCTCCCTCAACCACCACTGGTGTTCATTCTCTCTCTCGACCAACAAAATCTATGCCCGTCGGGAACAGACACTACCGCCGTTCTCCTTCCCTTCCCTCCCAGGACTCGTTCGGTGGTCCCGTCTCGCAGGATCCGGCAGAACTGTATCTCGCGTCAGCAAAGCAGTTCAATGTGCCACTCTCTGATCTGGGAGAGACACCAACTCAGGAAGTCGTCCATTCACCCACAGATCCTGGCATGACGCTCCCAGATGCCAGTGAACACAAGGAATTTCTCGAGGTTGCTATGCGTGACTATGAAGCACAAAGGGCAAACAGGGCCACCTCAAATCGTCGCACCAATATTCTTGTAGCTGCCACTCCCAGTAATTCAGGTGAATCTTCACGCACGCCACAGCGCGAGGACGACTTCTCTTTTCACAATCGCAGTCCAGAATTCCCTGGTCAGGAGTCGAGGTTCGAGTTTAATGGCTCATCATCGTTTGATAAGATGCTCGACCGGGACCTCGCTGACGCTCCGGATCCAACTCCGGATTCCACCCAACCCCAGGGGATCGAACCAGTGCAGGTCGACGGCTTTGTTGAGCCCTCCCCCAGGAAGGATATCCTCACTACGCCACCACTGAGTAGCAAACAGCGCTCTCCACCCTTCGAGTGGATTGCTCCTACCCCAAGTGCGGCTGTCGCATCCAGCAATCCCAGGAGCTTGTTAAGAATGGTGCATCCTGGGAACCAGTATCGGATCGCCAAGATGCGTATCTTGGCGGGAGCTGTGGAACCCCCTTCGTTTGTCACCATGCACGCGGAGACACAACCTTCTCGCATGGAAGAAACGCAGCCCTACCACGTTGACGAATCGACTTGCTTAAATGCTCTCCTACCAGTTCGACCAGCACCTCCCCAAACTACGATGGTCGGTCCTCGCCAAACCATACATCCACCTCAGAAAGAGGACGAGGACGATGAAGCCGAAGATGTGCTAGACGTTGTCCCCGACTCTGAACCCCTTCGAGCTGAGCCTAGCACTCAGACACCTGGCCACCGTCGTGTCATGCGGCAAAGTCCACACAAGAAAGCTTTCCGCCCTGTCAGCCCTGTGTCCGAGCACGGGTCGGGAGATCTTGTCCCTGATTCCCTAGAGGTCGAGGAGAGTGAAGCTGATATTCCGTTGGCCATAGAAGTAGCTTCCAGAAACACAAAGAAACCCGTCGTTCCTGCAGAAAACGTTGCTGTTCATGGTAGGAAGACGGGAACTGCATCTTCTACTGTTCCATCAGAGGTGATTTGCGCCACTCCTTCCATGACGATGCGACTCAGCTGATGCCGTCATTACCCCGGTAGGCCCCGTTACCTGCTCTGGAGAAACAACCTCGCAAACCTATTCCGTCCTCAACGAGGGGGAGGAATCCCAGAGTAAACCCTTCAGCAGCGGAGCACACAGAAGTCCCAACGTCGCTTCCAGAGCAAGATTTACAGGGCCAAGCATTCTCTTCCGGGCAACCTCCTGCCGCTTCAACAAACATGCTACCTTCCAAGACGAGAAGAGGGTCGCAACCTTTGGAACCTCCGCGTGCGCTCCATGCTTCCACGACGTGTCTTCCTGCGAATGAACCTATTGCTGGCAAGAAACGAACATACAAGTCCGATACAGAGAGCTCAGAAGTCTCGTCACGTCAACTCACTGAGGATGAAAGGGCTATGCATCCCAGGGTTCAGAAAGAAGAGGAGAGCGAGTCTACGGATGACTCGCCGCCACCGCCACCCCCCAAACCCAATACATCACGTAAGAAGAGAAGATGCGCTGAGGACGTAAATCCAATCCGCGGCATGTCGAAAGCTTTGACTTCGACTCGAAACAAACGGTCCGAGACTCCTGCAGTTGCTACACGCTCAGTCAAGAGGCTACGTTCTGGCGTATCATCCACTCGCGGACTTACAGCAGAGCCAGCTACGTGTGTTTTCGCGTTGTGGAAACAAGATGGCCATTATTACTCTGGTGTGGTCTACTCCCGCGGACCAAAAAACAAGCATTTGGTCAAATTTGATGATGGGACGGAAGACGAGGTTGAGCTCAAAAATATGCGTCGTCGAGAGCTCCTAGTTGGAGACAGGGTTATCACCGTTCAGGACAACGTCAAGCGCGTTGTTAGCGATGTCAACCATGCGAATTCTGATGGCCTGTTCAAACTGGAGTTCGATAACGGAGAAGCAGTATCAACTCTTCAAGTGGCTTTCCGTGACATCCGCATTGCGAATCGGACAATTCAAAGTCAGTGGAAGAATCGCATGGTTGTTCCAGAGAATATTGTCACTGTGGTCAAACCAAAGCCGCTCATTGACACGACGCCATCCAAACAGTCGGTTGTCAGCACGACCTTTGGCAAAGCTCAGCGAGAGTTGGTCAAGACTGGCTTCGTAGTCACTATCGGCCCAAAGAATGAAGAGCCCATTCAGACGAAAGACGAAGCAATGCGTGCCATCCAACAGCGCGGAGGGCTGGTGATTGAAGATTGGTCCAGTGTGTTCACCATGGAGGGCAAACATAGCCAATCTAACAAGCGATGGATCGCGACGCCGCAAGATTTTCGTTGGAAGCCGGAAGTAAACGTGGATCGCGTCTTCCTTCTTTCTGATGACGCACATCAAAAGCCTAAATTTCTCTTAGCACTTGCGTTAGGGATTCCCTGCCTCTCGTTCGAGTGGTTGATAAGAGAGGGAAAGTTCTCATCGGTATGCTTTCTGCGTCTTCCAGAATGTACGGTGTTGAATTGGGTACATGTTAGGATTGGCAACCGTTCCTTCTTCCAGCGGGGTATTCTGACACACTTGGTGCCAGAATCTCTCAACTCGTTGATCTCGACTGGGGAAATTGTACTGAACACCTCACGGACATCATGGCTAATCGAGTTCCAATCAAGTTGTTTTCGCAGAAAAAGGTGTTGTGTGTTGGTGCAGACTTAGTCCCTCTCCCCCCGAATCGAGCGAGAAAAGTACGTCTCCTGAATTTAACCTCAATGCGCAGAATTTAATGCCAAATGTTGCAGAATACTCCGGAAGAAGCCAGTCGATACGTTCCCTGGATCATTTTATGTATGGGTGCGGCCAAGGTCGAGGCAGTCACCGATACAAAACAAGTGTCTCATGCTCACATGCAAACTTTTGACTATGTTATTGTCAAAGAACGAAACATTCTTGGATCCGTCAAGCTGGATGGCGACGTCGTTGTGGAGGATGTAAACTGGGTAAAGGAGTGCTTGGTGTCGTCGCGCTTATCCCTTCCCAGATTGGACTGACACATGAAGTTATCTACTACATATTAATTTTATCTACCCCATGTTTGCTACTTCTTGATTTATGATTGGTTAATCTTTGGTGTCGCTTTGCGTTAATATTTGCGGTCTCGCCAGAAAAGGAAGTTCTTTCCCGTCGGCTGTCAGAGTCGCGTTTCGGAACGCCAGCACAAAGTCGGGGTTGGTCTTGAAGCTTGACTACTCGCATGGACGGCCCACAAGAGTACGAAGTCGGTCAGTGTTTCTTTTTTTGTGAGCGCTCATTTGGGACCCATACCGACTCGACCCTCCGTATGCAGAGTCTGTCACTAGGGCTCGCGTTTATGACAAGAAGGGCAAGAAAATTACATGGGTACGGTCCACTTCTGTTCAGTACTCAGTACTTCACTCGTACTAAACTGAGCTCTGCAGAAATACTACGTCAAGGTTCGTCAGCGTTGTCATCTTACTCACTATCCACTCATCGGTCACGTCGTAGTGGAAAGGGTACGACTGGGATGAAAGCACGTGCGTTACTTCCTAGAACCAACCAGAGACCAAACCGATCTGTTTGAGTTCAGCTGGGAACCTACAGATTCGTTTCAAGGTTCCGAACACATTCTGGAGACATTTTGGGAACGCATAGACACCGGTGGTAGAGATATCTCCGATGCCACTGCCTTCAAGAAGGGAGAGGAACTGCTCATCTCTGGACCCCCGGGTATCTTCACATACCCATGGTGTCCATTGCATCGTATAGCTGATCCTAATTTCTAGGTAGAAAAGGGTTGAAGCGAAAGGCAAACCCAGCGAAAACTGAAGCGTCACCTGCGCCCAAGGATATTTCGAGTTCAAATGGTGTAACCATCTCAGCACCACCATTAGCTACCCGAAAACGCCGACGGGTGCAGATTACCTCTGAGGATGAATGGGGATACACGAAGCCAAAGCGCAGGTTATCCGGAGCGGATCCGAAAAAGGGGGGAACCTCTGGCAGGTCACCGAAACGGAGACGAGCTTCTTCCCCAGGACTACGGAAGTCCGCCTCCGAACGTCTGCCATCTGCGGGCGATTCGCAACTCGACGCAGATGGTGAGACGGATCCAGATGTAGTCGAGGTGGAAGATGAACTCATGCAAGTGAGTGCGGGAGATGCAGAAGAAAATAATGTCAAGACCAAGGCCGAGACGCGGTCCCCGGTCACGGCAAGCGGAAGTGCAAATACATCCAAAAAAATCGCATTTGATGATCTCGAGCACTTTTACAACGGCAATCCGATCGACATTGATCAGAACACGGATGAACAAGTGTCTGTTCAAAAACCAGAAACTCGGCTACTGCAATCCCCACCTCCGGCTACTTCTCTGCCTCCAGATGATGCTGCTCCTGAGTCTCAAGTTCCTGCCTCGCCAACCCCCGGCCCCTCTGACTCTCTTTTTGATTCGCCGTCACGTCTCTCTAACGAAGCACCAGAAGATCAGGGAGACCCCATCCTGCCCCCCCATCGTGCCCGGGCTGCAAATCCGCTCGTTAAGCTTATCGAACCAACCACGCTCGAGACTACGGGCAAACGGTCCCGCATAACCGCTAAAGCTCGCCTGTTGTCCATCCACACAACTAGCGTATCTTCCACCGGTGGCCCGAGTCTCGGTGTCGCCACGCGAGGCGGGAAGCCCGGTCCCAGCCGGTCCTCTTCCGGCCTGATCAACAAGAACCGCAGCTCCCTGCTCACTGCCACCAAGGGCGCTCTCAAGAGCGTCAAGGGAAGATTTTCAAGTACCACTATAGAACGTGATGAGCCCGACGAGATCGAAGAAGCACCAGTAGCCTGTGGCACGACTGAAGGAGACAGACTTGTCGCATGTGATGAAGATGTTGTGGTTGACCAGGACCGACAAGCGGTGTCAATTTCCCAACCGGGTTCCCCTCCCTCTGGAGAGGAATTGCTTGAGTTGGCGGGTCTCCAGACAGATCTCGAAACTCTTCCTGATTACGAAGATGATTCAGCAGCACCAACACAGGACGTTGGTCCACTGGGATCGAATTTAACGTCGGCACCAGCCGAAGAGGAATTGCCCAACAAATCCTCGGTCGAGGTTACAGAGGAATGCAAGGCAAACGACCCCGTTGCGGACACCTCCGTGTCTGAGGTGGAGCAGAAAGCTCCGACTCCAGTTACTAGCGACTCTTCTGTTCCGCCCGTTGTCGCTCCTCCGGCGGATGAGGATGTAAAGAAGAGGTATTGTACACTACAGTTATGGTTGGTCTTGTAATTAAGGTATGATCCAGCATCGAGCTCGCCAAAGAACACCTGTTCCCCTCCACCCAAACGCCTTTCAACTCCTTCAGTACTGCGCAGTCTTCCTTCCGGTCAACCATCTTCGGTCCATTGTCAGTCGGAGTTTACCTTACCGTCATATGTTATGCTAAGCATCCCACAGATACCAAGGCCTCACAGCTAACCATGTGCCAGTCGCTAAAAACGAGTCAGTGCTTCGTCCGGGTGGATGAATACTGACTTAATAGTTATAATAGGCCTTCAACGACGTTCAAAGTGATTCTCGGTGATGGCGTCGAACTTCCGTTAGTTCTTAAGGACCATAGCGAGCTCAAAGCACGGATAAATGACATCCTGATTGGCAACTCCTCTGGCAGCAAAGTAGCAGTCTTCTACTCCGCAGAGGATGCACTTGCTATGGTGAGCACCCTTAAGAGCGACGGCACGGCTCGAGCCGTTCTCGATCCCTCCGCGGAGATGATGCAGCAAGAAAGCTTCTCGACGCTCCTGCAACGTTTTCAGTCCTCTCACACGGTACGACAGGCGTTTTTGACTCCCGACCTGTACTGAACCCCGTTATTTAGCTTGTTGCGCCAGTTGGTAAAGAAGTCTGTGTGCTGTACTCGTCTGAAAATGTCGATATTGCTGAGACACTCGGGGCTCCCGCTCACCTTAGGGGACTTGCGAGTACACTTCTCATTTCGCATGCTTCCATCGAGAATCAGCTCGCGTATGTAGCTGCCATCATGAAGGCAAAGGCTCTTTGACATGTAATATTCGGACTCTTAACATCTCATTATATTTTGATCACTGTCGCTTCATTAATTGAATTCTGGTGTGGTGGTTAGAATACTTGCTTAGTCATGCATGGAACGCTTGAGCGCGGACCACCTCCGGACCGATAGAAACGTGTCTGCGGTCATACGACAAACACCTGTAAATCATCAGTGACATCTTCATCTTTGCACAACATGCAGGCCCGCAAAGCACAGAAACGGTCTGCTACCTCTGGAGAATCTTCTACACAACAGCCTCCCAACCCAAAGAAACTGCGCTTCGTGGACCCCAGCGATGACCCCCTCAACTTTGCCGAAGAGGTCGACAACGCCCTCGAGAACCCGTCCGCAAAGCGTAAAGGACGCGTACGGAACGAAGGATACGAGAGCGACTCGAGCGACGATGGGGAAGGCGTCGTCTATAGTCGCAGAAAAGACGAAGCCGAGGAAGCAGGCGGTGACGAGGACGACATGTTCTCCATGGGTGAAAAGGAGGCAAAGAAGGATCGAGACAACACGCGTTCTCAAAGGAAGGACGCATTCTTGCGTCTGGGAGACATCGAAGGCCAGGAGTTCAACGAGCCTGAGCACGGGAGCGAGAGTGAGGACGAAGATGACGACGAGCCGGAAGACGAGGACGACGCAAGGCGGAGGAAGCAGGCCGGGATGGGGTACGAAATGTCGTCGTTCAATATGCGGGAGGAGATGGAGGAAGGCAAGTTTGCTTCAGACGGGACGTATGTGAAGACGTTTGATCCGCATGCCGTGCACGATCGGTGGATGGACGGAGTTGACGAAAAGGAAATCAAGACAGCTAGGCGAATGAAACGCCAACAGGACAGAATACAGAGGGAGAGGATCAAGGCGGAGGAGAGAGAACTTGAACAAAGCGGTGGCAAGAGTGCGCTGGAAATCCAACTTGTCGGTATGCTCAAGCGAGGAGAAACTGTGCTAGAGGCCTTGCAGCGACTGGGCGCAAGGTCGAGGAAGAACTCTGGGTACGTGCTTGGTGCAAAACGACGGTAGTCATGTATTGACTGTAGCTGCCAGAAAACACACGAACAGCAAATCCACAGATGAATTCAGCATGATGGTGGACAAACAACCACCGAAGGGTATGACTGACATTGACTTGATCACTCATCTCGCATCAAATATCATGTCACTCGGAGACACTGATATCTACTCGAAAACCTACGAAGAACTCGTTCGCAATGTACGATCTAGTGGGCAGGTCAAGGACGATTGGCTGCCCCCCTCTGCCGATGTGAAGTACGAGTACAGGTGGATTGTACCCGGACAACAGCTAGGAGAATCTTATGGACCTTTTGGGGAAGAAGATATGAAAACTTGGTTCAAGGCATCTTACTTTGGAGTATCCGGGGAAAAAGTTCAAGTGCGGGCAGCCGGCGGTGAGTGGGGTGAGTGGGACGACGTCGTTACATGACTTCGAGTCTCCGATGATTGCATCCATTCTTTTTGTTTGTAGTAGGCATCTGTATACTATCTTGCAGCATCTAAATCCGCCTTTCCACTCTATTCTCATCATGAGTTCTGAATGGAAACGGACATATTAACCTGCCTCGTTTCTTAATCTTATTCGTATACAGCTATGCTAGTCGTATTATTATAATACCTGATATCCTTCCGTCGCCACTACGCAGAATCGCAAGTCAAGGAACAAAAGCTAACGTGGGGGTGAATAAATATTCAAAAGGGATACAGTGATCGAGGCATACAAAGAGGTGGAGAGGTGCAACGGCAAAACAAATGGTAATAGATCATGCAAACTTGAGCGTTTAGAGCGGTTAATTATCCTTGTTCGGGGTTGGGGGCTTTTTACGCCTCAGTGAAGGGAAGATGCGTAAGGAGGCCTTCCTCTTCGGTGACTGCTTTGGCTCTGCGGAAAGGGGAAGGTGACGATTGCTCTGTCGACGCTCGGATAAATTACTTTGCATCCGACGCATCGCAACACCGCCTTCCTCTGTCGCAAAGTCGAAACCGCGGTGTACGGAGCGGACACCAGTACACATGTCCGTGCGGCTCACGGGTATTCTGCGTGTATCCAGCGAGAGCGTGTCCATGCTATAGTTCATCGCTGGCGTAGCCGGAGGCGCTGATGAAATCGACACTGGCCGTGCCATCCGTGACGATGGTCTCCACCTCGACAGTGAAGACCGCGGAGTTGCACGCTCGTGATCAGGGCGCAGAGCGGTGGCCATGTCGAGATCTGGTTGAGTTTTTCTGATGTAACGAAGAAGCTCCAAATCGCCTGGAGCATAGCCCGTTTGCCATGCACGGTATAGATACCTCGGAAGCAGCGCAATCGCAATGCAAAGTGGTTGACACAGCCAGAAGAAGGCAGATTTGAACAGGAAGTCGTTGTTGCCATAGACATCGGTCACAATCCAGCCTGGGCTGATAGCATTATACACGAGCTGCAAGGAAGTAATGAGCCCTTGAAGTGCAATAAACAGGGAAAAAACAGTACCGTATAAAGCAGCAGCAACACAATTCCGAGTAGGACTGCAAAGAATACCCACCCGGTCCACACGTTGGTGTTGAGACCGTTGTACAAGCTGACAGTTATCACGGCGGAAAAGACCATTGTCTGTAGGACGTTAGAAAAATCACGATGGGGTCAAGGAGAATGACCTACCGTACTGTACTCGTACAGCTGGATGCCATAACCGTCGGGACGAGTCGTGGTGGTGAGATATGTATAGGTGATAATGAAATATAACGAAACGGACTAGAAGGGTGGTTAGCGTCAAGAAGTCTACAAACAATATAACATGCCTGTACGATACCATCAATCATATAGATGAAAAACAACTTCAAACTGAACCATGTTCGTTCGCGACCATATCGGTACAACTCAGGGAAGGCCATAAGAACATCAGCATCTGAGGGCGAGTAAGTCGAATACCATGACCAGTGAAAACCACGTACCAACTATGCGGTCAAAAAGGCCAATACCGAGCACAGGAGCAATGGTCCAGAATGAATTCCAGAAAAGAAGGTACGTGTACTCAAAAGCACTACAGGGAGTCAGTTTGTCGAGAGAGGGTCATGATTGGATACACGTACTATGCCGAACTCCAACCACAATAGATTTGGAACCACCAAAGCGCTCCAATTGCCACAATGTTCTTGTAGAAGAAGTTGACGATCCTGCGATAGCCAAAGTTACGGGGATTTAGATCGATCAAGGGAAAAGG
>Ga0307508_10001688_pt1 | contig 24494 bp, 15 predicted proteins | sample 9_EM_MG_FD_203089 | JGI IMG/M metagenome (GOLD analysis project Ga0307508, IMG submission 203089) | Populus trichocarpa ectomycorrhiza microbial communities from riparian zone in the Pacific Northwest, United States - 9_EM | ecosystem: Host-associated > Plants > Roots > Unclassified | place... | reverse complement strand
GTGCGAATTTTCTGTTTGGCGGTTTGGAAAGGTGGGAACCCCATGGGGGTGGTATGGCGTGGAGGAGTGCATATAGTCTGTAGTACTGAAGCACAAGAGAAATAAATGGCGTATTATCTCTCTCCACCAAATCCTACTTCTACCTACACGTAAAACGGCGCTGCGACCAAGACACCTCAACGATACCGATCTGCGCCAGGCGAGATCCCGAGAACCACGAGACCGTGCTACAGTAAAGACCACCGGGTGGCAGTCGACGAAGACCGCGTAAGACCTAGCACGGCCGCACAGGAAGACTGGGAGCGCGACGTCTCACCAGCACGAAACGCTACGCCGAGGGACATCCTTAGACTTTACCTGAAACAGTGGGAAGTACTTGCCTGCGCCAGTGAGCTGAACAAACACAGCCCGAGAGCCGAACCACGAACCAACAGCCCTACGAAGTAGGCACGCCGAGGAACTACGTTGCCTGTCGAGCCCACACAGAGAACGGAAGTCAGGATCTTGACACCTGACACGGCTGCGTCCAGAAGGAAAATGCCCTGACACGGCTGCGTCCAGAAGGAAAATGCCCTGACACCGTGCGTCCAGAACGAAAATGCCCTGCCACACTCCGTCCGGTAAGCAAATGCCATGGTGTACTGCGTCCGGACGCACGGTGCTGTGGCGATCTGCGTCCAAGTTAAGCAGGTTGCGTCTGAAACGTCCAGAGCGTCTAGTGCGTCCGGACACTAAGGACGCAATTTTTTTTTTCCTGATGCGTATCACCCACTTATCCAAGATGCTTACAACGATTAGGATGCAGGGTATATGCCGCACCAAGGCGAGGGATGTCGAGTTGACCGAATACTGAAGCGGAGGCTTGACTTCAAGCCGATCCAGTAGCGCTGGGTAGCCCCAGACCAAGTACCGGCTTGTATTCGGGAAAGTGCAAACGCCGCTACAGGACCGCACCTCAGGAGCAGTTCGAGAGTCAGTTGGGAGCGATATGGGGTGGAGCTATACCTTGGTGCCCGTTGAGGCCGAGAAGGATTAGCTGGAACGGTTGAGGGCTCGTTGCTGCCGGCTCCGGTCGAGTAACGAAATCAACCCCGCCCGCAACCCAATCGCATCACCCAATCACGACGAGACGACTTAAGGAGAGGCACCTGCTCTGGCCACTCTCGGGAAGATACGGGAAAAGCACTACTGTCTGACCCAATCGAGAGTTATCCTCTTAACGCTGATGAAATCTAGTGCCAAGGCGAAGAGTTTTCACGTCGCAGTGCAGGGTAGTTCCCCACAGCACGTGACTTTGCCCAGTCGGATACTTATGCGACGACCCGCCAACGAGTGGTTGTCATCGAAGAAAAAAGAGAACCATTGGAAGATGGATCAGAATCATCAGTATAATCATCAGTGGAATCATCAACGGACCACCTACCGGTCACCACGACATCGAGTCAACAAACATCCCCCTACAAGCGATCATAAGAGCGATCAAGCGAGCGATCCTACGAGCGCCACGGAGCTGCAAACGATCCGAACGATACGCCTTATACCGAAGCCTTTCCCGCGCACCGCGAGCAATGATGAGCAAGACGTCGGTCGATCGGGGAAGGAGACGGAAGGATACGTAAGGGGCTCGAGAGTCTAGACGGGAGATGAGGAACGGGGTAAACGATACGGCCGTGACACCGGGTGTATGGATTACTCCGGAGGAGGGGGCCATGGCAACCGAAGGTGTGAGAGGGAAGGTGTTAGGACAAGACTCTTATGAGAGCCCGTTTGTCGTAACCCCCAGCTCCAGACGCTGACGGACCGCGTGAAAGAACTCGGTCTAGAACTGAGGGAATTATGCGGTGCCAACAGAACCCTTAGACTCACCTTATCGTCAGACCGACCAGAACGAGCAGCTTCGGGCTTTGGCCTGCACCCAGGAGGGTCTGGTGTGTGAGCGTATTTCTTACCTTATCTTACCTGTGAGGCAGTCGTCGCGTGAGCCGTTTGGCAGACGCCAAAGCGTCAGACGATTAACCGAACCGGACCGATACAATACGAGCAAGCCACCGGGCAAGCCGCCGGGCCCGTCTCGAGCCGAAACGATATACGCAAGTCGTCTGGCACGCCGCCGGGCATGCGTCGCACCATCCACCGAAGCGCTGATGCACCTAAGCGCCGCAAGTGAGACGACGGTCGATCTGGGAAGGAGACAGAAGGATATGTAAGGGGCTCGAGAGTCTAGGTGGGAGATGAGGAATGGGGTAAAGGATACAGCCGGGACACCGGGCGTATGGATTACACCGGAGGAGGGCGCCACGGCAAACCGAGGGCATGAGAGGGTAGGTGTTAGGACGAGACTCTCCAGAGAGCTCGGTCAAGACTCGCCAGGGAGCTCGTTTGTCATAACGACCGATACTCCACACACCACCTGGGCCGCATGAAAGAACTTGGTTGTCAAGATCCTACCTTGACTACTCCGTGCTGCTTGACAGGTAATGTAGGCTCGGTTCTTCAGGGCAAGCTCGTGATCACACTTCGGGCGTACTCACGCGCCGCTCGTAGTCACACTTCCGGCGTACTCATGAGCCGCTCGTAGTCACACTTTCGGCGTACTCACACGCCGCTCGTAGTCACGTTTCCGGCGTACTCACGAGCCGCTCGTAGTCACACTTCTGGCGTACTCACGCACTGCTCGTAGTCACACTTTCAGCGTACTCACGTGCCGCTCGGAGTCACACTTCCGATGTACTCACGCGCCGCTTGTCATCTCGCGGTATCCGTCACGCCCGGCTTGGTCTCGTCGCAGTCCTCTCACACGCCTTGCGTGGGCTCGTTGTTCTCGCAGTATCCATCACACCTGGCGTGGTCTCGTCGTGGTCTTCTCACACGCCTTGCGTGGGCTCGTTGTTCTCGCGGTATCCGTCACGCCTGTCGTGGTCTCGTTGTTCTTATCGGGGTGGTGGTCGCAGCACCATTTCAAGGGTAGAGAGTGGTAGCTCTGTGGAGAGAGATAATGGATTGCGTGGAGAAGAATCTCCAGACTAGCTACCGTGCCCTTCCTTTATACTTTTCCTTCCCTCTGTGGAATCACAGCTTGCCCGCAAGACTGACACAGTTCCTCCATCTAACATCATGACTCGATCGCCGCGCCCAAGGAAAACAGATGATCGCACTCGGCCGCCGCGCGGCCAACACTCTACTCACGGCAACAGGAGAAAGGACACGCAAGCAGTAACGGTAAAGGAAAGGAAGACTGACGTACAACTTAATCAAGGGAGAACAATACTCGTAACGAACATGGGAGAAGGACGCGCAAGCTCAATCAATGGGAGACAACAAACGTAGCGGACAGGAGAAAAGACGCGCAAGTAACATAACGGAGACGAAGGAGAGAGGTCTAGACTGGCCAGCGGTCGGGGATATCGCTACCGGAGCGATATGGCGGAGATCGGTCGAGGCGCCTAAGCGCGGAGGATGACCGCGGCTGCGGCAGCGGAAACGAGGACGAGCCACAGGGCGACAAGGGTGTGAGTGGCACCGGCACTGGCGCCAAGGAGCCTGTCGTGCCAGATTCGTGACAGTATGTCCGCTGTCCAGACCGAAGCTCCAGCGAGGTCATGTCGGGTCGTCAGGGTCCGGCAGTGGATGGGGGTGCGGTAGATGCAGACGGGCCGGCTAGCCTGCTGCCGGGCTTGGAGTTGTTCGTTCATTCGCAGTTGTTCGGTGATGATGGCTCCCAGGGTGTTGGTCATCTGCTGGAGTTGCTGTTGGTCCGCGTAGTGGAACTTGTTCATCCGGTGGGCGAGCGTCCGGTGTACGATGTGATTGCGGTGGGCGTCCCAGGTGGTTGTTTGATGTATCACGGTGACGATTTCCCCCAGGAGGGCGAGTTGCTCGTCCTGTAGTGCCGCAGTCGTGGCCGCAGGGTTTATGTTTTCCTGATCTTCCTGTGGGGGCGTGATGTCCGCCAAGGTTTCACGTGGGGCTGCAGCGCTGCAGCGGAGGTGGTGGTTTTCCATTTTCACGAGGAACCGGCATTCGGGTCAGACCCGCTTTCCTCGGTGCCAGTCCGCACATCTTTTGACAGGGTTGAGGCGTCGTTCGCGGGTTACTTCGAGTAGTTCGTTAGGGCGTGGGAGCAGGCAGTCACAGTTTGTCGCTTGGCGGCGGCGGCTTCGGCGCGGGTAGTAGTTGTTCTCCTTGCTCTGGCGGTGGGTGTTACAGTAGTCATCGTAGCAGGCCGTCCAGTGCAGGGATGTGTGGTCGTTGGTACGGGGCTGTCCTGCAGCGGACAGTGGGGGCGAAGGTGTGGCTGGAGGGGTGCCCCATCCGTTGGTCGTGGTGGTGGCAATGCCCCAGTCATTGTTGGGTTCGTTGGTGGGTAGTTCGGTTTGTTCGTTATCGGCGGAGGTTGTGATGGGAAACTTGGAGGTACGTCTACGGCCAGCGAAAGTTCAGCCTTCGTTGGTATCGACAGTGGCGGTGGTGGACATATCGGGTTTTTAGAGTTGGGGTGCAGGTTTCTTAGGGTAATCCTCGTGGAACTGGCGGACGAGGTCGGGTGAGTTCTCAAAGTTGTGGGCAGGATACCAGGTACGATCGGGGTCGTGGAAACTGGTCTACTTGACTCGATACTGGATCTGGTTTCTATGGCGTCGGGAGTCGAGGATTTTCTCTACTTCCCACTTTTGCAGTTCTTGGATGATCACAGGTGGTGGCGGTGTTTGTTGGTGTCCCGGGATGGGTTCAGTGCTGGCTGTGGGTTCTAGGAGACTGATGTGGAAAACTGGGTGGATTCTGACAGTGGCCGGTAGGTCCAGTTTATATGCTCTTGAGCCTACCTTCTCGAGGATGGTGTATGGGCCTATCTGCTTGTGGTCCAGTTTGTTCGATGGTCGGGTTGTCCAGATGTGTTTTCGTCGTAGCCAGACCCTGTCGCCTGGGTTCAGTACCGGGTCCGGATGTCGGGCTTTGTTGGTTTGCTCTGCTTGAGACATTTGGGCTTCCTTGATCTCTGCTCAAAGTTCTTCATGCAACCTTCTTAATGCCGCGACATATTCCGACACTTCCGGGGTCTCATCGTTCCGGGTGCCGAGGTCTGGCAGGAAACGAGGGTGATATCCATAGTTGGCAAAGAAGGGGGTTATTTTTGTGGTTCCGGTTTGTGTGTTGTTGCAGCAGAATTCGGCAATTGGCAACAACCTTTCCCAGTCGTCCTGTTGGTTGTTGCAGTATGCCCGGAGATACTGCTCGAGGCTGGCATTGGCTCTTTCCGTTTGTCCGTCCGTTTGTGGGTGGAAGGCTGTGCTGAGGTTGTGTGATATCCCGAGTGCTTCCGTTACTCGTCTCCAGAAGTCTGAGGTAAACAGTGACCCTCTGTCTGATACAATACTGCTTGGCAGTCCATGGGGTCTTATTACCTGTCGGAGGAAGTGGTCTGCCAAGTCTTCGGGGTTCATGGTGCCCTGGCAGGCGACAAAATGTCCCATCTTTGTGAGGCGGTCGATTATTACCCATAATGCGTCTTTTCTGTTGCTCATCACCAGCGCGTTGATAAAGTCCATTGATATTGTGTCCCATGGCCGGTGTGGGAGTTCGAGTGGCTTTAGCAATCCAAATGGCATGTGTTGGATTGGCTTGATGCGATGGCAGGTGTCACAGTGGTCGACGTATCTGTGGATGTACTTTCGTTGCCCTGGCCAGTAGAAGCTTCGGCTAACTAGTTCCAGGGTTCTTGCTCGGCCCGGGTGTCCCGCGGCTTGCGCATCATGGTGGTCTCTTAATATTCGTAGTCGCAGGGTGTCGTTGTCCGGGATCCATATGAGGCCGTCATACATTAGCAACCTGCTGTTTTCCTCGCATAACCCTAGTGCGATCTTTCCGTCGCGGGTGGTCCCGCTCCCCTTTTTCCTCCGGATTTCTTGAATCTCTTTTTCTGCTGCGCTTAGTGTCCGGATTTCATTCAGGAGTTCCTTGTCTATCTCGAGGTTGATGGTTTCTGTTGTATTGGCCTGGAGAGCTTCGAACGCTTTTTCGGGTAACAGGATTCGGCCGTGGTTCTGCCGATGCTTCATATCCCGTTCCCAGGGAGAGTCTCCTGACTATCTAGAGAGGATGTCTGGCTTGCCTGCCAATTTCCCGGGTCGATACTTGATCACGAAGTCATAGTTAGCTAATCGCTCACCCCACAGGGCTTGTCGCAAATAGAGGTCTTTTTTTGTTTGCCAGTATTCGAGGTTTTTGTGGTCGGTGAGGATCGTGATTTTTGGTCCCGTTGTTTTACAATAGGTATCCCATTTTCGTAGTGCGTTGACTATCGCCAGTAACTCCTTATCGTGGATGTCATAATTGCACTCCGGGTATTTGAGTTTCCTTGAGTAGTATGCTACAGGGTGCAGGATTCCCTTTTCGTCGGGTTGTGAGCTGATTGCTGCTATGGTGTAGTCGGAGGTGTCTGTTTCGATGGTGACGGGCTGTTCCGGATCGAAGTGTTGTAGTATAGGTTCCGTGATCATTGCTTTCTTGAGCGTCTCAAATGCCTCTTGTTGTTTATCACTCCATTCCAATCCTTTTTCCTTCCTTGGGAGGGAGGATTGGGGTGTCATGATTTTGCTGTAGTCTCTGATAAAGTGCCGGTAAAAGTTGGCAAAGCCGAGGAAGCTCTTGATTCCTTTGACGTTTGTTGGTTCCTTCCATTCTTTGATGGTCCGGATTTTTTCTTCGTCCATTTGCAGTCCCTGCGGTGATATGACGTATCCCAAGTATTCTATTTCCGTTGTTAGGAATTCGCATTTGGATGCTTTCAGTGTGAGCCCGGTTTCCTCAACTTGTCTCAAGATTGTACGGACCTGTCTCCGGTGGTCTTCCAGATTTTGCGGGAAGATGAGGATGTCGTCCAGATATGCCACACAGAAGATATCAAGGTATTCACTCAAAATCTCGTTCATACATCGTTGGAACGACACCGGTGCATTGGTCAACCCGAAAGGCATGACGCAGTACTCATATAGTCCGTACCGGGTTCGGAAGGCTGTTTTCCATTCGTCTCCTGCTGCGATTCGGAGGTAGTAGTAGGCGTCTCGGATATCTAGTTTGGTGTAGATGGTGGCATTGGATAGTTGATCCAGAGACTCTCTGATTAATGGCAATGGTGTCTGGTCTTTGATTGTGATCTCATTCAGTTGTCGATAATCCACAAATAGGCGTAGTCCCCTGTCCTTCTTCTTGACAAAGTGTATTGGCGCCCTAGCCGGGGAGGTGGATGCCCGGATCCATCCCCGTTTCTCATGGACTTCTAGGTATTCCTTGAGAGCCTTCATTTTTTCTTCGTTCAGGGGTCCCAGGGGCTCGTACGGGGACGTCTTTCCTTCCTCCAGTGGAATGTGGTGGTCATGAGCGCGGTGGGGTGGAGGTGCCATACGTTCTTTTTCGGTGAATACTTCGAGGAACTCGTGATATTCCGGCGGAATTGGGTTTTTGCTGGTCTTGGAGGTTTCCTTGATTTTGCTGATGACGGTCTGGCATACTTCCCATGGGTCCGTTTCGCCAATCTCCCAATTTTCCTGTGTTTTCCTGTAGTATTGCTCTATGGCCTGTTCTTCCGGAACCGTGTTCGCTCTTGGTGAGCTAGGTAAGTATTTTTCGGCGCAGTGGTCCAAGTGGAATTTCACAGTATGATTCTTCCACCCTATCACCGGATCATGGAGCTTGAGCCATGGGAGTCCAAGGATGATTGGCGCATTTCCGATTGTGATGCAGTGTAGCCGGATATCTTCCTCGTGATGATTGATTGTGAGGTGGACTTGGGCGTCGTGGGTTACTGGCCCGCCGGTGACCTCGCTCCCATCCACGGTCAGGACCCGTCTTGGTATCGCTTTTTGCTGTATTGGGATTCCACTTGCTTTGGCGTAAGCCTTGTCGACAAAGTTCTCGGATGCCCCGCTGTCCACTAGGGCGGTGGTGTTGTGTTCGTTTCCGTCGATTCCTATGATTCGTACTTTGATCATGATCTTCTCTTCGCGGTCGTACCTGGTTGTTCGTATTCTGTAGGGCTGGTCTGGTTCTGCAACGGGTTTCTCCCTCTGGTGGCTGTTGCCTAGGCCTATTCCCAAGGGCTGTCGTTTCCCGCCGGTTCGGGTTCTTTCCCTGCTTTATTGTTTATGGTGTCTTCTTCGTACGTGGCTTCTGCTGCCCGGTATGGCCTTCTGCATGGGGCTCATACTTTCTTGGGCTGGGGGCATTCCTTCGCAAAGTGCCCCTTTTTTCCACAATTGTAGCATTCGTCCGTTTGTGGTCATCGGGGGAACCAGGTCGTCGTTCTTGGTGCGAACTTGAACTGTCGGGTAGCATCTAGGTCCATTGGGTCCCCCGGGGTGCTGACGGGTTCTTTCGTGTGGATATGGAAGCGTGCTTCTGGACTAGCCGCAGGGCGCCGACTAATGACTCCAAGGTTGCATAGGCGGCTGTCTGTTTTGATGGCCATGGTGGCGTAGTCTACCAGGACGGTGGCTGGTACTTCGCTCATGACCAGGTGCCTTTTTACTTCTGGGTGTAATCGGTCTCGAAATTGCGCGATGCATACGTTGTCCGTGTACAGGAGATCTGCTTTGATTCGTTGGAATTCTGCCCAGTAGGTTGCAGCCGTCTGGTTTCCCTGCTGGATTTTCTGGAATTTTTCGAAGGCTATTTCCTTGGCATCCACCTGGCCGAAGGCGTTCTTCATGTTAGTTTTCAGTTCTTCCCATGTTAGGTTGATTCCTCCCTCCTGGTTCAGGAAGGTTTCCACCCAGTTCCATGCCACCCCGCGGAGTAGGGAGGATGCGTATCCCGTTTTTTTCTCACCGTCGTCGAATCGATTTCCCTCTGTTCTAAACTTCAGCTCGCACTGGGCCAGGAATGTTTTCAATTTTGCTTTTTCTCCTTCGAACGGTTCGGGGTCCCGGAGCTTTGGGTAACTGGTCTGCAGCGGTCTGTCGTGTGCTGCTAGGAGGGCCTGCAACATTTCCGTTGTCAACAGGTGGGGTCCTTCCGTCATTCTTCTGGTCTGTTCTGGTGACTCGCGGGTCTGTGGCCTGGATCTTTGCTCTGGGGGTACTGGACTCGGTGCTCGCTGGTCGTCAGGGACGTCCCTAAATTCGCTCAGGTTGAGGGGGTCCGGGGACTCCACCATGTCTTTCTTGTTGCTACGTCAGGTGTCGATAGGGAGACGCAATCTAGTGTCAAGATCCTGCCTTGACTACTCTGTGCTGCTCGACAGGTAACGTAGGCTCGGTTCTTTGGGGCAAGCTCGTGATCACACTTACGGCGTACTCACGCGCCGCTCGTAGTCACACTTCCAGCGTACTCACACGCCGCTCATAGTCACACTTCCGGCGTACTCATGCGCCACTCGTAGTCACACTTACGGCGTACTCACGCGCCGCTTGTAGTCACACTTCCAGCGTACTCACGCGCCGCTGGTAGTCACACTTCTGGCGTACTCACACGCCGCTCATAGTCACACTTTCGGTGTACTCACGCGCCACTCGTAGTCACACTTCCGGCGTACTCACGCGCTGCTCGTCGTCTCGCGGTATCCGTCACGCGCGGCGTGGTCTCGTCTCGGTCTTCTCACACGCCTTGCGTGGGCTCGTTGTTCTCGCAGTATCCGTCACACCTGGCGTGGTCTCGTCGCGGTCTTCTCACACGCCTTGCGTGGGCTCGTTGTTCTCGCAGTATCCGTCATGCCTGTAGTAGTCTCGTTGTTCTTATCGGGGTGGTGGTCGCAGCGCCGGTTCACGGGTAGCGAGAGGTAGGTCTGTGGAGAGAGATAATAGATTGCGTGGAGAAGAATCTCCAGACTAGCTCCCGCGCCCTTCCTTTATACTTTTCCTTCCCTCTGTGGAATCACAGCTTGCCCGCAAGACTGACACACTTCCTCCGTCTAACATCAGGACTCGATCGCAGCGCCCAAGGAAAACACATGATCGCACTAGGCCGCCACGCGGCCAACACTCTACTCGCGGCAACAGGAGAAAGGACGCGCAAGCAGTAACGGTAAAGGAAAGGAAGACTGACATACAACTTAATCAAGGGAGAACAATACTCGTAACGAACATGGGAGAAGGACGCGCAAGCTCAATCAATGGGAGACAACAAACGTAGCGGACAGGAGAAAAGATGCGCAAGTAACATAACGGAGACGAAGGAGAGAGGTCTAGACCGGCCAGCGGTCGCGGATATCGCTACCGGAGCGATATGGCGGAGATCGGTCGAGGCGCCTAAGTGCGGAGGATGACTGCGGCTGCGGCAGCGGAAACGAAGACGAGCCACAGGGCGACAAGGGTGAGAGTTGCACCGGCGCCGGTGCCAAGGAGCCTGTCGTGCCAGGTTCGTGATATCGGTCTAGAACTGAGGGAATTATGCAGTGCCAACAGTACCCTCAGACTCACCTTATCGTCAGAACGACCAGGATGAGTAGCTTCGGGCTCTGGCCTGCACCCAGTAGGGTCTGGTGTGTGAGCGTATTCCTTACCTTATCTTACCTGTGACGCAGTTATCGCGCGAGCCGTTTGGCAGCTGCCGTAGCGATACGCGCAAGCCGTCGGGCAGCAGCTGGGCATGCGCTGAGCAACCACCTACGATCCGTCGAGTTAGCCGTCGCCGCGGAATCATGGACGAACCATCCGGCGAAGCTTGACGCGTGAGCCGTTGGGCAATACGCCGGGCCCGTCTCGATCCGAACCATCTGCCGAAGCGTCGTGAGCGAGCCGTCGGGCAATACGCCCGGCCCGTCTCAAAGCTAACCATCCGCTGAAGCGATACGCGCAAGCCGTCGGGCAGCTGCCGGGCATGCGCTGAGTGACTACCTACGATCCGTCGAGCAAGCCGTTGCCGCGGAACCACCAACGAACCGTTGCGCAAGCCGCCGGGCGGCCGCCGCGCAAGGGCGGTCCACCGAGCAAATCGTCGAGCGATCCGTCGAGCGAGCCGTTTATGCGGCGCCGCAGAGATCGAACCAAACCCCTAAGGTTATTCGCTGTGAATCCCCTAACGGTGGGTGAACTTGGAAGGAGGGTCATTGGGGAAGTTATTCTTGTATAATAATTGAACACCGGCGAAGACCGCGCGCACCCCATCTCCTTTGTAACTACCGAGAAACCTGACTAGTTAGATATTACCGTCACTCCGACGTTGACCGGACGTCCCAGTATCACACAAAAACCCCGTGATATTGTCTTGTGTGGTACAAACTTCCCCCGCCTTATGCCTCGTCTCTCCAACAGAATTCCACACCATCATCGTCTTCAGTATCGCTGATACTAGGGAACAGCTCTGCAACCACATACTGCCTACGTACTCCTTCCAGTCTCTTACTTCTTCTAGCTAGACTTACTGGTTCAACAGGATGTTTTCCCTTGCTGGTATGCACCGACCCCACCAAGAGCACGTCCGCTGAGCCTGCTGAGGGTGCACCTGCTGTACCCAGTGTGCTTGCCGAGCCCGCCGGGACGTGCACTGAGGTTGCTGAGGAAGAGTGGGCAGCTGTGAGGAGTTGAATATTAGTAATTAGGTAGAGGCCTAGGGAATAGGGAATTATTACCGGATTTATCTCTGGATCTTTGAGACCCTCGCCCATGGTCCCTAGGGCGTCCACGCCGGTTCCCCCTTATCACTGTCTTTAGGGGTACATCATCATCACTACTGGGTGATGCCAGGAGGGTGGATCTGTTTGCTGTAATCGTGTATGTCGAGGCCGATGAGCCTCCTTTCAATTTGCCCACCTCTAGTCCAGCTTCTATGGTAGTGTGTGAGGGTGTACTTGCCACTGTAGCTGTAAACGAGTCACTGACGGTGAGTGGGTGCAACAACTTGGTGGTAGGCTCATCTTCCTCATTGCTGGCATCAGTCTCTGGATTATCACTGGTGCCCTTGGATGAGCTATCAATAGTGGGTGTACGCTCCCAATTCTTGAGTCCCTCCATCAACATGGTGGTTTCAAGCCCTTTGATTGAAATTTCGTTGTCGCAAGAACCATCAATTGGAAGAGCAATGCCCCGACATCGAAAACTCCGGATAACAACATCACGGTTTTTCCGGTTAAAGATCTCCCAAGCATCACCCACGCACTTTGACATCATAACTCTCATCTTACCTGCTGCTGACTGCCAATCCTTCTTCCCTGTTGCAGGTGTTGTCTGCCTCTCAGAAAGATCAACTGCGTCGTCGATGACTTGCTTGAGAATATCTTTGAAAGGGCAGTTTACTGATATATCGAGGGGTTGAACAAGCCCTGTACAACCGCCGGGAACCAGTGATGGAACAATTCCGTGGGTGCGTAGCCAATCTTTGATCTCTTGTGTGCTGTGGGACTTGAAAAGATCCATGACTAGGAGGGTGGCACCGGTGCCGAGGACGGGGAGAAGCATAAATTCAAGTCAAAACAACATGATCGCAGAGTTGGCATACCTTTTCGGATTGAATTTAACTACCACACCTACCACACGAGAGTCGAATAGTTTTTCTTCTCGTCTTTGAGGGGCAGAAGTGTTGTTCTCGGTACTGCGAAAGATGATGAGGGGTATAACGCGATCGATACCATCGGCAAAAATTGTGAGCTGTATTGTTGCTTGCCACTTATCCCACCCTGATCTTCATGTACGTACCCACACTGTCTTACTCCCTTTAAATTCATAGGTCTTCCCTTCAAGATACTCCCAAGGCAGCGGTGTTTAATCCATGTTGAGAATGTTTGAAAGAAGATAGCAACCGACTGCGATTACAGATCACAATACCGTTTCTTCCATACCATCCCGCAGCTGAGAGTTCCGCCGATTGAAACACAGAAAAGAAACAATCATTGCGCAGTATTCTATTGGTGTTTGCTGAGCTTTATTCGTGACAACGCGAATGGAGATCTCATTACGAGAGAGGAATCGATTGAACCAGCCGCTGGAAACCACAAATATTGTAGGACTGTCTGGATAAATTTGAAGAAATAGAGCCTTTGCTGTTCATTCGAACCACTATCTCCGTACAGTCTTGCCTTCCACGCGTCGACCAGCAAATGCTTGCACCAAGGCCTTCTCAAGCTTAGGCCAATGTCCGCGAGATGGTCGGTGTCTCTTCTGTGAAGACGTCATGAAGAGTAACATCTCCTCCTCCTGCCGCCAACTGCGCAAATATCGTGTATGCTTTAGGTTGTAACGCTTGCATACCTCCATTGCCATCGGAGCTCGTAGACCACCTTTGCTGTCTTTTATCCTGCCATATGTCACATATGACAGGACCCCCAATTTGAATGCAGTCGTAAACGCTCGTTTCTCACCAGTGAGATGCGTCGCCAGAGGAGGAAACTTGCGCGCGAGGTCTGCCGTTGCCTGCCTCATTCGGCCAGGTTTTGATTTTGGTTTACGGGGCGATAGAGGTGGACGGACAGCCGGATCGAGGTTCTCGTTATCTTCTTCTTCATCTAAAGCTTTGGCGGTAGGTTCTTGAACTGTAGGTGTAAGAATGAGAGCAGCAAATTGCAATGCGACTGTGTCAGGCGTGGTTGGCATACTGAAATTGGCTCCGTCGCTCTCCGTTATTGACTCTGTGGTTCCTATTGACTTGATCTTTCTGGGTTGTTTGTAAATGACTCGCAACGCTGCTCAGGACTTGCGATGCAGCTCAGCCCAGTGGGCCTCACAAGCTCCAACCTCCCAACCTCCTAATTAGGTAATGTTCTATAGCCGCCCCCACACTAACCATAAGCGCCCTAGCGCGCGTTACACTGCGCTAAACCCACTTCAAAGGGAGGACTCTTATGCGAGATAATACGGTAGTTCGATATTACCGTCACTCCAATGTTGACTGGACATCCCAGTGTCACACTATAATCTAGGGTTCTAAGTCACCGTTCTCAAGAATTTCGACCTTCAGACGACGTCGACAGTCAGACATGCAAAGAGGAAGTTCCTGCTCAATGCCAATGGCGAGTAAGGAAGATTGGGTGGCCAGGAGTCGAGTTGAAGCTCAACGGGACCTGGCAATGCGCCGAAAGGGCAAGGAAGGAAGGACCACTCGCTGGCCGTTGAGCTGAGCAGATATGGTCAAGCCGAAAGGCTGGGGAGAGTAAGACCCCCAGCCGGCCTATGAGCCGTAACTGGGAGGTTGGGCCAAGAAAGAAGCGTTGGGAGTCGGTCCAAGCGTCCGCGGTGTCCACGGGAACTGCGCGAACCGCCCCACCAACGGCTCCGATGATGGTGTCCATCGCACCGGATGCGTGGCACCGAAGACCAGCAAAGTACGCCGGAGATGCAGTCCACGATGACGGCTGCTAAGGCAGGCAAACGACAAGGATTTTTTCGTTCTCTTTGGGCTGTATACCCGGAAGAACGTCCCAGGGTTGGAGCCTGTTTGACCAAAAAACCTGCGAATGAGACCTTCAACGGACTTTGAGCGTCTGGGCTCGTTTTTCTTGTTTTTCACCGAAACCGTACGAAAATCGTCAAAATCCAGTCATTTTTAGATCTCGCTGGTATTCCAAGGAACCAGCACTCGTTCTCACTCGAAGCGGTATAGCAGTCGGATACGTTAGAATACACTTTCAGGACACCGTTCCAGCTATTTCGAACCTCAAAATGAGTTGGGCATTCGCAGTGTCCGACGCATTGGGCTTCACGCTTGGTGCTGTTCTTCCACAGTGGGGCGAGAATCGTGGACTACTAAACCGATGCCAGGCTCACTGACAACAGTACAGCAACCCGCTAGTATCGACGATACATAATACATCAATATGCATCTAGACGGTCCAGTAGCCGGAATGGCAAACTTGACGCTTATTCAAGGCATTCGGAGAACAGCCCTGGAAAGCGGGGGATAAGGATCACCTGATCGCGGCGATCTGGGATACATTCCACGTTGCGGCAGCCTTGGTCAGCATTGAAGCCAGAGGCTCTGTACTCGCAGTATCAGCAGGTATGCATTCCGCATTGGCAGCCTTAGCCAGTATTGGCGGCAAAGACTGCCTACGAACGGTTAGGACGCCGTTCCGGGTGGAAGCGCTGGAACCGGTGGCCAGAAAGGACGCCGTTCCGAGTCGAGTACCGGGACGGATGAGCCGAAAGGCTGGGAATTGAGGATAGAAACGGGATGCTTTTACCGGAAGGCGGGTACCGGGAACTAGACTCAGGACATCAAGAGTCCCCCGGAATACGGATGGCATCGGGAGCAATACGATGTCATGACCGATACGACCTGACGAATACGTCATTCGACAGCTGCAGGCTCAAGCAATGGTTGGAGAGTTTTTTCCCATCCGGTTTTTCTCGATAACCAGAGTGGCAGGCTGGGAGGCTACGTTCAAAGGTCATCTTACAGAACCATTATGTGTTTCGTCGATTTAAAACGCCAACGGATGACCGTCTCACGACGATTTGAGAGGCTTTTTCCCATGGGGTTTTTTCAGTCTCGATGATCGGGCGGTAGCGGAGTATAGTATCCTGATACGCCAACAGACTACGGGCTCACTGATTTGAGAGACCTTTTCCCACACGGGTTTTGTGTCTCAATAATTGAGCAATAGTATGGATGCTGAAGGACTATACGCAACAACGCCATCCTATACCTTCAGGACAAAGCTTAGGAAGGGGGGGATAGTGTTACACCCTAAATACTACAGGGTTGGAATTCGGATACGGACGAGGCAGGAAGGTATCGGAAACTTGTTACATGGTTATAGGACGGCATCCCGAGACCGGGCAACTGACACTGTCAGGGCTCGGCTCAGGTCAACCGACTCTGCGGCACCGGAGGACCCTGGACCAAGTACCGGCATAGACCGGGAAAGCGCAAGTGCTGCCGTAGAGAAAGACAACCTTGGTGGTCATCATAAGCAGGACAAGCAATTGGAAGGAAAACGGAAACGCAAGGACCTGCGAGTCTAGATCTCGGAATAGGAGCAGGGCTGTTTCCAGAGGTACGGCCCAGATGAACAGCACCACGAGTTAGGAATCGCTGTATCGTCGCAGACGGCTCAAAGGCCCGAGGCAATACCATTGCACCCCGTGGTCAGAAGACACGAGGGATGATGCTACAACTCGCATCCTCGTCATTGACACCCGATTATGGCGATGAACTCTGGGCTTTGCCAGCACACGACAGCATAAGCGTATCCCCCACTTATCCGAGATGCTTACAACGATTATGATGCAGGGCATACACTGCACCAAGGCAAGGGACGTCGAGTTGACCGAATACTGAAGCAGAGGCTTGACTTCAAGGCAATCCTGTAGTGCTGAGTAGCCCCAGACCAAGTACCAGCTCGTGTTCGGGAAAGTGCAAATGCCGCTACAGGACCGCACCTCAGGAACAGTTCGAGAGTCTGTTGGGAGTGATATGGGGCGGAGGGATACCCTGGTGCCCGTTGCAGCCGAGAAGGATTAGCTGGTATGGTTAAGGGCTCGCTGCTGCCGGCTCCTGTCAAGTAACGAAATCAACCATGCACGCAACCCAATCGCATCACCCAATCACAACGAGAGGACTTAAGGAGAGGCACCTGCTCTGGCCACTCTCGGGAAGATACGGGAAAAGCACTACTTGCCAAAACGAAGAGTTTTCACATCGCAGTGCGGGGTAGTTCCCCGCAGCACGTGACATTGCCCAGCCAGATACTTATACGACGACCCACCGACAAGCAGTTGTCATCAAATGATCAAGAGAACCATCGGAAGATTCATCAGAATCACCAAAAATGATCAATCGGAATCATCAATCAATCATCAACGGACCACCTAACGGTCACCCAGACAACAAGTCAATGACCTTTCCCCTACGAGCGATCCTACAAGCAATCCTACAACCAATCCTACAAGCAATCCTACAAGCAATCCTACAAGCAATCCTACGAACAATCAGTCGAGCGAGTTGTCGCCACAGAGCCGCAAAAGATCCGAACGTTACGCCTCACGCCGAGCCTACGCAGTGCGCCGCGAGCAATGGTGAGCGAGATGACGGCTGATCGGGGAAGGAGACGGAAGGATACGTGTGGAGCTCGAGAGTCTAGGCGGGAGATAAAAAGCAGAGTTAACAAGGCTTACGGCCGTTAGCAGTCGTGAGGCTTAACTTTGGGAGATAAGGGATACCGGCAACTGGTGGGAAACAGAGTGAAGTTGGGCCGCGTCATCTATGAGATGATAAGGCCACGTCATCTAACGCGATAGAGGAGAAAAGACTTCGCGATCCACTGGGCCGCATGAGGGACTTAACCCGCGAAAGGGTTGGGCGAGTTATGCAGTGCTAAACACAACCTTGTTTCCTTATCGTCAGACTGACCAGGACGAGTAGCTTTGGGCTCCGACCCGCACCCAGCAGGGTCTGGTGCGTGAGCGTATCCCTTTCCTTATCTTACCCGTGAGGCAGTCATCACGTGAGCCTTTTGGCAGTCTCCAAAGCGTCAAACCATCCGCCGAACCGAACGATCCCCCGAAGCACAGATACGCCCAAGCGTCGCAAGCGGGACGACCGTTGATCGGGAAGGAGACGGAAGGATACGTGAGGAGCTCGAGAGTCTAGGCGGGAGATAAGGAGCAGAGTTTAGCTTACGGCCAAGACTGGCTCTACGAATTCTAAAACTCCGGAGATGAGGGGAAGATTAGCAAAGAAGCGGTGCTGCCGGACTTGGGGTGATTCAGAGAAAGATGAAGCCACGTCACCCGCGAACGGTGCACGGAAGAGAGTCTGGTTGTAAGCACCCCGCTCACCTGCATGAAACCTCATCTCCCCTTATCGTCAAACCAACCAGGACGAGTAGCTTTGGGCTCCGACCCGCACCCAGCAGGGTCTGGTGCGTGAGCGTATCCCTTTCCTTATCTTACCCGTGAGGCAGTTGTCACGCGAGCCGTTTGGCAAGCACCGATGGGAGCGAGCCGCCGGGCAAGACACCAGGCCCGTCTGGACCAAACCATCCGCCGAAGCGCCGCGAGCGAGCTGTCGGGCAAGACGCTGGGCCCACCTCGAACCATCCGCTGAAGCACCATGAGCGAGCCATTGGGCAAGATGCCGGGCCCGTCTCGAATCGAATCCTCCGCCGAAGCGCCGCGAGCGAGCCGTCGGACTAGACGCTGGGCCCGCCTTGAACTATCCGCTGAAGCGATACACGAACGAGCCATCTGGCAAGCCGCCGGGCCCGTCTCGAACCGCATATGCCGCCGTGCGAGCCGCCGCGCACACCAAGCCGTCCACCGAGCGATCCGTCGAGCAAGCCGTCGCCGCGGAGCCGCGTACGATGTCGCGCTCAAGCCGCAGCCGGCGGGCGCCGCCGATACCGAACCGAACCCCTTAGATTATTTGCTGTGAATCCCTTAACGGTGGGCGATTTTAGAAGGATGGTCATGTGGGGTTTTATTCTTGTATAATAATTGAACGCCGGCGAAGACCGCGTGTGCCCCATCTCCTTCGTGACTGTCGAGAAACCTCACTAGTTCGATATTACCGTCACTCCGACGTTGGCAGGATGTCCCAGTGTCAAATAAGCGGTAGCGGTTCAAACGGCGCGCGCACCGAGTTCAATGCCGAGCTGGTGCGGGAGGAGAATGAGGTGGAGGCGGACACGGAAGTACAGGGAGTGTTGTTATGGGCGTACTGCGGAAGTGGGAGTCGTTTGGAAACTAGAAGATTTGATACAGGAGAAAGAGAGAGAGAATAGAAGGAGAGGAAGAGCGCTTTGCAATTTGATTGAAGACTGAGGACTTGTCTATCTATGAGAGCGGAAATGAGAGACGATATATACAGCAGCGGCCACCTGGCCTAGATGGCGATGTCGGCATAATGTCTCGACCTCTGCAACATAAACTTCCTTTCCCGCCGGAGTCCAGAACATGTCAACGAAACCCAATTCAACAGAGTCCAGAATATGTCAACGAAACCCAATTCAACAGAGTGCAGAACATGTCAACGCCGCCGAGAGTTCCCTCCTCGCCACGCCGCCTTCGCCACCACATATCTAATATATCCCACTAACCACAAGAAAACAAGAAATAGGAAAAATAGGAGATAGGTGTGATCAATCAAGCACACCACATGCTCAACACCGCTGTTGACCATACGATCCTTCACAACATTGCGAGTACCAAAACCGCTGCCGGTGCCTGGAAAATCCTCAAAGACCTCTATGATCGAGGATGGTTTTAAGGAGAGTAATGGTTGTATTCACTGTCTCACGATCGTAGAGGTCTTTGAGGATTTTCCAGGCACCGGCAGCGGTTTTGGTACTCGCAATGTTGTGAAGGATCGTATGCTCAACAGCGGTGTTGAGCATGTGGTGTGCTTGATTGTTGACTGTATCCCATTCGTCTTCAGTGATTTGTGATGTAGGAGCTGTACCGGTTGTACTGGATTCTCCTGCGGTCTCAGTTCCTTGCGAATCGGAAATCCTTCTAGGTCGTACGATGTCACCGTTCACGATGTTCCACCATCGGCATGCCGGTGCAGGTCCGGGCTCATAACCTGTTGTTATGGGCGTACTGCGGAAGTGGGAGTCGTTTGGAAACTAGAAGATTTGATACAGGAGAGAGAGAAAGAGAATAGAAGAAGAGGAAGAGCACTTTGCGATTTGATTGAAGACTGAGGACTTGTCTATCTATGAGAGCGGAAATGAGAGACGTTATATACAGCAGCGGCCATCTGGCCTAGATGGCGATGTCGGCATAATGTCTCGACCTCCGCAACATAAACTTCCTTTCCCGCCGGAGTCCAGAACATGTCAACGAAACCCAATTCAACAGAGTCCAGAATATGTCAACGAAACCCAATTGAACAGAGTGCGGAACATGTCAACGCCGCCGAGAGTTCCCTCCTCGCCACGCCACCTCCGCCACCACATATCTAATCTATCTCACTAACCACAAGAAAACAAGAAATAGGAAAAATAGGAGATAGGTGTGATAGCGCTAATTTCAACAGGGAGATGTTCCGGAGGGATTCGTCAGAGTACGGAACCCCAAGGAGGCCAAGATATACGCATGTCTTGGGAACGATATACAGTGCTCGCTGAGCACAACCGAGCACGGCCAGGCGGTGGAGGAAGAAGAGGAAGGGAAGACGGAAGTGGATGGAGAGGGGGAACGCCGCGTACAGCGGACGAATCCGCTCACGCAGCTGGGATGGTTCGGCATGTTCCCGGGGATGACGGTCACGCCGGTGAGCATCGCGCGGCCGACGGCGGCGCTGCTCTCGACCGCCAACAACAAACACCTCGATGACGCCATCTTCAGGATCTTGGACCCGACACTCGAGAAGACGCCCGTCAGGACGAAGCACTCGGACAGTGCACGGCATGGGCCGTCATGATCCAACAGGGTCGCACACGATTAATGAAGCATCATCATCATCATCGCACGGCATGGGCGAAATGGAGGCTAACGTGTATATGGCCACGATCCTGCCCGGCTACTACGTGCAGTCGCTGGGCGCGCTGACAGAGTTGCGACGGAGTCTGGGCCGTGACTGGATCCTGGGCAGCGGACATGGGTGTTCAGACAAGCAGACAAGAGTCAAACAGACGAGATGTGGATGGCCAGGAAGAGTGATTTGGACTATTGAACGATTTGAATTGATGAGACCAAACGAACAGCTTCTTCGGAACTATGAACGTTTACGGGATAGTAAATGAGAGCCCCATGTCCCCCACCCCAATCATCTCCTACATCTAGCCTTGATCCAACACGATCTCCCCTCGGAACGATAAACGGTTACAGAACTGTGAAAGAGACCCACGTTCCCCACACAACCCATTTCCTACATCTGCGCATCATCCAACACTATCTCTCCGAAGCGCTGCCCCAACACCAGAAGTTCCTCCTCACGCCCGCCCATGTGCTCGCCAGACGTGCCAGACTTGCGACCGTCGATGTAGTCCTGCAGGAATAGAATCAACTGCTTCCGCTGCTCGTTGTATCCGTTCCACAAGTCCGGTTCGCGAGCGCGGTGGATACCTTTCTGGAGCTTCTCCACGAACTGGTCCGACCAGCGGGGATAGAAGTTGCGGGGACCCCTGAAGCTCGACTTGCTTCCGGACGCAGTGTCGACACGGTTGCCGATCGGCTCCCCGATGGAAGCGGCATGAGTGGTTTTCAGGGAGTCGGCATAGCCATACGGAGGCAGCGACCTCGAACGGATTCGGTTCTCGGAGAGGTTGGCAGCGACAGTGCACGACTGTCCGACCGCGATATTGTCCGACATCTTGGGTGTTGTACGAGAGAGGGACCGAGTAGTTGGTGTTTTCCGTGCCGTATGTCGTCGAGGTTGTATTAAATAGCTGAAGAGGGTCAGGCTCGTGGTTATATAAGGTTGGCGGAAATAGTTTTCCAAAAAGTATCGTACGAAGGTAGAGACTCTATCGAATGGCCCCACCTCCTGTGTTTTGCAGAAGGATGTTGGGGGTGCAGTTTGCAATCACCAGAATGTGTTGGGATAAGTCCCGCATCTAGGTAAATGCAAAACCAGCCCTTTTAGATACACCCAGCTCACAATCCGACTGGCGCTCAATTCTTCGAGGAGACACACAAAGCTCCTGTCATCTAACCATCCCCATAATTTGCACATATCTTCGGTTTGCTGCACCTTCTGTTGTTTCATCTTCCGGCATTCAGCTTTGATCTGGTGCCCTCTTCGCCGCCTGATGACTTGGATATTCGTCTTTGTTTGCTCCCACCACCGATGAGCACACTAGGCATGCACTCGTTTTGATGTACGTATCCGCGATAACCAGGAAATCGCATTTGTTGCGTAGCAGCGTCCCGGACCACCGACGCTCGAAACCGACAGGGTTCACTTCTTGCCTTGAAGGAAGCAGAGTACCGCAACTTCCAGTCCCGGATCCGGACTTACTCAAATATCACTAGAGAGATTCAGCCAACTTGATAAACCCCTGTTCTTGATAACAACTTGATGGTAACCGTGGCAACTGTGACCCCAAGTCACATATTTTGTCAACAATGGGTTAACGTAGTAGCGCAGGAAGTGAACCAGACCTAGAAGTGAATCAGAGCACGCTGATTCACTGGTCTAACCTCTTACAGATGGACCCCCTATTGCTTCACCAACACCGCACTCTGTAGATACTTCACAATTACTCAACTCCACAAGCAAGATCTAAAGAATTGTTTCCTATACTCTATAATATTTCCGATGCCTGTTGCAAGTAAGATTTCCGCTAAGGAGGTGATAAACCCACCATGACCAGTACCACCGCCACCACCACCGAATAGTAGTCTTCAGATAGCCCTCACATTTTATTTCGCCAACCGAGAGACTCCTGTTCCCCGTTACTACAAGTGCCAGAATGGCAAGATGAAGAAAGTCATAAACCATGGCTACTCGATTCGACGTGTAGCACAGATACACGAGATCGCTTACTTGTTGCTATAACGAGTGATTCAGGCAGGCGGAGAAAGCAAGACCAGATCACAAGCTCACGAGAATGACATGGTCTTGACGATTGCAGAAGAGGAACTCTTGAAGAATGGTGTCTGCACATGCACCGCTGGGGATATCCAACACGGCTTGAGCTACTACGGAGTATGGCATGTGCTATCGTCGAAGATCGGCAATGGCGGAATCTCAAATGTGCTAGCGATTTCTTCCTTCGAACCCTTGATCCCACCACTGCAGTTGAACGTCGTGATCGTTCTGGCAATTTGATCGGTCCCAACCTTGAGCTTGTCGGCAAGACCTGGTATAAGCGGTTACTATCACGACATCCAGCATTATCGGCAATGTATAGTCGGTCTCTAGATAATTGTAACGGCACGCCGCCGCCGAACGACTAGAGTCTGGAACGGTCTGGGTTCTGGTTGCGCGGCGCGAGGAGGTCTTGGGTTCTGGGTTCTGGTTGCGCGGCGCGAGGAGGTCTTGGGTTCTGGATTCTGGTTGCGCGGCGCGAGGAGGTTTTGGGTTTCTGGCTGCGCGGCGGGGAAAGGTTATGCTGGGTCTGGCTGTACGGTGTGAAGAAGGATCTGGATGTGGAGGAGCGCACTGATTGTATATAAGGGCACGCTGTTGTCTGTCTTGCATGTTTCTTCTTCATGCAACAACTTGTTATCGTCAGCCATAGTCGGCCTTGACCATTAGCAACTGTTTCCGTCTCAACGCCACTGCCTTGCCCGCCCCACGTCCCTGTGCCTTGCCCGCCCCACGTCCTTGCCTTGCCCGTTTCCCCACGTCTTGTCCTTATCTGTCCACGCCCCCACGCCCTCGTCCATAGTCCCGGTTCGCTATCTGGAGTCAGAGAGCCACGCCCGTTACAATAATAGCCGTGCGCTGAACAATGATCCACGAATTATCCGTGAATATTTCCGGATATTAAAGGAAGTTATCGCAGAATTCAAAATCAAGCTCGAGAATATCTACAACATGGACGAGAAAGGATTTCTTCTTGGGTTACTACAACGCTCAGTGAGGGTAGTCGTCAACTCATCGGATAAAACAGCATTTTTACGGCAGCCAGGACAACGGGAAACGATCACCGTAATCGAGACGGTCGGTGTCTTTGGCCAGAATGTCCCACCGATGATTATCATGAAAGGCGAGAAACACTTGTACGGATGGTACTACGGGGAGATGCCGGATCACTGGACAACTGCGATTTCGCCCAACGGATGGACCGACGGCTACCTAGCTTTGCAATGGTTGGAGCGCAACTTCAAACCCCACACTCGACCCACGGGAGGAGAAGACGAGTACCGACTCCTAATCTTCGATGGACACGAGTCACATCTCACCTATGATTTTATTGAGTACGCATACGCTCATCGAATCAAGTGCCTTTGCCTGCCTGCCCACTCTACACATCTTTTGCAACCACTGGATGTTGTGATCTTTGGCCGATTAGCAGCAGAATATTCAACAGTTCTTGACAATGCATCACGTCGCGGTATCACTGGTGTTGACAAGGAGCTGTTTAGGCAGCTGTTTCAAGAGGGACGTAAGGAAGTCTTCACCAACCGCCTATGCCGAAGTGCCTTCTGTGCTACGGGTATCTATCCTTACAACCCTGCTGCGGTGCTGAAAGATCTCCCGGACCTCAAAGTCAATGACGATAGAGTTGCTGGTATGCACCACGAGGATGACAGCAACACCGAACTGGTACTGAGAACACCCCCGAAGCGGTCCCTCAGCCTCTTGCCTCCTACAACTCCCCACAACGCTATTGGACTGAAGGAACATAAGGAAGCTCTGTTGAGAGAGTTTGACTCTTTGGAGTGTCAGGGAGTAGAACTCCAGCCTGGTACCCGGGAGCGAGTCCAGCAGATGACAAAGTCCGCGCAAATGTCAATGGCAAGGGAAGCTGTGACACTGGGGTTGTCTCGTAACCGGAGTGTGGGTGGGGTCAGAGGTAATCAGGCTACCTTCGATAATTCACAACGGAATAATCTTAGATCTTGTGTGTGGGTTCGGTGGTAGTGTTGGTGAGGATGTTCGTGCTGGTTTCTCCCTGTTTCCGAGAGAAACCTCTTTCTTTTTATGGTGGAGGCCGTAGCGTGAGATCTGAT
>Ga0307508_10001687_pt1 | contig 24495 bp, 29 predicted proteins | sample 9_EM_MG_FD_203089 | JGI IMG/M metagenome (GOLD analysis project Ga0307508, IMG submission 203089) | Populus trichocarpa ectomycorrhiza microbial communities from riparian zone in the Pacific Northwest, United States - 9_EM | ecosystem: Host-associated > Plants > Roots > Unclassified | place... | reverse complement strand
CGCCGGCGCGAGCGCTGGCGGCACGTCGAGCGGCGCTGGCGGCACTGGCCCGAGCGGCACCAGCGGCGCGGCCACCGCGGGCACCGGCACGGCCGGCGCTACTCCGGTCACCGTGACGACCATCACCGATCCTGGCGGCTGTTCTCTCTCCAGCGCCAACGGCGCCGGTTGGGGCGCAGGCTTGGCGCTACTCGGCCTCGCGCTCGGCGCGCTGGCCCGCAAACGTCGGCAATGAGCCGCAGCAAAGCGCGGCGCCCGCGCGCCCGCGTCGAAGCGCACAAAATGTCAGAAGTGGCGTGCTCGGCTTGCGTAGCCTCGAACGCATGGACCACGATCTAAAGGACATTTGGGAGCGCTACGTGAGGTCATGGCAGGTCGCATCGGTCGCGGAAAGGCGCGCGATTTACTCGACCTGTCTAGCGCCGGCGTGCGTCTACACGGACCCGCTGACGCAGGCCAAAGGCTGGGACGAGCTGGCCCGCTACATGGCTGACTTTCACGAGCAAATCCCGGGCGGCCACTTCGTGACGCAGCAATATTTCTCACACCACCGGCGCAGCGTCGCCAGCTGGAAGATGCTGAGCGGCGACGGCTCGCCGCTGGGCGAAGGCATCAGCTACGCTGAGTACGACGAGCAGCATCGCCTGATCAGCATGACCGGTTTCTTCGAAGCGCCCGGAGCCAGCGTGCCAGCGTGAGCTACTACCTCGAGCGCATTCAGCGCGGCGTCGACTACATCGAAACGCGTCTCGACGAAGACGTGGAGCTGGCCAACGTGGCCAAAATCGCCGGCATCAGTCAATGGCACTTCCAGCGCATTTTCAAGGCGCTGACTGGCGAGACTTTGAAAACGTACGTTCGTTCACGCCGTCTGGCGGCGTCGCTCGGGCGGCTACTCGAAACCGACCTGCGCGTGCTCGACATCGCCGTCTTGGCGGGCTTCGAATCACAAGAAGCCTTCGCCAGAGCCTTCAAGAAAGCGTTCGGCCTTACGCCGCAAAAATATCGCGCGCTGCGTGACAAGAGCCTATTTGTGAAGAAGCCGCGTTTCGATCGAGAATACCTGACGCAGATCAACCGCAACCAGTCGCTCGCGCCCGAAATCTACGAGCAAAAGCAGCTACTGCTAGTCGGCTTGCGCACGCTCTTCTACAGCGTGGACTCCGAAAAGAACAACCTCGGAGAACAGCTGCCGCCGCTCTGGGGCGCCTTCCTGGCCCGCTTGACCGAGATTCCGAACACCGTGCCGGGGAACTGTTACGGCGTCGTCCGCCAAGAGCGCGAAGGCAGCGAGCGACTCGAATACCACGCTGCCATCGAAGTCACCGAGGTTGCACGACTACCTGAAAACATGGTCTCGCTCGAAGTCCCGGCTGGTACCTACGCGCGCTTCGAGCATCGCGGCCTCGCCCAGCAGGTCGACCATACCGTTAGCTACGCCTACGGCACTTGGCTCCCACAATCCGGTCGACGTCACAGCTACGCCCCTGACCTCGAGATCTATGGCGCCCGCTACCACGCCACGAGCGAAGACTCAGTCTTTCACTACGCGATCCCGATCGTCGATAGCATCAGCTGATACTATCGACGATCGGGCACTCGGCCTCGTTGCTCTGCCCTCAAGCCTGCGCGGGTTTTCGGTCGCGCCCGAACGGGTCGCCGAGCAGCGACTCGCTGTGCAGGGCACAACGCCAGCCGCCGTCGCGACGGATCCACGTCGATGAATCGGCCGCATCGAGCACGACGGGCTTGCCGTCCACGATCAGCTCTTCGTGCACCGTGTAGGTAACGACGGCCACATCGGACGTCAGAAAGCGCACCTGCGGGCTCTTCAGCTCGAAGCTTTCGAGTGTGCTCTGGAATGTTTCGAACATGCTCGCGATGGTCTTGCGGTCCAGGCTGCTGACGCCTCGTGCTCCGGCAATGATGCTCGGCTCGTCGCTCAGCAGCGCTGCCGTTTCGCCGTCCTGGTCTTGCAATGCTTGCCAGTAGCGGGTCTCCAGCTCGATCAGCTCTTTGGTGTCCGCCTTGCCCGATTTGTCTTTGTGCTTTGCCATGCTGCCTCCAGGCGCGCAGATCGAGCAAACGCCATGCCGCCAGCCCAGCACCCCCAACCGTGCACAGCGCGCATGCAGCGTCAGGCGAATGTACAACTCGCCCCGGCGTGCTGGTTTGCTACGTGCGCGATTTTCGCGGCGAAAGCGGCGCCCGCTACGCTTCGATGCCGAGTTTCTTCAGCGCTTTCATGAGTAAAGCCCCAACGTTGTACCAATCGACGACGCCCACGACGCCACCGCAGCTCGCACACTGAATGAACAGGTACTTCCACCGCGAATTCGCGGGCTGATTCTCGATCAGCTCGAAACCCTGGTGGCCGCAGCCCAGACATTTGGAGGCCGCCATGGCTTATTTCTTCTCGTTTGCGTCAGCGCGGAGCTTCGCGGCAAGCTCGAAGATCTTCGGCGGTTTGGGCTCGCCGTCGAAGTATTCTTTGCGCGAGAGATGGCCGAGCATTTTTACGCCACGCACCATGACTTTGTCGCTGTCCGGATAGACGCAAACCTCATGCGGATCGGACGTACCGATGGCGAGGTAAACTAGGTCGTCGTCGAAAGGGTTGGCGATTTGATGAGCGACCTGCGTTCCTGCTGGACAAGAAACGCAGTCACCCGCGCGGAGCTCGCGTATTTCGTCGCCGTAACGCAGCACGCCCCGGCCTTCGAGCACGAAGAACGCCTCGTCTTCGCGCAAGTGGTAGTGAAACGGCACGGTCGTCCGCCCCTTGGCGAGGCGCATGCGATTGATGCCCAGCTTGCCTCCGCGCGGCACCATCGAAGGCGTCAAGGACTGGAACGCTGCCCCAAAGTCACCAAAGCTTCGGTCGACCTCCGGCAAGTCGTTCATGTTCACGATCATCGGCGGCACAGGCTTGTCGTCGCTCATGCGCGCCAGCTTACCAAAAGAGGACGCGATCGAGAGGCGGACGTGGGCTCCCCGTGCCGGCACAGTGATTGCACAACTGACGGTGCTTTGTTAGCGAATCTGCGGCTTCGACTCGGTTCCTGCGCGATGGGTGTGGCGACGATGATCGCCCTGAGCACGATCGCCTCCGCGTCGAGCGCTCAGTCGGACCCGAGCGCGAAGGCGCAGCCGCAAACGGTGGACTCCGTTCGCGGGCCGGTCACGGGCAGCACGCGACGCATCGGGCTCGGCGGCGCGTTCGTCGCCATCGCCGACGACACCGAGGGCGTCGCCATCAACCCAGCGTCGAGCGCTGTGCGTTTGCCCTATTCGTGGTCCGATTGGGACTACGGCTTCGGCGTCGACGTCGCCGTCGGCGCCTGGCTGCCCAAAAACGACATCTACAATCAACAGCACGCCGAGACGCCGAAACAGGCCGGCCAGAGCACGGCGCTTTTCGGCTCCGTCGCGCTACTCGTCAACTACCGGCAGCTCGGGCTCGGCGTGTCGGCCGAAGCGCAACACAACTCCGCGGCTCAAGCCGACCAAACGCAAGGCATCACCAGCAACTTTGCCGCAAATTTTGGGCTAGTACACGCAAACCTTGCGTACGGCTTCATGGACGGCCAGCTGCTGCTCGGCGCGGGCCCTCGCTTGGTCGGCATGAGCTTCAACGGCAGCTCGGGGAACGCTGGGCTGCTCAGCACCGCGGGCATCGGTTACGAGGCTGGAGTCATCGCCAAGCCGATCTTCGGACAGTACCGAGCCGCGGTAGCCATAAAATCGCCGATCGACGCGAAGCTCCCTGGCGCCAATGGTGCGGCGGACAGCACCGCGCACGTGCCGTGGGAAGTGGCGCTCGGTCTAGCCTATCAATTCGGCGCGCGCCCGCTCAATCCACCGCTGCGCACCGCCAAAGAGCTAGCGCAGGAATACCGCACGGTGGCGCCAACCAAGGCCGACATCAAGCGAGCCGAAGACGAGCTCTTCGATAGCTACGAAGCCAGCCAGCGCCGGTACTTGCTCGTCAGCTCCGAGCTGTCGATGATTCAAGGCGGCGGCCCCGTCGGTCTGAGCGGCGCCACCGCGCTCGATCGGCCGGTGATTTCGCCGCGCGTGGGGCTCGAGACCGAGCTCGTTCCGCGCGCCTTTCGGCTGCGCGGCGGCAGCTACTACGAGCCTGCGCTACTCGCCGGCGCGAGCAGCCGCGTTCACGGCACCGGCGGCTGCGACATCAAGCTATTCAGGTGGAACATCTTCGGCCTCTTGGATCGTTTCGACTACTGGCAACTATCCCTGGCCGCCGACGCCGCTCGCGCCTACCTCAACACGTCCTTCAGCATCGGCTTCTGGCACTAAGGGCCCGCGAAAGGCTAAGTCGATCGCCCTCGCGCTCGATGCATCCCGGCTGGCTTCGTTACTCCTCAGTTACATACTGCAGTATGCGCCTTCGTCGCGCCTCGCCATCCGGGCGCCTCGGCCGCGATCATCGACCGACTTAGCCATTCGCGGGCCCTAACGCCTTGACGGCGCTCGCCGGTCCCCCCAAAGTCCCTCGCATGAATCGTGGGCAAGTGGGTACGGGGTTCGTGTGCGGTCTGCTCGGTCTCGTGGCGGTGGGCTGCGGCTCCCCAGACTCGGACAACAAGCAGACGGGGCCGAAAATGGGTGCAGCAACCGCAGATTGCGGCACCGTCCAAGAACCTCTGGTGCTCACGCTCAAAGACGTGAAACCCGCGGCGGGCAGCTCGGTGGCCAACGCGGGCATCGTGCAAAGCTTCACCATCGTCGGCAAGTTGCTCAAGATCGATCCGTCGTTTGCGTACTCAGCGGCGCACACGGCAGGCGGCGCAGTCCCGTCCCCCGTTTCCTGGACCGTCGTCGGATCAGGCGGCGACACCATATACACCACGCTACCGATGAGCTGGACGAACGCGCACGCACGCGTAGAGCTCAGTCCCCCCGGGCTGCTCGAGGGCGAAGACGGCTGCGTCTCGGTATTGCCCACGCCAACGTTCAGCTACGACGTCACGGCACCCTGACTTTCAGGCGTGTTCCGATAGCCTAGGCCCGAGTCCTCCCAGCACAAAACCCCGTGGACGCTGGGACCTGGCCGTGCGAAAAGCGCACCAGGGTCGCCAAAAGAAGGAGCCGTTATGGCAGGTGGAACGGTGCTGCGCGTGCTGGCAACGGCAGGCCTGTTGCTCATCCAGGGAGCGGGTTGCAAGGGCAAGACGCAGGTGAGCGCTGCGGGCCCGGCGGGGTCCGTCAGCGCGGCGGCGCCAGCAGCAGTCTGCACCGACCCGGACGCCCAGAGCTGTCTCGAGCGAGCCCAGGAGCTTGAGCTGGGCTCTCACGGGCGCAGCATGGACAAACAAGCGGCGATTGCCCTTTACCGCGCAGCGTGCGACCGCAAGGTCGCCGAAGCCTGCGCGTTTCTGGGTCAGCTCTATTTCGTGGGCGAGGGCAGCCTGAAGGAAGACAACGTCCAAGCCGCCCGCCTGTTCGAACAGGCCTGCGACGGGGGCAGCGCCCTGGGCTGCGCGGATTCGGGGGCCGCCCTCGGCTCGGGCCTCGACGGGGTCCCGATGGACAAAGTGAAAGGGCAGGCGGCTTACGACAAGGCGCTCAGTTTGCACAAGGCCAACTGCGAAAAAGCGGATGCGCTCGAGTGCACCGCGCTCGGCTTTGTCTACGAGTCAGGCATCGGCGCGCTTCCGAGCAACAAACAGCTGGCCAGCTCCACTTTCACGCAAGTTTTCAAGCTCGCCCAAGCGGGCTGCGACAAACAGGACAACGCGGCCTGCAACCTGCTTGGGTACGTGTACTTGAACGGCAAGGGTGACCAGGTGGTCGACAAGACCAAGGCGATGACGCTCTTCGAGCGCGCTTGCGCCGGCAACGACGCCGACGCCTGCCTCAACGTTGGTGAAGGACACGAGTTCGGCTTCAACGCCGGTGCCAAGGATCTAACCAAAGCGCTCGCCTTTTACGACAAGGGCTGCAGCATGGGAAACGGCGATGCCTGCCACCATGCGGCCTCGCTCTACCTCGCAGCTGGCCCGCTGCACGACGCCAAGAAGGGCGTCGCGTCGCTGCAGGCGGGCTGCGATCGCAAGAGCGCCGCCGCCTGCAACGATCTTGGGGTGGTATTCGTCGACGGTCAGGACCTGCCCAAAGACTTGCACCGAGGCGTCGCCGCCTATCGACGCGGCTGCCGGCTGGGCAACGCTACGGCGTGCGACAACTTCAAATACATGAACGGCAAAGTCGAGGGCGAGCAAGCCACCACGGAGTTTCGCAAGTCGCTCAAAACGGGCAGCGACAGCCATTGCGGTCTCGTGATCGAGGTCAAGGAGCCGATCGCCAAAGTCCAGACCATGATCGGCGAAGTCTGGCTCAAGATCGAGCAGTTGTACCCCAAGGGCCAAGCCAACTGCCGCTTCGTCAATGGCGTTTACCAAGACCCCCACTGACAATGGTGCTGCAGCGAGCAAAGGAGGCGACCGAACCATGACCATGGTCGAATGCGAGTTCTGCAGCGGTGAAGTGCCCACGCACGCGCGCAAGTGCAAGCACTGCGGCGAGTGGCTGAAGGGCGGCCCAGCACCCACTCGACCGAGCTCGAACCCGCCGCGCGAGGACATGCGCGTCACCTGCCAACACTGCGGCAAGAAGATGGTGCCCCGTATCATCACCGGCCCGCCCGTCATCCGCCCGACGCACGGCTGGACGCCCGTCCCCAAGAAGTCGATCTGCCCCTTCTGCGGCGGCCTTCACATGAAGTTCCGGATGTCGGCCGGTGAACGCACCGGCCTGGTCGTCGTCGGCGCAATCCTCTTCGTGCTGCTGGCCTTCGTGCTCGGTCGTTAGCTCGGCAGCAGCCCTGCAAAACTACCAATCGTGACTGGGTGGCTGCCCTGACACGAATTCAAGTAGACGGCGACCGCGCGGATGGCCTCGTCTTTGGCGCGTGCCCGCGAGATCGCCTGTTTCTGGTGTGCCACTCCATGCACCAACGCTTCGACCATGTGCGGAAGGACGAAGAGCAACCGCTCTGTCTGTCCAGCGCTGTAGCGATCCTGCTTGCTGGGCGAAATCACCTGGTGGAACGTGGCCTGCAATGCGCGTTTGAAGCCGTTAGCGCCCCCCGGCACCGCGACCGATACGATCTCGTGCAGCTCGGCGTCTTCCGAATGCAGGTTGGCGAGCCCTTCCATGAGCTCGCGCGTGAAGTCTTCGAGCGGGGCCGAGGTGCAGTAGGTCATCGTCCGCTCAATCAGGTGCCGCACTCGATCGACGTGGCGATCATGTAGGGCCATGAAGATGGCCTGCTTGTCGGGGAAGTACTGGTACAGCGAGCCAATGCTGACGCCGGCTGCTTCGGCGACGCGGTTCGTGGTGATGGCCCCGGCGCCGTGGCGCTTCAGCACCAGCTGCACCCCCTCGAGGACAGCCTCCACGGTCTGCCGCGAGCGTTGTTGCTTGGGCTCGCGGCGCGTCGGCGTTCTTTCGTTGGGTTTCATGCGTTTTTGCCGACAACGGACGACTTAGCACTCCACTAGCCTCGCTGCACGCGAGCAGGTCGAGCTGCATGGTTGCGGCGGCGTCGACATCCAGCTCCGCCTGAGTCGGCCGCGTGGCGCCGGGAGCGCGGAATCTGAGCAAGCCAAAGGGGGCGGCCCAACTCCTGGGTCGTTTCAGCGATTTAGGGAACGGGGAACGCGAGCTGACGCATGCCACGCCGTTGGCTACTTTTCTTACCTCTCTAACAGCGGAACACGAACCAATGTCGAATGATCAAATACGCTGGCTTTTGAAGCTCATCCAACCCGCGCGGATCCTGGCTTCGCTGCCAGGATCCGCCGGGCTCTCCCAAGAAACCCATGCAGCGCTGCTTGGGCTTCCGTCGGAGGGGTACACCGCCGAGCTCGACCGCATGAAAGCAGAGGCCAGCGAAGCTGCGAGCGAGCTGCTAGCCGACCCAGCTGTTGCTTCGATGGTCGATCGGCTCCCCCTGCGCAAGGGCGCCACAGTGGTTGCCTTCGGAGACAGCCTGACGTCGGAGCCCCAGTCCTGGGCCGTGATCCTGAGCGAGCTACTGGCCAGGCGCCGTGCCGCCGACAAGATAGCAGTGGTCATCAGCGCGGTCGGCGGCGAGACGACTACGCACGGCTTGGTCCGCGTCGGCGAAGTCGTTAGCCAGCAGCCCGATTGGATCCTCTTCCTCACCGGGACGAATGACGCGCGGACGCAAGGCCCTCACCCGACCAAAACGCTCGTCCATCATGAGGAGACCGCGCGCAACATCGCGGAGCTGCAGCAACGGGTATCGCGCGAAACCAGGGCACGCGCCCTGTGGATCACCCCGCCCGCGGTCAACGAGCAGCAGGTGGCGGAGCATCCGGGCCTGGCCCGTTTCGGAGTTCGCTTCCGCAACGAGGACCTGGCGCGCGTTGCGCAGATCGTCCGCGGCATCGACGGGGCGGCGATTGATGTTTTCTCCGCGCTGGGGACACCACCCCCTGCCGACCTCCTCATGGGAGACGGCTTGCACTTGACAGTGTCCGGGCAGAAGCGACTAGCGCTCGAGCTGATCAAGGGTTGGAGCAACGTCAAATGAAGTATCTGATCATCGGCGGGACCGGGAACAGCGGTTCGCCAGTCGCTAGCTGATGGGCGACTGCGGACTGGGCTAGCGTTCGGCGATGGCCAAGGGCGGAGCGGCGGGTGATTGGCGAGGAGTCGCAGAGCAAGCGCTGAGACTTGCCGGAGCGTAATCGCTTGACCATCGACAAGTCGCCGCAGCGCTATAAAGTAGGACCATTCATCCCGCACGGTTCGCCCGTGCGCTGCCCGCTGGTCGAAAGGCTAGCGGGCTTTTTTCTGACTGGGAGGGTAGTTGCCGACTTACCGCGTCGCAGCGTTTCGGCTTTGACTAGGTTCGGAGGTCTGCAGGCAATGCAAAAGAAGCTTCAGGTGTTCGTGTCGTCCACCTACAAGGACTTGCAGGCGGAGCGCGCCGCCGCGGTCGGAGCGATTCTGAGCGCCGGCCACATGCCTTCGGGTATGGAAGCCTTCGCCGCGGGCAACGCCGGAGTGTGGGACACGATCAAGGAGTGGATCGATGCTTGCGACGCCTTGATGCTTGTCGTCGGCGAGCCGCCACGAGACGATGATGGCTCATCTGCAGCGGATGCTGGAAGAGCTATTCGACGATCGCCTCAGTACTCGTCCGGCAGCAGGAGTGTCGTCGCCGAGCGGTCAGCCTCGGTGATGATCCAGAACCGGACGCCGCTACCCGTCAAATAGGCCGACAAAATGCGCCCGTCTCCTTCGATGGCCCGCTCGTTGGCAAGGCGATCGTCCGCATCGACCTCACCCCAGTCGCCGCAAGCGTGGCGGCGAAGCGCCGTGACCAGATCGACCGCCGATACCTGCTCCAGCGCGCCCGGGGTGGCGAGCACTCGCCCAAGCGGAACGCGGACGACGCCCACCCGAGCGCCCTTTTTGCTGTCTGAAGACGGCATGGTCCAGCGAGGTCGGTACCACAGTCGGGTCCCATCGTACCCGGCTCCGGCCTATACCGGACGGCCCACGATTTAGCCCGAGATGGGTTTTCCAGGCCCGTCCAAGGGGTAACCCCCGTCGGCAACAATGATGGCCCGTGCCAGGGCGCAACCGCGAAACTCGGCAGCCAGAGGCGAGTGTAAATCGCCAGCGGGTCGTGCGAAGTTGGTGTGGGAAAAAATCTGTCGGGCCGCATGCGGCGGTACGGCGGAGCTACGCCCACACGTATGAAAGGAAGCCTATTACCCATGAAAAAAGCCGAAAAACTGACGGCCATCCGCCACCTAGACCAGCTCAGCCAGGAGCGTATCCGGGCGGCGAGGGTCCGCCGCAGCATCAACCAGGAGTACGGGCCCACGTTGCGCCGTCTCGAGCAGCAAGAACGCGAGGTCTTGTTCGAGCGCAATCTCGAACGTGAGTTCGAGCAACTGGTCTTCGGCAGCGGGGTGTCACGATGACGCTCAAGCGCCGCTTGGCCCGACAACAAAGCCGTTCGAGCGGGAGGGGTTCCGTCGAGCTAACGATGCTGGCCAACGTGTTGCGGCATGGCAAGCTCTCGGACGAGGACGGCATCTTGCTGTCGACGACGGGGCAAGTCGTGTCCGTAGCCGATGCAAAGGCAATCATCTGCGACAGGCTCGTGCACAACGCTCACCTGCTCAAGCTGGGCGGACCATCGATGCGGCGAAAGAAAGCCCTGGAGACTCAACCCCAACCCGCCTGATCCCAGTCAACTCGTCGCTTCGCTCCGATCACGCTCAAGTGCTTCGGAACGTCCGCTCAAGTCCAAGCGGAACGAGCGCTCAAGTGGACCGGAATGCGCACTTGATAGGGACCTGGCTTCGATCAACGACGGCATGCTCGTGCCGTGGAAGCGTCCGAATGTGCTGTGGCCTAAGATCGAAGATCTGCAAAGTGCAGAAGCTTCGACGCGCGCGCTAGAAAGCGTGCCCGGGAAGCGCGTTCGCGCCGCGGACGTGCATGCCGCCATCGATCAAGGTCTCAAGGCGCCCGATCACGTGGCAGCGCTTTGGGTCGCGTATGAGGCCCAGCCCGATCACGAGCTCGTGAAATGGCGATGGCGCGGGTACGCGGAACGCGCGGGCTGACCGAGACTGAGTTTCTGTCGCGGCGCAGCCGGGCCACGGTAGACCGGGTCGACTAGGCCAGACGGAACCGGGCCCGCTAGGAAGGTTTGCTTGGGGCGGCGAAGGTAGCAGCGTCCCGCAACTAGTGAATCTTGCGAGGGTTTAGGCGTCAGATTTGCCCGTGGCGTCCGCGGTGTATACCTTCCGTATACCGGTCCGTACATTATGTACGCGCCGTTCCCCCAATGGCCCCCGCAAACGAAAACGAGATCACTCGGGAGGAGCTTCTGAACGAAGCTGAAGCGCTTGCGCGCGAAGTCTTGGGCACGTCGGCCACCGAAGCGTGGCGCCGCGTTCGCGACGAAGGGATCTACGAGGGCACTTTCTTCGCGGTTCGGCTTGGCCAGATCTTCTTCCTGCTCGGGGAGCACGAGCCTTTGCACGTGGCAGCCGAATAGGCATGCCGATCTTGGGGGACACTCCGCGGGAGTGTTTTGACACGTTTCGATCGTCTTCGGCTAGGACTGCCATGGGGGCGGAGCCGACAATCGGCCCGCCCGTCGTACGCCCCGAAGGCGCCTGACCTTCCCGACGCTGGGACAGGTGCCGGGACAATTCGGAGGTGAGGACCGGATTCGAACCGGCGTATAACGGTTTTGCAAACCGTTGCCTAACCGCTTGGCTACCTCACCGAAGCGTAGTTTTCAGAAGCTGGTTGCGCGGGACTTGGGGAGGCTGAGGCCTTTCGGGGTGCTTGAAACGACCGCCTGGGGGCGGAAGGGAGGCGAATCCTACTCGCGGAAAGGCGCTCGTCAACGACTACCGAGCCACTGGCGGCTGGCCGCTACTTTTTGAGCGGAACGGAGAGACCTTCGCTGGCGACCAGGACTTTGGTGGCCGAGCCTTCGCTCTTGATGAAGCTTTGGCTGGTTTCGCCGATGAGATCGAGGGCGCTGTCGCTGCGATCGGGGTCGTGGTGAAAAAGCGCCAGCTTCTTGGGCTCTGCCAGAACGCCGAGCCGCAGCACCTCTGTGACGACCGAGTGACCCCAGCCGAGCTTGGCGGGCATGTCCTCGGCCAAATATTGCGAGTCGTGAATGATGAGATCACAGCCTTGGGCGAAGCGTGCCAGCTCCTCGATGCTGGTCTTGGCGTTTTCGGCGGTGAGCTCGTTGTCGGTCAGGTACGCGACCGAGGTGCCGTCCTCGTCGTCGATGCGGAAACCTTGGGCGCCGCCCGGATGATTGAGCGTGATGCGCCGCACTGTCGCCGGCCCAATGCGCCACTCGGCCTTCTCGGGGCGCGCTAGCTCGAGCCGTGCCGGAATGTCGTCGACGCTGACCGGAAAGTGAATGTCGTTGAAGATGTTGCGCTGGAACAGCTCTTGCGCGTCGTTCGCCAATGGGTAGACGAACAGGTGTGTGTCGGGGCGATACAGCGGCGCGAAGAACGGCAGCCCGAGCACGTGGTCCCAATGGGTGTGCGACAACAGCAAATGCACCGGCGTGTAGCGGCCCGCCTTGAGCAGCGCCGTGCCGAGGGCGCGCATCCCCGTGCCGGCGTCCAGCACGACCGTCGTGTCGTCCGAGAGTCGCACCTCCACACACGACGTGTTGCCGCCGTAGCGCACTGTGCTCGGGCCAGGTGCCGGGACCGACCCGCGAACGCCGTAGAAGGTGACCTCCATCAGGAACCTGCACTCTATCAACATCCCCACCCCGCCCGAAAGGTGCTGTCTCGTACCCCCCCCTCGACCGGGGGCAGGACCCAGGGTAGCTTGCCAGCTCATGTCCGTGCTGGCCCCGGGGCTCCTGGTGGCATCGCCGCCGCCTGGCGATCCCAACTTCGACCGCTCGGTCGTGCTCTTGGCGGCGCACGGGCCGGAGGGTGCTTTTGGCTGGATCATCAACGGGCGCGAGCTGATGACGCTGCCCGAGCTGCTGGTCCGGTCGCAGATTACCGAAACGCCACCGGACATCTCGTGTTCGGTTCGCGTCGGCGGGCCGGTATCACCGGAGCAGGTGTGGCTGGTCTACCGCAGCGACGAGCGTTTCGTCGACCACGAGGGTCAGTTTGACGTGGGTGACGGCATCACGGCAACGGCTTCGCGCAAGGTGCTCGAGACGATAGCGAACGGCACGGTGCCGCGCAGCCTCGTGGCCCTGGTCGGCTACGCGGGCTGGGCGCCGGGTCAGCTCGAAAACGAAATCCGCACCGGCTCGTGGCTACCAATCGACGTGGCACCTTCGCTGATCTTCGAGACCAAGTGCGAAGATGCGTGGACGGCCGCCTACGGTCGCGTCGGTACGACTCCCATTGCCTTCACCACCCGCACTGTCGGCTCCGCCTAGAGTGGTGGTGGCGGTACCGACGAGCTGCTGATCAGCGGCACGAAGACGCAGCGCGGCCCAGCGCGGTAGTGCAGCGACCCTTTGTCGTCGCGCTCGCAAGTAACCAAGATTTGGGAATCGGCGCCGCCCACCGGCATCACCAGCCGCCCGCCCTCGGCGAGCTCCGTAAGCAGCGCCTCCGGAATCGCTGCGGCGCCCGCCGATACTAAAATGCGATCGTAGGGCGCGTGAGCCGGCAAGCCCAATGTTCCGTCGCCGTCGTCCACCACCACGTCGCTGAGGCCCAAGCTCCGTAACGTCTCTCTCGCGCGCGCCGCGAGCTCGGCGAGCCGTTCGACGCCGAACACCTCGCAACCGAGCTGCGACAACAGCCCGAGCACGTAGCCGGAGCCCGAGCCCACCTCGAGCACGCGGTGCTGCGGCCCACACTCGAGCGCCTCCAGCATCAGCGCAATCATCGATGGCTGGCTGATCGTTTGACCCAAACCGATCGGCAGGGCCGTATCTTCGTAGGCGCGGTCCGCGACCGCCGGCGGCACGAACGCTTCGCGCGGCACCTGCTCGAAAGCGCTCAAGATTCGCGGGTCTGAAACGGCCGCGCTCTGCGCCACGCTGGCGGCAAGCTCGCGGCCTGCCTCGGTCGGAACGAGCGCCATGCGAACGGATTTAGGCCGTCCGCCAAAGGCGTGCAATGGTCAGCGTGTGAGGCAGCGAGTCCTGGCTATCTTGGCCCTGATTGTGGGCGCACTCTGTGTGTTTGGTTTGGGGCCAAGCCGGGCGGAAGCCGACCCGGCGCGAGCACGTGGCTGCCCGAGTGAAATGGCGCGCATCGGCCGTTACTGCATCGACCGCTGGGAAGTCAGCACCGTCGACAAGACCAGCGGTGAGGCACTTTCGCCGTACTACCCGCCGACGCCCGCGCTGGTGAGCGAAGTGTGGCGCCGCTGGCTGATCGAGCGCGACGTGCAGGGCGACGCCGCCGCGCGCGCCATGCCGCTGCCGCCACTCAGCGACCTGGAGCGCAACGGGCGCTTCGAGCCAAAAGCGGTGTCGCGACCTGGCGTCGTGCCGCAAAGCTACTTGTCCCAAGTGCTGGCGCGCCGCGCCTGCGAGAACGCCGGTAAGCGGCTGTGCTCGCAAGACGAATGGGTCGGCGCTTGCAAGGGCAAAGCCGGCTTGAAGTATCCGTACGGCGGCAGCTACCACCAAGGCGTCTGCAACGTGTACCGCCTGATTCACCCCGCCGCAGTGCTGCACGGCTCCGCGTCGCTCGGCCACCTCGATCCGCGACTCAATCTCGTCTACGAAGGCGAAGCGCCGCTACTGCGCACGACCGGCGAAACCACGGCCTGCGCTTCGCATTGGGACGACGACCGCATCTTCGACATGGTCGGCAACGTCGACGAATGGGTCGAAGACGGCATGTTCCTCGGCGGCTTTTACTCGCGCTCCACCACGCAAGGCTGCGAAAGCAAAGTCTCCGTCCACGCCGCCGCCTACTACGACTACAGCACCGGCACGCGCTGCTGCAAAGACGCGGAGTGAGTCAGCAACGCCACCGAGAGCAGGGCGCGCCCTGCTCGAACGGCAGGTAGCGAGCGGATCAGAGAGGCCCGCTCGCGTTCCAATAGCGCCGCCGCCCAACGCGCGAGCCCGGAGGGGCTGGGCGGCTAGACCGAAGGATTCACGGCATCTTGGCCTGCCGGGCCGCTCCCGAAAGATCCGGCTAGATTCCGCGATCGGATAGCATCATTTGATTCTATGCGATCACATGAATCTTGCCGCCAAAATTGAAGCGCGGTCTACCTCTCGCAAGCGCTCGGCGAGTACGCGGAGGCGCGACGCCGGAGCCGAGCCGATTTGCAGAGACCGCGGCAAGCCCAAGGCACGCCCTCCTCCGCGGCGTGCCGGGCGCGTTTGCGACGGCGACGCTCCGCTCAGGGGGCGGGGTTACAGTTGCTGCTGATGCAGACGAGGTTGCTTTGGCAGTCGGAATTTTCGACGCAGTCGCGGTCAACGGCGCAGCCGCCGCAGAAGTCGCCGCCGCAGTCCACGCTGGTTTCGTAAGCATCGCCGCGGTTGTTCGAGCAGAGTAATGCCAAGGCAGCCCAGCACTCGCCGCCCAAACAGGCCAGGCCCAGGTTTTCGTCGCAGTCGCCCTTCGTCAAGCAGGCGGCGCCCTCGGTGGTGCAAGGACGGCACGGACCACCGCAATCGACGGACGTTTCGCCCGTCGAATACGGCCCCGTCTTCACGCCGTCGTTGCAGGTGGCGGGCGTAACGATGGGACGGCAGGTGCCTTCGACGCAAGTCGAACCGGTCTTGCAGTCTTCCGGAATGACGCAGGCGTCGCGATCGTCGCAGGCCGGGCAGGCGCCGCCGCCGCAGTTGAAGTCCGTTTCCGGAGCCATCTGCGTTTGGTCGGTGCAGAACGACAGGGCGTAGCACTGCCCACCCAGGCACGACTGCCCGCGGGCGCAGTCGCTGGCAGCGCGGCACATCTTGCCTTCCACGCAGGGAGCGCAGGGGCCGCCGCAATCGATGTCGGATTCGCCCGCCGACCAGCTGCCGGAGCGCACGCCGTCGTGGCAACTCGCGGCATACTTGCAGGTGCCGCCCACGCAGCTCAACCCTGCGCGACAGTCCGCATGCACCGAGCACGCCTTGTTTTCGGTGCAGGCCGAGCAGTAGCCGCCACCGCAGTCGACGTCGGTTTCACGATTGTTCTTTTGCCCGTCTACGCAGGTGCCGGGGAGCGGAAGCTCGCAATGGTTGGTCGCGCAGTTCCAGACCTGATTGCGCGGGCAGCTGCCTGGATTGCACACCGGAGGCGGACAGGCCGGGCAGGAGCCGCCGCAGTCCACGCCGGTTTCGCCCGCGTCTTGCACCCCGTTCACGCAGCTGCTCGCGCAGGTGCCGTTTTGGCACAGGTTGCTGGCGCAGTCGGCGCCATTGCCGCAGGTCTGCCCGGCTTGACAGCGATGCGTGCAGGCTCCGCCGCAATCCACGTCCACTTCAGCGGGGTCCTTGACGTTGTTGGCACAGCTGGCGGGCGAGCATTGGCCATAGACGCACAGGCCGCTCTGGCAATCGCCGGTGTTGTTGCAGGCCGCATTGACCGGGCACAGATCGCACTGACCGCCGCAGTCCACACCGGTCTCGCCGGCGTCGTGTTGGCCGTTGCGGCAAGTCGCGGGCAAGCAGCCCACGCCGTGACAGGTGTTGTCCGCCGGACAATCCGTGCAATCCCAGGCCAGGCTGACGCGCGCGCCGTCCGCGTTCTCTTCGAGCACGTTGAGCGTGAGGCCGCGGTAAGGGTCGCGGAACGCCGCGCCCGCAGGCAGCGCGTTCACGCCGCCGCCCGCATAGCCCATCAGCACCGGTGCCACACCGGCGAATTCGTTCACTTGCCCGTTGTAGAGGATGTCCTGACGCCAGGTGTGCACGATGATGGCCTGCTTGGCGATGTTGCTCTTCGAAATGGCAGGGTCGCAGGTCGGACAGGGATCGAAGCCGTCGAACCCGGCGGCCGTGCGATACTCCGCGTAGTAGACGAACGGATGATCGAGCGAAATTAGCAGCTGTTTGGTGGGGTACACCGTCGAACCGAGCCGACCAATCCAGTACGACTTGCCCTGCCGACCGTCCGCCACTTCACTCGGTTGTAGCCAGTTGAGCTGGAACAGCCCCATCGTGTTGAGCGGGCTCATGTTGGCGCCCATCACATCGTAGGGATCGCCATATTCGAAGAGGCTGCAGCCGCCCACGTGCATGTCACCCAGGTCCGGCGGCACGAAGGTCAGCGGCGTGGTCGAGCAGACCATTTGCGTCGAATGGCTGCGCTGCCCAAGGTTGTGCAGCATCTCATGCGCGATGGCGTCCGTGCGGAGGTGTGGGCCCTGCCAGCCGAAGCTGAGGCCGATCACGCTCGTGCCGCCCGCGCTGTTACCACCGTCGGTGTTGCCGTTGATGAAGAAGCCGACCTGCTCGTAGTCATCGACGGGCACGCCGTTCTGCCGCGCCACGGTCTTGAGCTCGTCGTAGTTGAAGCTGCAGGCGCCGCCCGTGCCATCAGCGTTCTGGAACCTGCAGATGTTTCTCACCGTCCAAGGCAGGGTGATCCAGCCGTAGACTTGACCTTCGAGCGCGACCGTGTTGCGCGACAGCTGGCTGAAGAACGCCTTGTTGGAGGTGGGAACGGTGAAGAGTTGGTCGTAAGCGCTCGTCATCGTGAACGGCTCGAGCGGGCCGGGTGAGTCCGAAAAGCGCATGAACACGCCGGCAAACTTGAGCTTGCCGTCGGCCAGAGTCGTCCCCGTGCAGGGCAACGGCGCGACGGCTTTGACGGTGGCCACGTCGCGCAGCTTGCCGGTCGTATCGACCCAACCAACTTGGTACGTGTAGGTGCGCCCGCCGATCAGGTTGTAAGCGTCGTACCAGATGAGCTCGGGGCGAGGCCCGGCGATCAGCTCGTAACCATCGCGCATGATGCGGTAACCCGCGATGCTCGCCGGCGGCACGTTGGCCGGCGGCGACCAGGCGAGCACCATTTGCTCGAGGGCATGGCAGTCGCTCCCGGTGATGCGCAGGTTTTCCGGGGCCGCGTGGCTGCCGCCGTAGTTGCAAGACAGCGGTCCGCTGAGGCCCTCCACACCGCCCTGCACGTGCGACGCCGTCGTTTCTTGGCAGTCCACGCCGGTGCCACAGCGCGAGCTCATGCCAGACTGCGCCGGCCTCATGCCCGCCAGATTGGCGCGAATCGCCAGGCGATCGTTACGCACACCCGAGAAACCGTTGTTCCACGTGAGCGGCACGTTGCTGAGCGAGACCACCTTACTGGCGTTGTCGGTCGAGCGCGTGAACTTGAGCTGCACGCTGGACGACGTGGTCGAGGTCGCCGCGCGCGATGCGCCGATCTGCAGCCCATAGGTCACGTCGAAGCTCAGCGGGAAAGCCGTCGGCAAGCTCGTCGAGCCGTCGTCTTGAGCCAAGACGCTTTCGCCGTTGCTGCCGCATTCGAGCAGGCTGGTTTGACCGGCGTTCACCTTCTTCTCGAGCCGCCAGTGCCCGTCAGCGCGCCAGCAGATGCGCTCGAGATTGCAGGAGTTCTGGACCTCGATCTCGGCGCAAACCTGGCGCTCTGGGCCGAACGCAGCCTGATTCCAGGCGTTACGCAGGTCCGTCACCTGAAACTGCAAGTCGGACTCGATGTTGAGTCCGTTCGACGTATTGCCGGTACCGCCAAGGACGGCGTGGCTTTGCGGTTGGTTGATGTCGATGAAGCCGCTGGTCGGCGCGCCCACTTTCTGATGAAAGCTGGCCGTGTTCTCGGAGAAGCACAGCGTGCCGGCGAGAGTCGTGAGGTTCGTCGACAGCGCGCTGCGCGATTCTCCCACGCTTTCGGAGGTTTGGACCGTGCTCCCGCAACCGGTCGTGGAGAACGAGAGCGCCGCGAGGCCCGCGACGAGAATACCTGCCCGCAGTCCCTTCACCCTATTCATGCACCGCAGACTACACGCCGCGCTCTGTGACGAGGGTAAACAGTCGGTGAAGCGTTGATGCCAATTGGCTCCGTGCGCGAAGCACCAATCTTCGAAACCGAGCCTGCGAGGTTGCCCGCGTATTCCTGTGGGCCGCGGTTGGAATCGCCGCGGCCGAGCGCGAACGGCCTACGCGGCGCCAGCGCCACCGAGCACTTGGACCAATCTAGCCAAAGCGCCGTCCAGCTCGCCGGCTATGCGCTCGGCGTTGTCGAGCTCGGACCAGCGCGACCAGGAGATGACGATGAGCCGTTCGTGCTCGCCGGTCGGCGACGGCAAGGTGCGGAACGTGATGACCGAATAGCTCGCTTCGTCCCAGCGCAGAGCCAGATCGCGACCTTCGGTGTGCGCCAGTACGATGCCACTCATGCTACCGCCACCGCTGAGCGCGATGCGATAGCGCGAGCCGACTTCGCCGAGCGGCGCCGAAGCGCGCCCCAGCCAGGCGCCGAGCGCGCCCTGTAGCGTGAAGAAAGCGTGCGCGGCCTCGGCCGAGGTCTTCGCTGGCTTCACCAGCCACACGGTTTCGCGCTCCTGACCGGCATAACGGTCGAGGTAGTGCGCCAATGTGCCGAGCGCGAGCCGCCACGATGACTCGGTGCCGAGCTCTTCGTCGTCTTCGAACGGCGCGGAGTGCGACAGCTCGACCTCGCCGTCTTTGACCTCGAACCTTACGCGCGATTCACCATGTCCGAACACGATGCGCCGCCGCTCGTGCAGCTCCAGCACGTCCAAACGGATGGAAACGCCCAAGTCCGGCCAGCCAAGACCTAGCGTCTCTCCCGCCTCGACCGAGCCGGTCACTTTGTCGGCCTGCCACCCCGCAATTCCATCGGCAGTGGCGCACGCCACCCACAGCGCATCGACGGATGCAGGAATCTTTTGCGAAATTCGAATCGTTCTCACGGGGCCGCTCCCGAGTAGCACAATAGTAGCGGCCCGCGTAAAGTGTGGGCTCGGGCCGACCGAACCCATGGCTAGCGCGCCGCCTACAAAACACCGACGTTCCAGGGCCCAAGCCGTGGGAGGAGCGCTCCTGGCGTTCACCCTCGGCGCCTCGGCGTGCAGCACCGGGGCGGGCGAGCCGGTGGGCGGCACGAGCCAAGCCATCGCAGGCGGCACGGCCGACATCACTGACCGCGCCGTGTTCGAGCTGGCGCGCGAGACCCAAGATTCGGGAGCGCTCTGCACGGCCACGTTGATTGCGCCAAACTTGTTGCTCACAGCTCGACATTGCGTCTCGCCGGGCGACGGCAGCGATCACGTGCTGTGCGGCGACTCGATGCTCGGCGCGCCCTTCCCACCCAGCGCCTTCTTCGCGACCAACGATGCGCATCCAGGACAGAGCAGTCCCTTCTTTACGGCGGTCGACGTGCGCGTGCCCGGGCAAGGCGTCGACACCTGCGGCTATGACGTCGCGCTGATCATCCTTTCGGAAAACGTGCCCGCCGACGTGGCGACGCCGGCGATCCCGCGCATCGACCGCGAAGTGATGCCCGGCGAGGTGTACACGGCCGTCGGCTACGGCGTGAACGAGAACGGCGCACACACCAACACGCGCATGGAGCGCCAAGGCCTGAGCGTGGCTTGCGAGCCGGGCAGCTGCGGAGAGGGCGTCGAATCGACGGAGTTCCGCGGCGATACCGGCATTTGCTCGGGCGACTCGGGCGGCCCAGCGCTGGACGCGGACGGCAAGGTCGTGGGCGTGGTTTCACGCGGCGCCCCCGACTGCGCGACGCCCATTTACGGGACGGTCACCGCCTGGCAAGACTTCATCATCGCCACCGCTACTGATGCAGCCAAGCTGGGCGGCTACGAGCCGCCGTTTTGGGTGACCACCAAGTCGAGCGATCCGCCGGCTTCGCCCACGCCCAGCGGGGGAAGCGCTGGCGCCGGTGCGGGCGGCGCCGCTGACGCGCCGAGTGGCGCGAGCGCGGGTCAGCCGTGCGCCGCCAGCAGCGACTGCCTCGACACGCTGGTGTGTTACGCAAGCGGCAGCAGCGCGATGGGCGTCTGCGCGGCGACTTGCCAAACAACGTCCGATTGCAGCGCCGGCTTGGCCTGCCAAAGCTTCGGCAGCGCCTCGGTCTGCGCACTCCCGACCGGCAGCGGCGACGACAGCAAAGGCTGCGCGGTTTCGGCGGCCCGCGCCAAAGCGTCGTTGCTCGGTGTCTGGCTCACCGCGCTGGCCGCGTCCGTTACGCTGCTGCGTCGCCGGTCGCTGACGCAACGGCGCAAGCGCTAGTCAGCTGCGCCCGAGCGCGTGTAAGCTGGCGCGCATGGAAGAGGAGGACGCGACCTGGCATGGTGTCGCAAAGCTGTCAGAGCTGAGCGACGATCGCCCGCATGCCGCCAGCGCCCGCGGCGTCGAGCTGGTGTTGGTCAAGAGCAAGCTGGGCGTGGGCGCCTACGATGCGATGTGTCCGCATCAGGGCACGTTGCAGGGTGACGTGCTAAAGTAGCAACGGTGTCGACGCCCGAAGAACGCCGTGTGCTGCGTGAGCGAACCTGGCGCGGCGGCGTGGCGACCTCGTTCGAGGCGCTCGAAACCGTAGACGCCGCGCAGTGCGCGGCCCTGTCGCCTGTCGAGCGACTCAAACAGATTTGGCCGCTCGTCGAAGACGCGTTGGCGCTGCGCGGAGATCATGGACCTACACCCCGACTTCAAAGACTTGTTGGCGGAGTTCGGCCGCTCAAAGGTTAGCTACGCCGTGCTCGGCGGCTACGCGGTCGGGTACCACGCCAAGCCCCGCGCCACGAAAGACCTGGACTTGCTCGTCTCCGGGCTTGGCGACAACCTCGAGCGGGCGGCAGCAGCGCTCGCTGCCTTTGGTGCCCCGAGCAGCATCGTGCAGAGCGTCCGCACGCTCGCACCTACCGAGATCGTCTTTCTCGGAGCGCCGCCAGTGCGCGTGGACATCCTTCGTTCGGCGGACGGAATCGAGAGCGAAGAAGTCATCCTGCGCGCCGAGATCGCCCGGGTCGACGGCCTCGACATTCCGTTCGTGACACTCGACGACCTCATCACCAACAAACGCGCGGCCGGGAGACTGCAAGACCTCGCCGACGTAGTGGTGCTCGAACGCGTGCGCGCGGCGCGGCGTTAGCTCAGGCTCGACTGCGGAAACTCGTCGAGCGTAGGCAGGAGGTATCCGCTCAAGGCAGTGGGGCGCCTTGGCAGATCCAGGCCTCGAGGATGAGCAGATCGGCGGCCGGCAATACCCCACGATCCAAGGGCATGCGGCTGCCGTAGCACAGGCGCCCGCCGCGCAGCTTGTCCAGAAAGTAGCTGCGCTCCGGATGTCCCGGCGCGATCAGCTCGCGCAGGTCGCAGCACTCGGGCGCCGGCGCGGCGATGAACGCACGGAGGGTGCTCGTGTCCGAAAAATCGTGACACACCTCGCCGTGGCACGTCCCCAAAATCGGGGCGACTTGCGTTGCGTAGTCAACAGGCTCGCTGGTGGCGCAGCTCGCGGCCGCGCCGGCCTCGCTTCCCAGCACCCCGCCCTCCCCGCCCGAAGGTGGGGAGCAATCGCGCATGCCACCCGCCCCAAAATCGAGCGTGAGCCCGCCTTGGCCACCCGTCGCGTGGCCGACCGAGCGAGTGCTGCACGCGGCCGCTGCGGATACCGCGACCAAGAGCAGCCAGCGCCAACAACCGTTCATCCGCATCGCTTCGCGTAAGCGTAGCAGCAAACTCAGCGCGCCTCGGCGCCCCCGCCCGACCCTAGCGATGCATCAACGTCCAAAATGGCTACGACACGCTCCAAGGAGCGCGCTGGGCCCGTTCCGCCTCCGCCGCTTGGCTGTGACGCCACGCCACGGCAACCCGCAGCGCCGCCTCGTCGACCTGATCACGAACAAGCGCGCCGCAGGCCACAAGACCTGGCCGACGTCGTGGTGCTCGAACGCCTGCTCGCGACAGGTCGCTAGCTCGTGCTTCAGCGTTGCACGAACGCAACCGCAACGTGCGAGCGGAACAAGCTCGATGACCGACCGCGCGCCGATCGTGCTACCGGAGGCGTCGCATGACGACTGCACTCGTGCTCGCTCCGACCGCCGATCCCCAGGTCTTTTTAGCGCCCGACGGTAGCAAGCTGAGGGCGCCCGTCGGCTGGGCGTGCCTACCGGCAGGAGATGCCGGGCTCACCCGCCGCGTGAAGGCGCTGGGGCCGTCGTGGGCGATCATCGAGAAGCGCGGCCGAAAGGCGTTTTCGAAGGGGCTCTGGGCGCCCCGCGAAAATATCGAGGCCGCCAAGGCCGCGCTCGAGCAGGAGCGCAGCACCGCGGCCTACACCAAAAAGCGCGCCGCGGCGACGGCGCGACGCGACCACGAGCAGGCTTCGTACGTCGTGTCGTTCGAGCTGCAAGTGCTGCAGTTTCTGCGCTTCGCGCCGCGTTTCGAAGCGCTGGGTCGCACGATCGCCCGACTCGTTACCGCGCATGCCACGCCAGTTGGCAGCGGGACGGTCGCGCGCACCGAACGCATTCCGCTCGAACGACGCGCCGAATCCGCCGTGATCGCCTGGCTGCGCCACCAAACCACCGCCTACGATCGCATGAGCATTCCGCGCGTCGCCGGCAAGCGCCGCGAAGTCCGGCGCGAGCTCGCCACCATCTCGCGCGCCATTCTCGACCTGCACCGTCGCGACGTCGCCCACGCCATCGCCGCTTGCCCGCTGTGCCAGGCCATCTCTGCGGCTAAAACAGCCAGCCCAAGCGCGGAACCAAGACTAGTGCCGCGATCGTGATCGCGCCCAGCACGCAGATCAGCACCGCGCCCGCCGCCACGTCTTTGGCCTTCGCGACCAGCGGATGAAACTCGGGCGACGTAGCGTCGCACAGAAATTCGAAGGCGGTGTTGAGCGCCTCGGCGGTCCAAACGGACGCCGTCGCCAAGACCAGCGCCACCCACTCCCATCGCCCTAGTTGCAAGGCGAGTCCCAGCGCAATAACGGCGCCAGTCGCGCCCGCGTGGATCCAAGCGTTGTGCTGCGACGCGAGCATCGTGACAATGCCGCGCCCCGCACAGATGAAGCTCCGCAGCCGCGCCCTGAACGAAAAGCGCCGCACGTCTCCGGCCGAAGCCGTAATAGGCGCGTCGGTTGCTGGCATCGGCTCTACCGTGCCATCGCTCGCTCGAGGCGTGCGTGAAGGATTGATGGAGAAGTCGTGGAGCGCGATTGCTACCGATGCGTCAACTTCCAAAGGATAGCGACTAGCCGGTCCAGTAGACGGTTCCTCCGCCGCCTGAATGTGACGCCACCCGACCGCGACGCACAGCGCGGCCCGTGACTCGTCCGCGCTCCCCGCAGCCGTGAAATACCGCGCCCGCCGATTGCCCGCATCCGAGCTCCGCCCCTTCGCGATGTTCAAAGCCACGCTACTCGCGGCTCGCATCAACTGATCCGCCAACCCCCTGTCAACCGCCCGAATCCGTGAAACCAAAGGCCGTAGTTCTTCAATCAACTCGAAACTCAATTCAGCGGCTTGAAACATGCTTCTCTCCTCCGCGCCCGCGACCTGCGAACGCACCTCGCCCCAAGGCAGCTCGCGCAGGCTGGATCTAGGGCGCGCCCCTTGGGCGCGTCCTGCGCAGCACGAGCGCAGCCCCTAGAACCAGCCGAGCAAGCTTGGCACAATCGAAGACCCGAGCAGCCACTCCTCTACCGACAGCCACGGATCCGGCCACGCTCTCGCCTCGGCCCCGGCCCCGGCCACGGATCCGGCCACGGCCTCGGCCTCGGCCACGGATCCGGCCACGGTCTCGGATCCCCTCCCATTCGGGCGCAGCCCGAATTTGGGAGGGGCAAGCGCGCGCAGGCCGCAGGCCGAGCACGCTTGGGGGTGGGCATCCCGAAAAACGAAAACGGCGGCTCCGTTTGGAAGCCGCCGTCTTGTGGAGCTGAGGGGGATCGAACCCCTGACCTCTGCATTGCGAACGCAGCGCTCTCCCAGCTGAGCTACAGCCCCGGGAAGGAGGCG
>Ga0307508_10001686_pt1 | contig 24498 bp, 18 predicted proteins | sample 9_EM_MG_FD_203089 | JGI IMG/M metagenome (GOLD analysis project Ga0307508, IMG submission 203089) | Populus trichocarpa ectomycorrhiza microbial communities from riparian zone in the Pacific Northwest, United States - 9_EM | ecosystem: Host-associated > Plants > Roots > Unclassified | place... | reverse complement strand
ATCTTGTCGGTCTCCGTTTTCGAGAAAACCCAGCTTTCATGCGCCTTTCCAAGCAATGAGTCCACAACCGAACAGTCAGTCCACGCTAAACAGTTGATTTTGTTCAACTTTTAACCGGACAGTAGTGAGTCAATCTATGCGAATTCAATCTGGTCAAGGAATCTAGGCCCGCAGAATCGATAGGCCAAGCTTCTCGAACGCGCTTGTCGCGCGCTTGGGCACGTGGCGTTCGATGATCAACCCGGTGACCTCGGGGCAGGGCGCGATCACGCAGTTCGATGCTGCGTTCAGCTTCTCGCTCGAAGCGAGCACCCAGGTTTCGGCCGATTGCGTCATCAAAGCGCGCTTGATGTGCGCTTCTTCCAAGTCGCCAGTGGTTAAACCCGTCTGTGGATGCACGCCGGTCACGCCCATGAAGTAGGTGTCGGCATGGATGCGGCGAATGCTTTCCAGTGCTGCGGCTCCCACTGCCACCACCGAATGCTTGAACAAGCGCCCGCCGATCAGCACGACCTCGATGCGGAGGTGCGGCACCAGCGCCAGCGCGATGGTCGGGCTGTGCGTGACCACCGTTGCTGCGAGCGTGGCCGGCAGTTGCAGCGCCAGTTGCTCGCAGCTCGTGCCGCCATCGAGAAAGACAACCTGACCAGGCCGCACCAGCGCGGCGGCTGCGCGAGCGATTGCCTGCTTGGCAGCGGGCTCGACCTGGGTGCGTGCCGCAAAGTCTCCCAGTGCTGACGAAGCAGGTAACGCCCCGCCGTGCACGCGCTGTAGATGACCTTCGGCTGCCAATGCCCGCAAGTCGCGGCGAATGGTGTCTTCAGACAGGCCGAGTTCGGCGCTGAGCGTGGCGGCAACGATCTGCCCGTCTTGCTTCAGGCGACTGAGGATGAGCTGCTTGCGCTGCTTGGTGAGCATGCCGGCAGTGTGCATGAAAATCATTGACATTGCATGAGATTGCACGAAATATCGCGCTTTGATCGATATGGAGAAAGCAACTCATGAAGCCCTTGATGATTCTGGTGGCCGGCCCTTATCGCTCCGGCACGGGCGACGACCCAGCGCGCATCGCTGCCAACCTACACGCGATGCAGGCTACCGCGCTACAGCTCTTTCGCGCCGGCCACGTGCCGCTCACCGGCGAGTCGCTGGCCTTGCCGTTGATCGAATTGGCCGGGTCACGGCAGATTGGCGATGCAGTGTTCAACGAGGTGTTCCATCCGCTGGCGCGCCGCCTGGTGGCTCGTTGCGATGCTTGTTTGCGCATCGGTGGGCTATCGCAAGGCGCGGACGAAATGGTGGCGCTAGCGCAGGCGCATGGCGCGGCCATTTACCACCGGGTCGAAGATGTGCCGGTCGCAGTAGACGAGGTGACTGCATGAGCGCCACCGGAGAACGCGTGCGCATCGTCGATGTGCAGCTGCTGTCCGACAACTGGTACGTGCTGAAGAAAACCACCTTCGACTACCGGCGCCGCGACGGCAGCTGGCAACGCCAGAGCCGCGAAACCTACGATCGCGGCAATGGTGCGACCATCCTGCTCTACAACCGCGAGCGCAAGACCGTCGTGCTGACGCGGCAGTTCCGCTTCCCCGCGTTCGTGAACGGCACGCCCGACGGCATGTTGATCGAAACCTGCGCCGGCCTGCTGGACCATGATGACCCGGCCACTTGCATCAGGCGCGAGACCGAAGAAGAAACCGGTTACCGCATCGCCGACGTGCGCAAGGTCTTCGAGGCCTACATGAGCCCGGGCTCGGTGACCGAGCGGTTGTTCTTCTTCGTCGGCGCCTACCAATCGCGCGACAAGGTGTCGGCCGGCGGCGGCGAGCACCACGAAGGCGAAGACATCGAAGTGCTTGAGCCCATGCTCGATGACGCATTGGCGATGGTCGAGCGCGGTGAGATCCGTGATGGCAAGACCATCATGCTGCTGCAGTACGCCAAGCTCAATGGGCTGGTCGACTGATCCGACTCTCGGCGCCCTTGAGCACGCGGTGCCCAAGGGCGGGTGCAATTGATGATGACGGGGTTCGAACCGAGAGTGCGCCCCTGCCCTTCGGTGACCACGCCACGCGCATCTCTTGCGAGCTGCCCCACCTCTTCGAGATCGAGGGCAGATTCCCTCGTTCATGTCTCCGCTGTATCAAGCCCATTAAACTGCGCCGCTCATACACCGGAGAAGCATTCATGAGTTCAGGTCTTGGCCGTTGGTGGGTGCGGTTCGCTGCCGCAGTTTCGATGGTGGCCCTGCTGGCCGCATGCGCCAACCCGCAGCCGCTGGTGGTGCCGATTCCCAAGCTGTCGATGGTTTCCAGCATCACGCTGGAAACGCCTCGCTGCGCCACCACGGTGTCGCTGATGCAGAAGTACAACGAAGAGAACAAGCTGCCTTCGCAGCGGCCGACGGCCTGCTTCGCGCCGCTGCAGACTTCGACCGACCTGGTGAAGGTCGAGAAGATGTGCCACCCCAACGCTTCGGGTAATTTCTGCTGCATGTGGCCGGAAGAAAGCTGCAAGCAGTGTTCGAGTTCGCCGAACTCGCCTTGCTGACACCGGCCGCTGCCGCCAAGCGCCAGCCGGCCTGAGGCAGGCTTCTCCCCGCTCCCGAAACGCCAGCAACTTGCTGGCGTTTTTCATGGCGACCTGTAAGGACTCGCAGTGGATCGTTCGCGAGGAATCTGTTCTGATCAAGGCCATGACAAGCGCGACGAGCGATCGAGATGCTGGCCCGACCCCTCCGGTTGCAACGCTCTTGTCGACTTGGCCCGCAGGGCAGGCCGAGCGCCGCTCTGCGTTGGCGGTCGTGCTCGCTTCCCTTGTAATTTTTGCCGCTGCGGTTCCCTTCGCCAAGTTGCAGCTGCCGCAAGTCTGGGCCTTCATGCCGGCCTATGGGGCGGCGCTGGTCGTCAGCGATCTGGTCACTGCGGTGATGCTGTTCGGGCAGTTTCGCTTCGGCCGCTCGAAGGCCGTGCTGGTGCTGGCCACCGGCTACGTTTTCACGGCGCTCGCGACCGTCGCTCACGGCCTGAGCTTCCCGGGTGTGTTTTCGCCGACCGGATTGCTGGGCGCCGGGCGACAGAGCACGGCGTGGCTCTACATGTTCTGGCACGGAGGCTTCCCCGTGTTCGTGGCGGGCTATGCATTGTTTCGCGGCAGCCCGCGCGAAACCATGTCGTCCCGAACACCCGTCGGCTGGGTCATCGGCGGCGCAGTGGCGGTGGCCGCTGCCGCAGTGGCCGTGTTCACGTTGATCGCCACCGTCGGGCACGACAGCCTGCCTGCCGTCATCCTGAACAACCGCTATACGCCGGCGATGATCTTCGTCGTCACGACGGTGTGGCTGGCGAGCCTGGTCGCGCTGGCCTTGCTGTTCAGGCGTCGGGCGCATTCGGTGCTCGACCTGTGGCTGATGGTGGTGCTGTGTGCCTGGTTGCTCGACATCGCACTGTCGGCCATGTTCAATGCTGGCCGTTTCGACCTGGGCTTCTACGCCGGCCGTGTCTACGGCCTGCTTGCTGCGAGCTTCGTGCTGGGGATCCTGCTGCTCGAAAACGGCTTGCTGCACTCGCGGCTCATGCAGGCCCATGCGCACGAGCGCCAGCGTGCCGCCGATCTGCAAGGCTTGAGCGAGCGGCTCGAATCGCTCAACGGCCAACTCGGCGACTCGAATCGGCAGCTGCAGGAGCAGACACGGCTCAAGTCAGAGTTCCTCGCCAACATGTCGCACGAGTTGCGCACGCCGCTCAACGCCGTCATCGGCTTCTCGGACATGCTGAAAGAAGGCATGGCCGACGACCCGGAGAAGCAGCGCCGCTTCGCCGGCCACATCTTCCAGAGCGGGCACCACCTGCTGGCGCTGATCAACGACATCCTCGACCTGTCGAAGATCGAGGCCGGCAAGGTCGACATCTCGCTCGACCGCGTGGACCTGGATGCCGCGCTTGCCGAAGTGCTCGCACTGCTGGCCGGCCAGGCGCAGGCCAAGCGCGTGCGCTTCGAATTCGAAGCGAACGAGACCCTGGGCGTGCTGCGCGTGGACCGCCGGCGGCTCAAGCAGATCCTGTTCAACCTTGTGTCCAACGCGATGAAGTTCACGCCGGCCGGGGGCCGCGTCACGCTGCGGGCCGAGAAGGTCGATCGCCTGCGGGCCGCCACGGCCTTGCCCGGCGAAGGCGAGGGCCTGCGCATGCCGCTGCCGCCGAACGAGCACGAGCGCTTCGTCCAGATCTCGGTGTCCGACACCGGCATCGGCATCTCGCACAAAGACCTGAGCCAGCTTTTCGCGCCCTTCATGCAAGTGCCCAACGCGCTGACGCGCAGCGTCGAGGGCACCGGGCTGGGCCTGGTGATGGTGCACCGCCTCTCCGAGATCCACGGCGGCACGGTGGCCGTGACGAGCGTGCCCGGCGCCGGCAGCTGCTTCACCGTGTGGCTGCCGTGGCGCGCAGACACCGAAGCGGCCTTACAGCCCTCCGCAGCGCCCCCCAAGGCGCTGGTGGTCGAAGACAACGAAGGCGCCGCTGCGCTGATGCAGGCGCAGCTGGAAGAAAACGGCTTCGTCGTCAGGCGTGTGGCGTCGGCCGAAGCGGCCTTGGCGCTGGTGGGCGGGTACACGCCCGACCTCATCACCCTCGACATCCAACTGCCCGACATGGACGGCTGGGAGTTCCTCGCCCGCCTGAAGGCCACGCCGGCGTGGGAGGCCGTGCCCGTCGTCGTCGTGTCCGTCGCGGCCGACCAAGGCTTGGGCTTTTCGCTGGGTGCGGCGCAGGTGCTGCAAAAACCCATCGGGCTGGATGCGCTGGCCAAGGTGTTGCAGCGCCTGGGCCTTGCACCCGCTGGAGACAGCGGCGTGACGGTGCTCGTGATCGACGACGACGCTGCCGCCATCGAACTGCTGGCCACGCAGCTCAAGCAGCGCGACTACACCGTGCTGCGTGCCCTCGGCGGGCGCGAAGGCATCGAGTTGGCGCGGCGCTTCAAGCCGAACCTGATCACGCTCGATCTGGCGATGCCCGAGGTCAATGGCTTCGACGTCGTCGAGGCGCTGAAGGGCAGCCCCGCCACGGCGCAGATTCCCATCGTCGTCGTGACCGCGAAGGACCTGACGTCGAGCGACCGCGAGCGCCTCAATGGCCACATCCTCGAGATCGTCGGCAAGGCTGAGTTCAACCACGGCCGCTTCATCGGCGAAGTGCAGCGGGCACTTTCGAAACTGGGATAGCCGGCTCGCTATTGAGCCTTTTCAAACTCAATCAGGCACTTCGACAAGCTCAGCGCGAACGGATCGGAGACTGTCGCTAGGCCCCGGCCCGATCCCCATCGACCGAGTGCGCTGCCACCTGCACATTGTTGCGGCCTGCCCCTTTGGCCGCGTAGAGCATCTCGTCGGCTTGTTTGGTGAGCGCTTCGGCGCTCGCGGAGCCGCCCTGGTAGAACGCCACGCCGATGCTGGCGGTGACGGCGATCGTCTGCTGGTCGATGGTGAGCGGCTCGCTGACGGCCTGCACGATCTTCGAGGCGATTCGGGTTGCCATCTCGGGCCTGGGCAGGCTCTCCATGATCACCGTGAACTCGTCGCCCCCCAGCCGGCAGACGATGTCGCTGGAACGCAGGGTCTGCAGCAACCTGTCGGCAAAGCCTCGCAGCAGGGCGTCTCCTACGTTGTGCCCAAATCCGTCGTTGATCTGCTTGAAGCGGTCGATGTCCAGGTACATCAGCGCCATCAGCGTGCCGCCGTTGCGGCTGCGGGCCATGGCCTCGGCCAGCCGCAGCTCGAAACCGGCCCGGTTGCCGAGGCCCGTGAGCGGGTCGACGCGGGCCAGGTTCACCAAGCGCCTTTCCTCGAGCTTCTGGCGCGTGACATCGGTGATCACGGCGTGGAAGCCCAGCACGGTCTTGCCGTTCACCGCGAACTGGGGAATGTAGTGCGCCTCGTAGCAGACATAGGTCTCGCCGCTCGTCATCTCGCTCTGGAAGGTGACTTGCTTTCCGCCCAGCACAGCGCGTATGTGGGGCTCCACCGAGCCGTAGGCCGCATCGCCCAGCAGCTCGCGCACCGTGTGCCCCTGAATCTCGCCGCGAGAGCGCCCGAAGCCGCGCTCATAAGCGAGGTTGTTGAATCGATAGTGCTCGGTCGCATCGATGTACGCCACGCGCATCGGCAGCGCGTCGGCCACCGTGCGCAGGCGAGCCTCGCTCTCTTGGAGCGCCTGTTCGGCCGTGCGGTAAGGGGTGATGTCGCTGATGAGCGTGTACAAGCCCATGACCTCGCCCCGATCGTCGCGCTCCGGCACCAGCGTGGCCTGCACGTACCGTCGCCCGCCGGCCGAGTTTTCCATCACCCGGTCGTAGCTGAGCTCGCGGCCCGCCAGTGCGCTGCGCATGTGGCCTTCGATCTCGGCCCAGACCGCGTCGCCATAGAACTCGCGCAGGCTCATCCCGAGCAACTGTGCGGGCGCGATGCCGAACCAGTCCTGGTAGGTCTTGTTGACGAAGCGGAAGCGCAGGTCGCGGTCGAGGTACGAGACCAGCGCCGGCAGGTGGTCGGTGACCATGCGCAGGCGCTCCACGCTGTGCCGCAGCGCTTGATCGGCCGTCTTGGCCGCCGAGATGTCGCGCATCAGCCCCGAGAAATACTCGACCTTGCCCTGCTTGTCGCGATGCGCAATCACCATGTGGTTGACCGGAAACTCGCGCCGCTCGGCGTCCCACACCATCGATTCGCCGACCCACACGCCGGTCGCCATGGACGTCGGTGCGACCTCCGACCTGAATCGCTCAAGCGTCTGCGCTGGGTTGAAATCGGCCAGCGTCAGATGCTCGATCGGCGCATCGAGACCCACGCCGGTGCGGCGGCGCGCGGCCGGGTTCATGTACGTGACCTGGCCTTTCATGTTGAGCTGCACGACGAAGTCGGTCGTCGATTCGAAGATCGCCGTGAGTGTGCGCAGCGCTCGCTCGGCGCGCGTGCTCTCGGTGATGTCGGTCACGGTGCCGACGTGTCCGGTGACTTGCCCGTCGACGAACATCGGCCGGCTTCGCATGGAGGCCAGCACCGTGCTGCCGTCGGTGCGGTGCAATCGGCGCACTGCATTCACCGGCTCTCCTGTGCTGATGAGGCGCACCCACTCTTTGCGGACCGTGTCTCGGATGTCTTCGCGCACGAGCGCGAGCCAGCCTTCGGCGATGTCCTGCCGTTCCAGCCCGTGGATCGCCAGATAGGCGTCGTTCGCATAGGTGATGCGGCCGTTCGCATCGCACCGGAACAGGCCCAGCGGCGACGCGTCGGTCACTGCGGCCATCGCGACGCGCTGGTCTCGCAGCTCCGTCATCAACGCGTCGAACTCGCGTGCCAGATCGCCGCGCTCGTCGTTGGCGACGACGTCGAGCTTCACCGGGGTGTCCGGCGAGTGCCGCTGGTTGCGGATCGCCACGCCGAGCGCCGCCAAGGGCCGCATCAGCCAGGCCGTTGCCAGCCATATCAGCAAGGCGCAGCACGAGCCCAGCCCGAGCAGCTGCAGCAGCAGAGCCTTCTTGGCCTGTTCGAGCGGTGCATAGGCCGTGTGTGCCGGCATCACCACCCGCAGCTCCCAGTCGGCCCGTGGAACCGTGGCGTGTGTCACCAGGTCGGTCTCGGTGGCGTGGAGGGCTGCCGATGCGCCCGGCGCGGCCGACGTGAGCAGCAAGGCTGCATCGGGGTGCATCACGATCACCGGCGTGCTGCCCCGCGTGACGATCACGTAGTACCCGCCCTGGCCGACGCTGGCGCGGCTCAGGTTGCCGAGAAGGTTGGGGCTTTGCAGATTCAGTGCCGCACCCAGCAGGCCGATGAGGCGGCCTTCCGGGTCCTTGACCGGCACGGCCATCACGACGGCGGGCTGGTTGCGGGTCTTGGAGAGCAGAGGCGCCGAAATCGCCGGCTCGGCGGCGTCCCGCGCCCGCCGGAAGTAGTCGCGATCGGCCACATTCGGGCGCTTGCCGATGGGCGGCTCGGTCGCGATCATGGTCCCGTCCAGCGTCACCAGCGAGGCACCGTCGAACATCGCGCGCAGGTCGCGGTCGGTCAGGAAGCGGTGCTGCAGTGCCGGGTCCGCGAAGGTCTGCGCGTCGGCCTGGCGCGCTGCGCGAGTCAACACGGCCAAGTACATGCTGAGCTTGAAGTCGAGATCCGCCGCGGCGTTGTCGGTCAGGGCCTGCTGCTGGCCACGCATCAAGGTGACGTACCCGTCGGACAAGCGGCTGTACTGCCACCAGCCCGTGGCGCCGACCAGCGCCAGCACGAGCGAGGTGGTCAACAGCGCTGTCTTTGTTCTTAGTGTGAGCCGCACCTGGGTACCTGCATTGCCGTTGCCTCGCTCATGACTGGGCCGGGCCATGATAGCGGCCACTTTGCGGTCGGCAGGCGATTGAACGATTGCGCCGCAGGTGGAAAACAGCCGGTGTGATCCATGCAGATTTGTGCAGCTGTTGAGACATCTCATCAAACGACATGTCGCGAACCCACCCTACTGCGTTATTTGTCCCGACCCGCTGGAGGTTAGTAACCGGCCCCACATTGCGACCGCGAGTCGCCGGCGTGCGCTGGGGGCTGTCCTCACCGCGCCGCCAACACCTTCGCCTGCACGCTCTGCCCCGGCCACGCGAAGTGGCCACCGCCCAGGTGGTGCAACGTGTGCAGCTCCGTGTTGTCATCGCGGAACGACCAGTGGCCGCGGTCGAACACGCGTGCATCGGCCTGGGCCGACACCACCTCGCCGAAGCAGGTGTCGTAGGCCTGCTCGGCGTGCGGCTCGCTGATGAGCTTGCATTCGAGCCAGGCAATGCAACCCTCGACGAACGGCAGGCCCAGCAGCGGGCTGTCGAAGGCTTCGATGCCGTAGCGCTCGAACTTGTCCATGCCACCTTCTTGCGCGAGATCGCGGCCCGAGGTGCTGCCGACGGTGTAGGCCATGTCGAGCACCGCGCGGCAGGGCACGTTGATGGTGAAGCCGCCGCTGGCCATCACCAGCTCGCGGGTGTAGGTGCTCTTGTCGATCACCACCGCCACGCGCGGCGGCACGAACTCGACCGGCATCGACCAGGCCGCGGCCATGACGTTGCGGCGCCCGCCGTGCGCGCTGCCCACCAGCACGGTGGGCCCGTGGTTGATCAATCGGCAGGCGTGGGCGAGGGCGACGTCTTTCTTCATGCCGGCAGTCTAGTGCCGGTTAAACGCTATGGGGCGATGTGAACAAACGCAAACGAAAGAGCCCACGTTTCTTTACCGGCGCAGGCGTCAGCCGGGGCATGGCGCACTCCGTTGAAGAGGTACGGGAATGCAACCCGATGCCCGTTCAACCACGAAAGGAACATCCATCATGCTGAACCTCAAGACCCTTGTGATCGGTGCCGCAATTGCTGCTGCTTCGGTGGGCGCCATGGCGCGGCCCATGCCCTACGGCACGCCGAACATCGACGCACGCCAGGCCGAGCAGGAAGCCCGTATCGACGCGGCCCTGCACAGTGGCCGGTTGAGCCGCCACGAGTTCCGCAGCCTGCAGCGTGAGCAGGCTGCTATCCGCCGCTACGAGGCGCAGGCCAAGGCCGATGGTGTCGTGACGCGCCATGAGCGCCAGCAGCTGCAGCAGATGCTGGACCGCGCCAGCTGGCACATCCGCAACTCGTGATGAGTGGCTTGGCGGGTGGCGCATCGAGCCGCCCGTCGCGTGAGGGCTCGCGCTATCGAGCCAGCTCGTTCTCGAAGGGGTTGCCGGCCACCAGCTCGCCATGCACCGTCGACCAGGCGCCGCTCGGCGAGCGGCGTGCCGCGGCGGCGAGGTAGGCGGCCAGCTGATCGGCCGGCATCGGCCGCGCGATGAGGTAGCCCTGCGCTTCGTCGCAGCGCAGCGCCAGCAGGCGTTCCAGCGCAGGCTGGGTCTCCACGCCTTCGGCGATCGTCTTCAGCCCGAGGCCGTGGGCCATCTGCAGGATGGCGCGCACGATGGCGGCGTTCTCCGCATCGGTGGTCAAGTCGCGGATGAACGACTGGTCGATCTTGAGCTTGTCGAACGCAAAGCGCTTGAGGTACGACAGGCTCGAGTAGCCGGTGCCGAAGTCGTCGATCGACAGCTTCACGCCGAGCAGCTTCAGGCGCTTGACCGTGGTCAGCACGCTCTCGACGTTCTGGATCAGGATCGACTCGGTCAGCTCGAGTTCGAGGCATGACGGGGCCAGCCCCGAGGCGCTGAGCGCGTTGCGGACCACCGACTCCACGTTGCCGCGCCCGAACTGCACGGCCGACAGGTTCACCGCGATGGAATCCAGCAGCAGGCCAGCATCGCGCCATGCCACTGCCTGGCGGCACACCTCGTGCAGCACCCAGTCGCCGATGGGCACGATGAGCCCGCTTTCTTCGGCGACGGGAATGAAGCGCCCGGGTGGCACCAGGCCGAGCTCGGGGTGGCGCCAGCGAAGCAGCGCCTCGGCGCCGGCCACGCGCCCGGTGGCGAGCTCGATCTGCGGCTGGTAGTGCAGCACGAACTCGCCGCGGTCGAGCGCCAGGCGCAGGCCGTTGCGCATCTGCAGGTTCTCGGCAGACGCGACGTTCATGGCTTCGTCGAAGAATCGGTAGGTGTTGCGCCCCGCGGCCTTGGCCTGGTACATCGCGATGTCGGCCTTCTGCAGCAGCGTGCCGAAGTCTTTGCCGTCGTCGGGGTAGAGCGAGATGCCGAGCGAGAACGAGACCGGGATCTCGTGGCCGTCGGCCGCGCAAGGCGCGTGGAAGCACTGCACCAGGCGCTCGATCGCGGAGCCGACGGCTTCGCCGTCGTCGAGCTGCGCGAAGACGGCGAGGAACTCGTCGCCGCCCTGGCGGCTGATGGTGTCGGTCTCGCTTGCGCAGTCGCGCAAGCGGTTGGCAACGGCCTTCAGCAGGGAGTCGCCGGCCTGGTGGCCGAGCGAATCGTTGACGGTCTTGAAGTTGTCGAGGTCAAGCAGCAGCACCGCGACTTTCGAGCCCGCGCGTGCTGCGTCAGCAGTGGCCTGCTCGAAGCGCGACTGCACCACCAGGCGGTTGGGCAGCCCGGTCAGCGCGTCGTGGTGGGCCAGGTACTCGATGCGCTCTTCGCTGGCGCGGCGCTCGGTCATGTCGCGGATGGCAGCGGCCATCATGCCGCCCTGTTCGGTGTCGATAGGGCTCCGGCTGATGCTGACCGGGAACTCGCGGCCGGCCCGGGTGAGCGCCCACAGGTCGCGGTCTTTGCCGTGGTCGTTGCCCGTTTCGGCGGCGTCGCCGTTCGGCTTCGGCAAGGCCAGGTGAAGCCCGCGGTAGCGCTGCGGCAGCAGCATGTCGATCGGCTGGCCGACCAGCTCGTGCTGCGCGTAGCCGAACATCTGCACGGCCTGCCGGTTGACGACGGTGATGATCTCGTTGGCGTCGGAGATCACCAGCGCGTCCGGCGACGATTCGAGCAGCGTGCGGAACTTGCGCTCCTGCACGCGCAGTGCGTCGACATCGGCCTCGCGGCGCCGCCACGAGCGGTACACCATCACCGCGAACACCACAGTCATGAGCAGGAAGGCGGCCCCGAGCACGGCGGCCTTGGTGGCTTCGGCACGCCATTCGGCGAGGTAGTCGGCGGTGCCGAGGCCGACCACGATGTACATCGGGTAGCGCGAGATGCGGCGGAACGAAATGGTCCGCTCGATGCCGTCGCCCCCGGCACCGGTGTAGCTGCCGGCGGTTTCACCGGCCATCACCGGCGCGCGCAGCTTGCGCGAGACGGTCGCGTTGCCCACGTCGCCGCCGACGGAGGTGATCACCGGCTGGCGTGCGATGACGCCGAGGTCTGCGTCGCGCAAGGCCACCACGCCGCCGGGGCCGGTGTCGAGCATGGAGAACATGTCGATGAAGTGCTGCAGCGTGATGGTCGCGTAGACGACGCCGCCGAAGCTGCCGTCCGGCTGGTCGAGCCGGCGCGCGAGCACGATCTCCCACTCGCCGCTGACGCGGCTGACCACTGGCTTCGAGATGACCAGGCCGGCCTGGGGCTGGCCGGCCAGCTGCATGAAGTAGGGGCGGTCGGCCAGGTTGGCGCGCACGCCCGGGGCCAGGCCGAACCCGTGGTTCACGTTGCCGTTGGCATCGGCGGTGCGCAAGCCGTGCAGTTCGGGGACGCGCTTGCTCTGCTGCTTTATGAACCCGTCGAGCGTGGCCGGGTCGGCGCTCGGCGTGGCCTGGGTGCGTGCCACTTCATCGGTCACCGTGCGCAGCACCAGGTCGACCTTGTCGACGAGTGAGGCGATCTGGCGTTCCAGCACCAGCGAGAGGTTCTTCGATGCGGTGGTGGCGCGTTCTTCGCGCCGGTCGCGGCTTTGCGACAGGCCCAGCGCGGCAATGCTCATGACCAGCAGGTTCAGCAGCACGACGCTGCTCACCAGGCGGACGATGAAGCCTGCTGGAGCACTTGTCGAACGGGGTGTCGATCGGGCCGGAATCGGACTCACGGAAAAAAACGCGCAGGCATCACCGGCTGAGTCTAGCGAGATCGGCAGCGCTGCCCACGAAAAACGCCGCCGTCAATCGACGGCGGCCTGCATTGCGCGGCGTATGTCACGCTGCACGGGTGTGCTGACCCGAAGCCCCGGCCGCTTTTCGGGCCGCGCAGCGATGGGCCATCAGTGGAGCGATGAGGCAAAAAACAAAGTTTGGTCCATGCATCCCAGCTGGTAATAAAGCCCCATCGCAGTTGCAACGAGATGCTGCCCAGAAGCGTCAACTCGAACGCATAGACACAAGTGGCAATAAGTTGGCATGCAAACTGCGGCCAAAATTACTCGCTAGTGAAGAAGTGTGTCGCGCGTTCGATGCGGGTGCTTGTTCAATCCCCCACCGCCTTGCTGCGGTGGGCTCAATCAAGAAGAAATTCCAGAGGGTCGCTACATGAAGGCTTGCATGAAGTCATCGCACTTTTCTCAAAGTGGAAACGGTTCCAGTTTTCACGAGGTTTCGGTGGGTACGCCATCGACGCCCGCAAATCTGCCTGTCGTGACGCGATTTACCAATGCTTGCGCTCCTTCGCTACAACCGCGAACGCCGCGTCGCGCGGCCCTTCTGGCCGCGATGTTCGCGGTGGCTGCTGCTCTGCCGGCTTGCGGTGGAAGCAGTGAGAGCCCGACACCGGCGCCGGTGGGGACGTCATCAGCACCGGCACCGGCACCAGCACCAGTACCAGCACCAGCACCAGCACCAGCACCAGCACCAGTACCAGTACCAGTACCAGTACCAGTACCAGTACCAGCACCTGCACCTGCACCTGCACCTGCACCTGCACCTGCGATGGGCCTGGGAGCGGTGGGCTACGTGCCTTTGTTTGCCACGGGCATGCCCGTGGTGGAGCAGATTCAGTACACCGAAGCCGACGGAACCCTGGTCACCTACGCAGGCTTTCGGCCCACGCCTCGCCATGCCCGCGAAGGCGGCGAGCCCTGGACGGACACGGCGGACATCGGGCCGGGCAACTACTTCGCCTTCTCGCCGTTCTACTTCCAGAACCGCACTTTCGGTCTGGTCATCCGCGACGAGGTGCCGGCCGGCCGCCAGAAGATCACCGCCTACCTGAAGCCGAACGTCGGCACGATGATCAACAACAGCTTCAGCGCCTTCCGTCGCCTGGACCCGAACGTCATCGAGTACGGCTGGAAGATGGGCGTCGGCTACACGAACCCGAAAGACGGCACCCAGCGCTGCGGCCCCGCCGACAAGATCGCAGACTTGTGCGTGGCCCAGAGCATCACCGACTACTGGCGCATGGCCGATGAAGCGCAGTACCAGGGCATCACGCGGGTCGACAACAAGCTGAAGGTCGGCGACAAGATCGAGATGTCGCCCGGTGTGTTCCTCGACTACACCCCCGGCACCACCGTGGCGCTGATCGACGGCGGCCACAACCGCGACTACTCGTTCGAGCAGCTCTACGTGGTCGGCAAGGGCATGGTGCCGTGGTACGGCATCGCGCCCAAGCTCGACACGACCCCGCTGCCTGACGACGCGCTGCTGGGCGGCCAGGCCAGCGTGTCGTACAACTACTCCGAAGAACCGCATCGGGTGTTTCAACAGGCGGCCAACAACATCGGCATCGCCAACATGCAGCGCTTCGTCGAAGGACGCAGGCTGTTCCACACCTCGTTCCTCGATGGCAAGCACTCCGAAAGCCCGGACGTGAACCCGGTGTTCACCGCGCATGCCAACCAGTTGGGGGCCCGCTTCAACGAAGTGCGCTGCCTGGGTTGCCACACCTTGAACGGCCGCAGCCCGGCCGCCGCCATTGGCACGCCGCTGACCAAGTTCGCGGTGCTGACCGCTGCGGCGAGCACCAATGCGGCCATCACGCCCGATGCCACCTACGGCTTCAACGTCCAGCAGCAGTCGCGCACGGCCGGAGCGGCCGACTACGGGGTCTCGATCCAGTCGTACACGAAGACGGTGCGCACGCTGGCCGGCGGCGAGACGGTCGAGCTGCAAAAGCCCGTCTACGCCTTCAAGGGGCCGGTGCCTGCGCAGCTGTCGGTGCGGCAGGCGCCGCAGGTGGTCGGCATGGGCTTGATCGAGGCGCTCGACGAAACCACCATCCTCGCGCTGGCCGACCCGCAAGACGCCAACGGCGACGGCATCCGCGGTGTGCCCAACTGGTCGATCAACCCCGAGACCGGCCAGCGCCACCTCGGCCGCTACGGCTGGAAGGCCGGCAAGGCAACAGTACGTCAGCAAGCGGCGGGTGCTTTCCTGCAGGACATGGGTGTCACCACACCGGCCTTCAAGACGGTGAGCTGCCAGCGCACTGCAGTCGATTGCAAGGCCAGCACCGCAACGCCGTCGCTGAGCGATCTCGAACTCGATCGCGTGTCGTCGTACCTGCAACTGCTGGGCGTGCCTGCGCAACGCAAATACGCCAGCGGCTACACGGACGGCACGATCACGCCACCCGAGCACAACATCACCGACACGATGCGTACCGCCATCGCTCGTGGCAGCCTGCTGTTCGCGCAAGCGGGCTGCACGGGTTGCCACACGGCCGAGCTGAAGACGGGTGCCAACCATCCCTTCCAGGAGCTGCGCAACCAGACCATCCACCCCTACACCGACGTGTTGTTGCACGACATGGGGCCGGAGCTGGCCGACACGATGACCGAGGGCCAGGCCAGCCCGAGCATGTGGCGCACCCAGCCGCTGTGGGGCCTGGGCTCGCTGAAATACGTGCAGAAGGAAACCGGCTTTGCCGACGCGCAGACCGTGCGCTACCTGCACGACGGCCGCGCCCGCACGCTGGTGGAAGCCATTGGCTGGCACGGTGGTGAAGGCAGTGGCAGCCGCACCAAGTTCGAGGCGCTGAGCAAGGCCGACCGCGACGCCATCGTCGTGTTTCTGGAGTCGCTATGAGTGGAAACGACCAGCGCGTCACGGCGCACTTGACTGACAGGCGCCGCCTGCTGCTGTTGGCCGCCAGCGTTGCGGCGACCTCCTGCGGCGGCGGTGGTGGTGACAAGACGGCGCCAGCACCAGCACCAGCACCGGCGCCAGCGCCAGCACCGGCACCGGCACCGGCACCGGCACCGGCACCGGCACCGGCACCGGCACCGGCACCGGCACCGGCACCAAGCCCCGCGCCTTCGCCCGCAGTACCCAAGAGCGCGAAGCGCGGCGTTGCGTACGACCTCGCTTCGGCTGCCGACCTGTCTGCGCTCTCACCGGGCGTGAGCTGGTGGTACAATTGGAGCGCCAAGCCCAACACGGCCGTGGCCAGCGACTACCGCACGCGCTATGGCATGGACTTCATGCCGATGCTGTGGAACGGCAGCTTCAATGACGCCGAGATCGAGGCCTACCTCAAGGCCCACACCGACATCAAGTACCTGCTGCTGCTCAACGAGCCCAACCTCACCGACCAGTCCAACCTCACGCCGGCGCAGGCTGCAGCGCTGTGGCCGCGCTATGAGGCGATTGCCGCGCACACGGGCGTCAAGCTTGTCGGCCCGGCCATCACCTGGGGCACGATGGCGAACTACGGCGACCCCGTGGTCTGGCTCGACGCCTTCTACACGGCCTATCGCGGCGCCAACGCGAATCGTGATCCGCAGATCGACTACATCGCCTTCCATTGGTACGACTACGGCCTTGGCGACCAGCTCGATCGTCTGAAGAAATACAACAAGCCCTTCTGGGTCACCGAATTTGCCAACTGGCACAACGGCGACGGCAGCGCTCAGATCGACACGGTCGACAAGCAGAAGACCCAGATGACCGCCATGGTGGCCACCTGCGAGGACCGGGCCGACGTGTTCCGCTACGCCTGGTTCACCGGCCGCTGGGACAACGACACCCACCACACCAGCCTGCTCGGCGCCAGCGGCGAGTTGACCGCACTGGGCCAGCACTACTTGTCGCTTCCGTTTTCGGGATCGACGCCGGCAACGCTTTCGTGCACCGACACGATCTCGGGCAACCATGGGCACGTTCTGACCATCGCGGAGGCAGACCTTGATTCCACCGTGGACAGGACCTACGACATCAAAGGCTCGTCGGGCCACACGCACACGGTGACGCTGACGGTCGCGAACCTGCAATTGCTCAAAGCCGGGACGGCAGTCACGGTGACTTCGTCGAGCGGCGCAGGGCACAGCCATGACGTGAGAGCCGTGTGCTCGTAGGCACTGACCAGACATCGACAGCGCTGGTCGGCTCAAGCTGAGCCGACCAGCGCTGCATCGAATTCGAACCGCACAAGTCCGTAGCCGCCGACAAGGTGGGGGCCGGAGGATCAAGTCATGAAACAGGAGGATCAAGTCATGAAAAAAGAGTCTCTTTCAGCGCAGCGATTCAACGCTGCCTGCGCTCCTTCGCTACAACCGCGAACGCCGCGTCGCGCGGCCCTTCTGGCCGCGATGTTCGCGGTGGCTGCTGCTCTGCCGGCTTGCGGTGGAGGCAGCGACAGCCCGGCTCCGGCGCCGGTGGGGACGTCACCCGCACCCGCACCCGCACCCGCGCCGTCCCCAGCACCAGCACCAGCACCAGCACCAGCACCAGCACCAGCACCAGCACCGGCACCGGCACCGGCACCGGCACCGGCACCGGCACCGGCACCGGCACCAGGCCCGGCACCAGGCCCGGTCCCTGACACCGGCGCAACGCCGGACCTCGGCCCGAACGTGCTCGTGTTCGACCCGTCGACGCCGACAGCCACGCTGCAGTCCCAGGTCGACGCCGTCTTCAAGACCCAGGAGTACAACCAGTTCGGCACCGAGCGCTACGCGCTCGCCTTCAAGCCCGGCAGCTACAAGGTCGACGTGCACGTCGGCTTCTACACACAGGTGCTGGGGCTCGGCGCATCGCCGGACGACGTGACGATCAACGGCACGACGCAGGTCGACGCCGCCTGGTTCAGCGGCAATGCCACGCAGAATTTTTGGCGTGGCGCCGAGAACCTGTCGGTCGTGCCCGGCACCGGCACGCTGCTGTGGGCGGTGGCGCAGGCCGCGCCCTTCCGCCGCATGCACGTGAAAGGCGGCATGAACCTCGACCCGGGCGGCGGCTGGTCCAGCGGCGGCTTCATCGCCGACAGCAAGATCGACGGCAACACCGGCTCGGGCAGCCAGCAGCAATGGCTGTCGCGCAATGCCCAGTTCGGCAGCTGGAACGGCGGCGTGTGGAACATGGTGTTCGTCGGCAGCGACAACGCACCCGCCGGCAACGCGTGGCCGACCACTCCGCACACGACCGTTGCGCAGACGCCCCTGGTGCGCGAGAAGCCGTTCCTGACGATCGGCACAGACGGCCGCTACAGCGTGGTCGTGCCGGGGGTGCGCGCCAACAGCCATGGCGTCAGCTGGTTGAACAACAACGCCCCGGCCAGTCAGACCATTGCGATCACGGACTTCTACGTCGCCAAGCCGGCCGACAGCACCGCGACGCTGAACGCCGCGCTGGCCGGCGGCAAGCACCTGCTGTTCACGCCGGGTGTGTACCACCTGAAAGAGACGCTCAAAGTCACGAAGGCCGACACCGTGGTGCTGGGGCTGGGCCTGGCGACGCTGATTCCGGACGGCGGTGTGACAGCGATGCAAGTGGCCGACGTCGACGGCGTGAAGATCGCCGGCCTGCTGTTCGATGCAGGGACGGTCAACTCGCCGGTGCTGCTTGAAGTGGGGCCGGCCAATGGCGCGGCCGATCACACTGCGAACCCAACCTCACTGCATGACTTGTTCTTCCGCGTCGGCGGCGCAGGCCCCGGCAAGGCGGACACGAGCCTCGTGATCAACAGCCGGCAGGTGCTGGGCGACCACTTCTGGATCTGGCGCGCCGACCATGGCGAAGGCGTGGGCTGGGGCATCAACACCACGCGCAACGGGCTGGTCGTCAACGGCGCCGACGTCACGCTGTACGGCCTGTTCGTCGAGCACTTCCACCAGTACCAGACGGTGTGGAACGGTAACGGCGGGCGGCTGTACTTCTACCAAAGCGAGATCCCGTACGACGTGCCCAACCAGGCCGCCTGGATGAACGGCAGCGCCAACGGCTACGCGTCGTACAAGGTCGGCAGCCAGGTCACGAGCCATCTCGCAACCGGTCTGGGCATCTACTGCTTCTTCCAGGCCAACCCGCTGGTCAAGCTGGGCAGCGCGATCGAGGCGCCGGTGGTCGGCGGCGTGCAGTTCACCCGCATGGCCACCGTGTCGCTGGGGGGCAAGGGCGAGATCACGCATGTGATCAACGACCGCGGGCCGACGGTGAACAGCGCGGCCAACAACGGGTACCTGGCTCAGTAGCGGGTTGCTTCAAGTGACTTCGTGACGAGGACGTCTCCGGCCGTCCTCGTTCTCCGTTCGGGCTGAGCTTGTCGAAGCCCTGCTCGCGCTGTGACTTCGCTCACCAGCCCTTCGACGGGCGGCCTTCGACAAGCTCAGTCTCTGCTCAGGGCGAACGGGTGGTGGAGGCGTTGTACCCACTCGAAATTCAAGAGAACCTCAAAAGAACAGACTGCTACTGGAACGCCACCTCGGCGAAGCTGCGCAGCTTGCGGCTGTGCAGTTGGTCGACGCCTTGCTCGCGCAGCAGCTCCATCGCGCGGATGCCGATGCGCAAGTGCTGGTCGACGCGCTCGCGGTAGAAGTGGTTGGCCATGCCGGGCAGCTTGATCTCGCCGTGCAGCGGCTTGTCGCTCACGCACAGCAGCGTGCCGTAGGGCACGCGGAAGCGGAAGCCGTTGGCGGCGATGGTGGCGCTTTCCATGTCGAGCGCGATCGCGCGCGATTGCGAGAAGCGCCGCTCCGGCGTGCTGTGCTGGTGGTGGAAGGGCAGCAGCTCCCAGTTGCGGTTGTCGGTGCTCGCGACGGTGCCGGTGCGCATCACGCGCTTCAGCTCGTAGCCCTTGAGCTGCGTCACTTCGGCCACCGCCGATTCGAGCGCAACCTGAATCTCCGCCAGCGGCGGGATCGGCACCCACAGCGGCAGGTCTTCGTCGAGCACGTGGTCTTCGCGCACATAACCGTGAGCCAGCACGTAGTCGCCGAGCGCTTGCGTGTTGCGCAGGCCGGCGCAGTGGCCGAGCATGATCCACGCATGCGGGCGCAGCACCGCGATGTGGTCGGTGATGGTCTTGGCGTTGGCCGGGCCGACGCCGATGTTGACCATGGTGATGCCGGTGCGGTCTTCACGCACCAGGTGGTAGGCCGGCATCTGCGGCAGGCGCGGCGGTGCGACGCCCTGGTCGTCGCCGCGATGCGGCGGCAGGCCGGTGCGGCGTGTGATCACGTTGCCGGGCTGCACGAAGGCGGTGTAGCCGCTGTTCGGGTCGGCCATCAGCTCGTGGCCGAGCTGGATGAACTCGTCGATGTAGAACTGGTAGTTCGTGAACAGCACGAAGTTCTGGAAGTGCTCGGGCGCGGTGCCGGTGTAGTGGCGCAGGCGGTGCAGCGAGTAGTCGACGCGCGGCGCGGTGAAGAGCGACAGCGGGTGGCGCGCCAGGCCGTCGGCGCCGATGGGCGGCTCGTGCGTGCCGTTGGCGATGCCGTCGTCCATGGCTGAGAGGTCGGGCAGGTCGAACTGGTCGCGCAGCAGCAGGCGGCGCGCCGGCGTCATGCTGCCTTCGAGGTGGTCGTTCTCGGCCAGCGAGAAGTGCACCGGGATCGGCTGGGCGCTCAGGCCCACTTCGAGCGTGACGCCGTGGTTCTTCAGCAGCAGGCTGAACTGATCGAGGTAGTAGTCGGCGAAGAGATCGGGCCGCGTGAGCGTGGTCTCGTAGGTACCGGGGCCGGCGACGAAACCGTAGGCCAGCCGCGAGTCGGCGCGTGCCACCGTGTCGGTGTGCACCCGCAAGAAGGGGTAGCAGGCGCGGATGTGGCCGGTGAGGGCCTCGCCGGCCACGAAGCGCTGCAGGCTGTCTCGCAAGTGGGCGATGCCGCTGTCGTAGATCGTGGTGGCGTGGGCCAGCGCGGCGGCAGCGTCGTTGAACGATTGGGCGTTGATGAGGGTCGTGGGTTTTGTTGTCAGTGTCATGAACGCCATTGTGCGTCCATGACATGACGGCGGCTATCCCACGAGCCTGCCGCCCGCTCGGTTACGAGGCGGTTACTTCAGCGGCGCCAACAGCGCGCCCAGCCGGTCGGGCTTGCCCTCGATGCGCTCGAGCTTGGGGTAGCGCAGGCCGCCGCGCCACTCGATCTTCACCGTGCGGTAGCGGTCGGCTTCTTTCACCAGCAGCTCGATCGGCGCGCCGTCCTTGGCGGCGGTGATGGCTTCCTGCAGCTTCTCGGCCTTGTAGGCGATGCCGTTCACCGCCAGCAGCTTGGCGGCGGGCGACAGGCCGGCCTCGAAGGCCGGGCTGCCCCAGCTGACGCTTGAGAGCTGGGCGTCTTTGTCGAGCGTGATGCCGATGGAGTAGGTGAAGTCGGTGTACTTGTACGCGTCCTGGCGCAGCTTGTAGCGGTCGGTGGGCTTGTCGCTCCAGGCAAGGCGCCAGCCGGCGGCGGTGAGGCCGTCGAGCAGCGCGCTGCCGTCGTGCCGGTCGAGCCGCGTGCGCAGGAAGCCGGCCCAATCATTGGGCTGCACGCGGTTCAGCTCGCTCACCACGTCGTCGAAGTTGTAGAGCAGCGGCTTCACGCGCTTGGGGTCGGTGCCGAAGAAGGCACGAGCGAAGTCGTCCAGCGAGCGCGTGTAGTGCGAGCGCTCGCGGATCAGCATGTCGGCCTCCAGCCAGATCAGCATCGACTCGTCGTAGTAGTCGGCGCCGCGCTGCCAGCTGCGCCAGTCGCGCTGCCGGCGGTGCGAAGACACGATGGGTTCGTTGGTCGTGTCCTGCAGGTTGCGCCAGCTGCGGCCGGCGCGTGCTTCCAGCGCGGCAGCCGTGTTGGCCAGGTCTTCGCGCGTGTCGGCTGCGTTCACCAGGCCCGAGCGGGCGGCAAGCACCACGCCCCAGTACTGCGTCTGGCCTTCGTAGGCCCACAGCAGGCTGTCTTGCATCGGCACGTTGTAGTGCGGTGTCCACAGGTCGGCTGGGCGGCGGAACTTGCCGTTCCATGAGTGCGTGTACTCGTGCGGCAGCAGGCCACGGTCGGGCGAGCTCTTGGCCCAGTCGGTGAAGTAGTACGACTTGACGCCGTTCTCGCTCGACTGGTGATGCTCCAGCCCGATGCCGCCGAACTCGTCGCTCGTGGCCAGCAAGAAGTCATAGTGCGCGAAGTGGCGCGAGGCAAAGACGCGGTCGGCCTGGGTGACCAGCGCGCGGTGCGCGGCCAGCTGCTCCTCGCTGGCCTTGGCCTGCTGTGCTTCGTCTGAAACGACGTTCAGGAACACCGGCGCGCGGCCTGCCTTGGCGGCGTCGGGGTCGAGGTCGTAGCGCTGGAAATGGCGACCGGCGAAGAGGGGCGAATCGACCAGCGTTTCGAGGTCCACCGTCTGGAACTCGATCTTGTCGCCGCGCCGCTCGCCTTCGGGGCGCAGGGCGGTGCCGTAGCTCCACCCCGGCGGCAGCGTGAGGCTGGCGTGCACGCCGATCTGCGAGGCCGCGTGGCCGGCCGGGTAGAGCAGCACCTCGTTCCATTGCACGCCCAGGATGTGCGGCGTCATTTCCAGGCGGCCGGTGTTGTTGTCGAGCAAGCCGAGGAACTGGAACTCGATGTCCAGCGTGCTCACACCTGCGGGCACCTGCACGTGGAAGGCATGCATGTCGAGCGTGTTGCGCGTCCATTCCAGCGGCTTGCCTTGCGCCGAGAAGCGCAAGCCGGCGACCTGCCCGACCTGGCCGACCGGCGAGTGCGTGCCCGGCAGCCACTGCGGGTAGTAGAGCGCCAGCGGCCCGGGTTTCACAGGCAGGGACTGGCGCACGCGGAAGATCTTGCGGTCGGTGTCGGTGGCATCGACATCGAGGGCGATCACGCCGAAATAGGGCGAGGTGCCCAGCGGGGGCAGCGTCTGGGCGGCAAGGTGGTGAGTGGCCGCAATGCTGATGGCAGCAGCCAGGATGCGCAGAGAGGGCATGGGGGCTCCGTTGTGTGGAGCCGGGACGATACCCGAGCTTTCAGCGCAGGCGTTTCTTGATGCTACTCAACGAACTCAATGACGTCATCGATCTCGAGGGCGAACCCCTCGGGCGGCGAACCGAGGCCCATCGCCGGGCATGGCGACAAGAAGGGTGGAGCACCGTTTGATGTTTCGTGGTGTGAGGTGAAGGCGGAACTGCATCCACCCTGCATCGGTGTCTATCGACATGGTGCGAGTAGCGAACATCAATGCTGAAAATGGCCGATGGGCTTGTCCTTGTTCGACCGCGTCAGACTGATCTCCGACACTCGGGGCCAGCCCAGCCAGCCGACTACCGACGCCATGTCGGTCGGCGTGAGGTAGAGCGATAACTCCCTCATGTCGTACCGAAGCTCGGGTCTTTCGCAATGCCGGAGCGGGCGCGTGATCAGGTCTTCGGTGCGGCTGTAGTCCACCTCCACACTCATCTGCCGTCTGGCCTTCGTGCAGGCGGTGCACACGCTGTGGGCGTCGACCAGCCGAACGTCGCCGTCGTCTCTGTAGGCGTAGTGACAGCTCAGCGCGAAGATGCTCGCGTTGCAGGCGCACTTGCGCAGCCGCGGGCAGGACGCCTGGATGAGGTCGAACCAATAGTCCTCGCTGTCCAACACCAAGTGGTGGCGCTCACAACCGACGCAGCGGGCGAGCACGACGGCCTCGTCGGTCAGTACGCGGAGTTCGAACGTCGCGCCGGTGCAGGATGGACATTGCAAGTCGAGCGTGGTGGGGCGGCGAGCGGGGGACATCGGCTGGATTGTGCAGGTGAGAAGATGAGGGTCAGACACAACGGTCGGAGGGACCATGGCAAATATCGACTTCACGAGCTGGTTCGATCTTAAAGCCGTGGTCTTCGGCGTCGGCGGGTTCGTGATTGCAAAGCTCTACGCCTTTGCCAAGGGTCGCGTGAAGGTCATTGAGTACACCGTTACCCATCACCGTCTCGCCGAGGCTGCCGAGACCAGCAAGCAGTTCGGAAACATCAAGCTCACCTGGGCGGGCAATGACGTGGCGAACCTTTGGGCATCGGAACTTCGATTCGAGAACCACACTGCAACCGATTTGGAGAAGTTGCGGTTCCGCGTTTACGTGGGAGACGCGCCGCTTCTGCTTACAGAGGACACACGCATCCTCAATACGCCGGACATTGTGAAGTTCAGTGCCGAGTACGAGGCGAAGTTGGATGTTGCGGCTGGCGCGACGCCGAGCGCTGACCAACTCTATGCGTACTCACATGAGCGCGAGTACGAGATTCCCGTGCTAAACCGAGGTCAGAAGGTGCAACTGACGTTTCTCACGACGATTCCCGTTGGAACTGTCTCGAATGGGGTTTGGCTTAAGGTCGACAAAGCCGGCTACACCGCGAAACACGTCCCAAACGGCCCTCGCGTTTATGGCGCGCCTGCAAAGTGGGTGCGTTGGATCGGGTTGATCTGGTGTTTAGCCGTCGCAGCTACTGGCGCCTTAGGTGGCAGCCCCCCGTGGGCGATCGCATTGTCTTGCGTGATCGGTGGGATGTACATGAGCCACGTGGGAGCAGCAGCCTTCCGCTTTGGAAAGTTTGCCAAGCGATTGGTGCTGGCCGCCTAAGCGTTCAACCCCTCAGCGCGACAGAAGGCGCTCACGCGCTCGAGGCCCTTGGGCATCGTGTGACTGCGCGTCACAGTGGATATTCCGGCGCAGCACGCTTGTCGGCGCAGAGTCAGCAATGAAATCAACGGTCGATGCACCCCAAAGGGGTTCGAACTTGCGTTCATCTATGGTCGACGAGTGATCGCGATGGGTCGCGGAAGTTGGGAGTCCATTCGAATGACGGCAAACGCTGCTTATGGATAGCTCTCCATAAGCAGCGTTATGCACAGGACCCAGTTATGTGCAGTTGGCCCTGCAACGAGGCGACACCGCCCTCGCAAGAGGGACGGCGGTCGCGCCGTTGAACTGCGCAT
>Ga0307508_10001685_pt1 | contig 24502 bp, 35 predicted proteins | sample 9_EM_MG_FD_203089 | JGI IMG/M metagenome (GOLD analysis project Ga0307508, IMG submission 203089) | Populus trichocarpa ectomycorrhiza microbial communities from riparian zone in the Pacific Northwest, United States - 9_EM | ecosystem: Host-associated > Plants > Roots > Unclassified | place... | reverse complement strand
ACATCGGGAGGTGACTTTTTCCGATGTACCCACTCAGCGTACGGTCGATGAGGTTGTTGACATGGCCGTTCGAGCATTCCGACAGCCCCCCTTGTCAGCTGCGCTCCCTGTTGACATGCCTGTGCTCCAAACCCAAAAATCGTGGCTGGGTTTACCATTCCCATGGGCTCCCTGCGGCCCGCCGTTGGGAACTCGCACCGGTATGGGATTATGGTCATCTCTCTCTTGCGGAAGCTCTTGTGCGAGCATCAGAGCTCAGCCCTGGCCGTTTTGGTCGAGGCAATCTGAGAGAGTATATTATTCATCTTGGTGAGTGTTTACATTTTCTTTTGGAAGTTGAGTTATCGGGGCTCACAAACAATATCTTCGGACTACCTACTCGGAATAGCTCCTAATGCAGAACATATCAGTGGCCCTGTGATTATTGCCGACTATGCCCCACAGGATCCCCGGCACCAGTGCAATGGCCTCCGCACGGCATTGGGTTGTCGATTGACAGCCGAGTGGCTCAAGATGCTGTAGGAGCTCACACATACCGCACCGATTTTGCCTGTCGCTGGGCACGATGCCCCCCGCTTTTGGAAGCTATTGGTGACCTTCCGGTTGCCGGTGTGTCTCAGCTTGTTTCCGACCCATAACCACGGCCTGCCTCAGCGGACGATGCGATGTCGGTCAATTCCATTGCAGCGACAGAGCCTGATGTATGCATTGTGCTATGAACACTCGGCTTTATGAAATCTTGCTTACTACTTTGCATACAGCCCGAGCTTTTCCCGACATTGGACTCGTTAACTGAAATTCAGCGGTTCCTCCGAGACTCACCAGCAGTTGGCGTCTTAGCTCCCATTAACATGCAAGCCCAGTCTATTCGGGAGGCAGGTGACATACTTCAAAATCGAATCCAAACCTTGATCCATGACCAAGGGAGGCCCGCACTGACGGATTTGTTGGCTAACATTTTGGTCAGAATGTAAGGATCATATTGTTGTCCATGAAGCTAACTACGTGGACTGCTCTTTATGTTTATTGTAGTAATTCTAGTGACGGCAACACCATCAGCCATGGGATTGGTGTTGTTCGGGATGCGATCTCATCTATGGTGACACAGGTGTTCGATGTGGAGCCGTCTCCACTTCACCGCGGGCATAATGAAGGCCTGTTCTGGCTGCCGTCAATGGCTGGAAGTGGTTTGCTGCCGTCGGCTGAACAGATAAATCAGTCAATGTTTTATAGTGCTACACTTGGTCTTGCAATTGCCCATGGGGTGGTTTGTCGATGATGGGATTGTTCCTCCATTTTGCCGATATAGAGGAGGGCCTCCTTGAGGCCGCTCAGTTGTGGCTTCCCGATGTTGCCAACGCGATTGCTGAAGCTCAGGCTGGCAACCTGAATATATTAGCTCAGCTGGCGCAAACCTACCTTGCTAACCATGTTCGGGTGAGCTATTTTAACCATCAAACCCATTTACGTAACTCAAATTCCCAACTTGAGGCTGCCACAATTGAAAGAATGACTTCCGAACAGCGACGTCAATTTGTAAACCGGCTCTTGCGAATCATTGGCTCTAATTTTGATTCTGCTGCCGAGTCTGCTGCCGAAACTGACTGTTCCACGTGTTTTCGTTTTCTATTCATCCCCCCAGGCATGCACACTCGTTTTGGGCCAGCCAACTCGTGTAAACGTTGGCAACTTGAATACCCTCCAACTTCAGTGCTGGTCTCCCTGTCTCCTTACCCACCCTTACCAGCCTCTACCTTACATCCAATTCACTTACCAACATCATCCTCACTCCTATCTCGACGACCACGATTCCTCGCCTATGCACTTGATCTTGTCCCCTCTTACCTCCGTGCCGACCTCAGATCTCCCCGCCGCAGACACCTCCGCTTTGATCAACGCCCTCGGCCTTGTCAGACTACTACTACTGCCACCGGCGGTGGAAGTCGCTCAACCGCCGCCGCCTCTTCCTCAGCTTCTTCCCACGGATGCATCGAGCAAGCCTCGACTTTGGTCCACCGCCGTGCTCTATGCAGTAACTCTACGTCATCAGTCGCAGGCATGTCTACAGCAACCGCTGCAGCTGGTAGCATCGGCATGACCCGTGAGCGCAAGAATGCGGCTGCCAGAAGCAGCACATCAGCGTCTAACACTGCGGCTGATGATGACTTTGCAAGCAATGAGGACGATCTCCCTCATGCTTCCCGCGAAACAACCGCCGAGAGGAAACAACGCATCGAGAATGAGCAAAGGCGACGTAACAAGCTACGCGATGGATACCACAGGCTCAAGGATGTTCTCCCTGTTTCAAACTAGAAGTCGACATGGTTTATCTTCGGGACAGTGGTACGGTCACTCTTTTCAAGTTTTCAACTCGCACCGTTGTTTTGGTCATTGTTTGATGCTTGCCGCCCATCTGCTAACATGCCGATGCTTCATATATATGTCTGCTGCCTGTTTTACTACTCTGACATTGCGATTTTCCTAATGACAAGCACTTCAATATATACCATATTTGAGTGATCCGTCGGCCAAATAAAGAATAATAATAAGACTGCATGATTTGATTAGCCCGACAGTCAATCAAATTTTGCCCAACTACGCTCCTTCAATTTTGGAGCCTAAATGAGGGTTGTAAAATGAAAGACAAAATGTGCCAGATGTCAAATGAGAAGTTGCACGCCTAACATGAGAATCCTAAACTAGACACTCACTGCCGCAAATCAGCAACCGACAACCTGGGATATCAAGGATATTTTTTTGCGATAGATGTGTTCATAGGAAAGCAATTCAGATCTCTATTTGGACAAGATGGTCGAAGTTTTTGGTGATGTGTTTGGAGTTCTCGGGGTGCACTTCGATCAGTACCATATAGGGATCCATGCAAACCTTATGTCCCATAGATCTGTAACAAACCCCAGAACAGCTACCAAAAACAGCGACTGAGCGCAATGAGCTCGAGGGACATTGTTGCACATTCACTTGATGCGGGTCGGTGTGCTCAATGCAATAAGATATGCGGATGAAAATATATCAAGAATCACCAAGTACAGCGGGTTCGCGAATTGCAATTGCTCGCCGGTCTGACATTCCACTGTCCACAAAAGATGCAGATGTCAAGTTGGGCTAGTTAGTATGTCAGCCTCAGATCTAAAAATTCAAAAGAATACAGTTGACATGAATATGCTAACAGTAAAGTAAAGCATAAGTACTAACTGAAAATCTATGAGCGGAGAAAGAACAATGACCACAAGGACCATAAGGTTTGTCATTGCGAAGCAAAACATGCCCGTAAGGTGCCCGTAAGCAGTGATAGTAGTAGCGCCTGAGGAAATACCGATTTCGTTATCCGTAACATTGAACAGCACTGTGTCCAGATCCCCCAAGTGAGGGTGCCCCCCACAGGTAGACAAATTGAGAAGAATCCGGGTGTTCTTCGAAAGAATGCGGGCGTCCTGCTGGAAGGTCGTCAAGGTACAGAATCCAAAGCTTCCCAATTCCAGTTATTGCGTCAGCGGGTGTTGTTCACACTACGCTATCGCACCAGCCGGATGCTGCGTCCCGGTTCGTTCCAAAATACGTAGGCTTTTCTTGAGGGGTGTAACAAATCCTGTTTCTGCACATGTGTAGGTGGTCGCCTGGGAGAATGTGTGCGCAGGACTTGTCTTTCTACTTCTCGTCTTTCGCCGCGTCCCAGTCCATGCGCCGATCAATGGATTGCCATAAGAGGATACCTTCGTGATTGCAAGATACTACATAAATGCTCATGGGTAGTTTGGCAACGCAAATCGCTGGCAAATCACGTGAATAGCATTTGGAGAGATCGCTCACATTTCGGGTATGCGTCATGGCCGAATCGCCGAATTGCTTCCGAGTTGTGACTTGGCACCTGACGCTTTCTTGCCTAATGCAGCACGTCCAATGATCTGCGCGACGAACAGGGTACAGTATGGGCTCAACTGGGGATGAGAAACGGAGATGTGAGTGTTGACGTCTCTCCCCGTAGGCTTTCCTCAGTGATGCAGGGTCCCATCACGGAATTTGGCGCAATATGTTTGTCGACGACGCGATATTGGTCTGTCATTTTCGCCATCAAGTGACTCACCAGCGCGGCGTCATCATCGGCAGTCGCCGACTGCACCTGCTGCCATTCTCTGGATATCTCATTCCTTCCTCAGCGTCCGTGCGTATTAGGAGCAGGGTGGCAATTCGCTGTGGCTGGTTCCGAGAACTTTTTTTATCCATTCGGTCATAACATGCCCGGGGAGGATCATCTTATCTCACACGCCGCCTTCAGAGTCTGAGTCGGATCGCCCAGCCTGGTAGTCACGAAAGGATCCAGCACAGTAAGCAAACTTGAGATATTCTCGTCTTTTTGCCACTCACGACTCGCTTTGAATTTCACTTTGCAGGAACGAATCGGTGCCAGACTGATCCGCATCGAAATTGTCCTCAGGCCACTGGAATTGCCATTAAAACAAGCGGGCTGCAGTGGTGCGAGGAGGTTTGTGTTTGTTTTCACTTATTCCTTTCAACACCCTCTTACCATTGAACATTGACGATACATCAAGGGCGAATCCAAGCCTGCAGGCATCCAGGCATCCTTCCCCACCGGGGTTTGGAGGGGGAAAAAATGAAAATTGAAATTGCGATTTGCCGTCCCCTGAATGCTTGTACAGGATGCCCGATACCACGTCCTTGCTTCGGTCGTTTCGGTTTGGCTCCTCTTTGTTGATTGCCGATGGTGCAAGAAGGGCTCAGAGCATAAAGCACAGGACCGACGCTGACACTTTCCAAACCCTACTATTCACACCCCCCGACTCCCTTCACCGTGTCTCGAGTCATACATTAGGGCGCAAAGTGAACCTTGCAAGGCGCCTTCTAGTCCCACCGCTCTGCCTGCATTCAGCTTCTTCGAACTCCCAGCGTCCCCGCAAACCATCACAAGATGCCTAATTGGTCGGATCCTCTCGAGATATCCAAGGAGAAAGGCAAGCTTCCCCGAACTTGCCTCTTATGCGACTGTCGCATCTCTGACATTCTGCTCCGTGCAATGCGTGAACACTTGCGCTTTCCCTTTCTTCTCGCATTACCGTGCGGGATGGGCGTCATTGGTATTCGTAGGGATATTCACACAGCTCTGCCTGGCGTTGTTGGGACTATGTACCTGGGAAATAATCATCCAGCTCCCATTTGACTGGAGTGTCATCTTGCGCAGGGTACGTTTCGGTTTTTTCTCCGTGTCCCACTCGTGAAACACAAGCGATCTGACGAGTAAACATCATTCCTTGGCAATGCGCCGGCGCAATGGGATCTCACTGCGGGCACGCAACAGCGTGTAGTCCACTGGCCTGCATTCTTCTACTTTTACTGCAAATACTCGGTCTGGTTATCGCTCATTGGTATCGCCATTGCCATGAATGTGACTACCCAGGTCAACTGCCAGGCTATTGTAGGTGTTATGCCACGTTTCTGGCCATAATCTGAATCACACTCTAAATGCATAAAATGCAGTATTCATTTAACCAAGTAATAGGTTACACCACCCTAGGTTCTGCATCGACACTGCTGATGCTACGCACCATCGCGGTTTGGCACCGCGCCCCTCTCGTGACGGCATTGATAGTAGTTGCTTCACTGGGGCAATGGGGTATACTTCTCCACGGCATTGTGACAATTCGTGGGAACTGGAGCGATGTTTTCAAGACTTGTCTGGTTGATTATGCCTCCCCTGTGTTTATGAAATTGATTTATCTGTACAGTGAGTCATCTGCATGATTCTTGCTACCTTTCCCGCAGCGGTCGCGTCGACAAAACAAGATGTTAACAATTGATGCTGAATGTAGCGATGTCGTTTGATCTCGTCGTCATAGTGCTCATGACGATCGGGCTCATGAGGTATCCCGGCCAGTCCTCACTCTGGCACCTTCTTTTCCGACAAGGCATCATCTACTTCCTCATCGCGTTTGTCGCCAACATGGTCCCTGCCGTCTTCCTCCTGCTGGACCTCAATCGTACGTGTTTCTTGCTCTTAATTCTATGTGCTTAGTAGTGCAACTCTAATTCATCGCACTCGGTATGTAGCAATAATGAATATCATGTTCACCATCCCCGCGGCGGTCGCCTCATCCATCGTCGCTTGCCACTCATTTGTCTCCCTCACCAGCTTCTTACACAAAGACGTTTATGTCCATTCTGCTGCACCCGGCGCCCCCTCACGCCCCTACCCCAATGGAGGTTTTAGCGGTCTTGATTCTGTCGGAACAGATGGTCTTGGCTGTGATAGCATCTCCCCAAAGAGAAAGGGGGTTATAGGAAGTTCAATTGCAGGGATTGTATTCCGCAGCATGGGTGCAGGCATCGACTCGATGGGCCAAGCGTACAGTATGGGCGAACTTGATGCTTCAAGAACAATTAATTCGCTTGCCACTACGGACTCGAAGCCTAAATATGGCTTCGGCAGCACCAGTGAAAGTGGTGAAGTTGTGGACGCGGGGACGAAGGTTGATGGGCGTGATAGCGTGCCGATGGGTCATCATGTGAATGTGGTGGATTTGGAAAAGGTCGATCGTTAAGCCATGGTCTTGGCCACAAGAGCTTCGTGTCCGACGTCTCTCATTGATCATTGATCATGGCCTCTCATCCCTTTTCTCCTGTTCACTGCGCTCCCGATCATCCTACCATACACTTCGTTCGTTGCGTTCTGTGCCTGCACTAACCGTTGAAGTCGAAACAAATAATTTCCAAGGAAATGTTAATAACACTTTCATTCGGATGATGCCGACGAAAGTGCCAGTGTTTTTACGAACCGGAACGGGAAACCACCGATCTGCATCGGAGCGGAGTCGGCGATCCCGCGATTCGGAAATGAATGGCATGACAATTGTGGGATCGTCCTTTCCCCACACGGGAGAAGTGGTCATTCATTGATTTTCATGACACGATATGTGATTGCAATTAATATAGAGTCGTTCACGGCAGCCGGCTCGTAGTTCCGCCAACCTTTGGCAAATCACCCGGAACTGGAAATCAACCAAAGATTAATGTTGCTAGTATAGTCGAATGATTGGGAAACCCGTGAGATTGTACATGTAGAGATTGGACATTCACCTAAGTTGGCCCTGTATTGATGCCGCTCATGTGCAGGGTAGTGGGGTATGCACGAGCTTAACCTTGAAATAACAGTCGCATGGTTGTTAAAGGCGCAAGTAATCGCACCAGGCCTTCCAAGTTTCCGGTCGACATTCTATATTACAATCGCCTGATAGCGGTATTTGTGAGTGGCATAGGTAAAATGATTGGCCTGAGCTGCGCTTGATGTGTCAAATAAAATGAGAATTGCGCTACGAATTAGAATCGCGTCTCTTCTACTACATGCATCGTGATAATGATCAAGGAAACCATACCAAGTTGCCCATCTAAACCCTTTCCAGCGCATTATTACACCCCTGAGTCGCAACAAGGAAGGAAATACAGAAGAAAAATAACTGAACCGCCAGCGACAATGCGACAGGAACGGCAGATTCTAACTAAAGCACTAGTGATTTGGACAATCCTATATGCAAACGAAGCAACGAACCTTGTATTGTCGTTTGGTTCATTCGACGACGACGGTGATGACATACGGAAAGTTCTGCAGTGAAAACAGCATTTCAATACGGCATATCGACCGCGCGTTCTCGGTTGGCGCGCTCCATGGGAGGTGATGTACTATGGCAATAGCGACGGTGCATTGTAAGTAGAGTTGGGATGTGTTGTATTTCTTGATCTTCAATCAAGTACTTTTGCTTTCAATTGGAGACGGCCCAATCGCTTGCCGCTGGGATTAATCCCACACCAACAGAGTGTCGTGATTCAAAGTGACGGGCTACGAGGCCGGTGAAAATTTAATCGCCGAACTAGGACATTGTGACCACTCACCCATGTTCCTTAATCCACCCTGCTTATCATCAACCCAGCACCCAGCGGTGATGCTGAAAGCATAGTTTGGTACGAGACTCCGGATTTGCAGATATCACAAAAAAAAAACCTGCTCAAGCATTTCTGAACCAGCAAGCCTTATGAGTCAAGTTCTGACACGTTTATGGCACCGATACACATGGTGGGAACAAAATCAATATCTTAAGCACATATTGAGCAATACAAAAGCCTGTGTGCTGATTAGCCGAGCAACGGATAACCGAAATGAGGTCTGGGATGCTGAGAAGTCCCATTAGTACGGAGAGGATCTGCAAGACCTGTTGCTGTATTCGAAACGCTAGAACGTGTTGTAAATGCATGTCAACAACATATTTTGAATTGTTTGCTCACGCCAACTTATCTCCGTGCGCATCAAACGCGCTTTGTATACGGGTCCTTTATCCATTTTTTATTGTTTTGGATCGTCAATGGCGTGCCCACTGTTCAAAATGCAGCATGGGCTCGGGAATCCTCACCGACAATTCCGATGATCTGCCTCTGCCTCCTCCCTCTTTCACTGTAGATCCTCAGTCATTTATCAGTGAGTCGAGTCAACATCCCTCAGCTTTGCGAAGCATTCCTGTCTCGCGCTGGACTCCTTTGATTACTCGCAGACCGGCTCGCATAATGCCTAACTGTGGTCGGATCCTCATGAGATATCCAAGGATGCCGGGAGATTTTGATTTCCCTGCTTTATTTGCTGCCTTATTTCTGACTTGCTGGGCGTTTCTCCCGATGCCATTCCCCCAATTTTTTCATACTTTCCTCCAATCGCGCCGCCACGTCGGATGGGCGCTATCAATATTCAACAGAGATATTCGCAAACGTCTGCATGGTTATGTTGGGATTGTACACTTGGGAAATAATCAGCCAACTCCCATTTGACTGGAGTGTCATCTCGCGCAAGGTCCGTTCACTTTATTCTCCCTGTCTCTTCGGCAAATGAGGGATATGATAAGCACAAAAACATTCGCTGACAATGTGCCGGTGCGGTTCTGCGGGTTTATGGCTGCCGCGTAACAGCGTAAAGTGCGTTGGGGGTCGTTCTTTTACTTTCATTGCAAGTACTCGCTCTGGCTCACCCTCATTGGTACCAATATTGCTACAAATGTGACCACTAAAATCAACTGCCAAGCGCTTGTACGTGTTCTACCGGTTACTGTCGTTGAAGTTGCAACAATTTTGACAAGACATGCATTTTTTTTACAGCATGTATTGGACTTTAGACCCCCCAATTTACACTTGTTACTCACTAACCCGCAAGGTCGCAATGGCACAACTTATTCGCTCAGTGAGCGACTGGTCAACAAATGAGATTGCGTACAACATAGCGGTTCAGCGCAAGGACAGCTTGGTTTCAATTTCTGCGAAATTTGGCGGTGATTGGACTGAGAATAAGCTTGATGCATACAATATTCGGGCCCAGCTAGAGAACACTGGCACATTCTTCTAATTTTCCAACAACGCAGATTCCTCCACTATCTCCAACCGATTGTTCAGAACCTTGATGTGATTGAAACCGTCATTCTGAAACACGACATGATACAGCTTTGGGATATCTTCACATAAATACTTGGCGTCAGTCTGGTGCCGAATGGTATAAAATGAGATCTTACGAGTATGCGCTTTTTTAGGTGGGGCACTTCGAAAATCAAGAATGATGTAATCCTTCATTTCTGATGACATTACCCATGCTCCATAAGCACCGCGCCAGAGGAAGCGAGACCCATGCTCCTCTAATTTGCTTCCATCACGTAGAAGTTCTATCCCCCACTTTGTTGAAGGAATGAAAAAATCGATACGGCCTTGCCGAGCTCCTTTTGCAGAAGAATACTCCTGAGAGAGGCGAACACAGCCATGAGTGACATTGAAGAGGGAACGGTAAAATTCATCTTGGTAGGCGGCCTCATTGGGTCAGGCAACACCTGCATCACCCACTCGACGTGACAGGTTGGACAACTGTGAAGGTTTAAAGCCTTGGTTGACTTGGATGGATAGGTCCCAGAGAGATTCAAACAAGGAGGGGGTTGAGGATGGCAGTAGCTTCCACTCGAAGTACAAACGGTGAAGCGGCGACGGGAGAACGTAAACACGTTGGCCATCCTGATCGGTAGTAGCAAATATCCACCCATTCTTGTGGCATTGATTAACGAGATCGAGATCCGGGGCAGAAGACACGTGTGGTATAGAGCTGTATTGCACCAGATCCCGAAATACACCTACCAGTTCGGGCCTCTTGAGATCATCAGATGTTGGTAGGCCGCGCGTCCATCCACCGGGCCGCACGAGCTCTTCTAAGAACGCATTGAAAGTAGTTGCTTCAAAGAATTTTGTAAGATTCAACGATATTCCGTGGCGATTAGCGTTCCGTGCCTAAGGGCGTAAAAAAAACATCGAGCAAAGAGACTCGGATAGATCGAGGGGAACTTACGCTAGTAGAGATAGTTCTCAACACATCTGCAACTGCTCCCGGGTGTCCGTCAGTCCATAAGAAAATGAGGTCTTGTAAGTCAGTGCCCAAGTCGTGTCATCACTCTGAGGACTTCGTTGAATTCTTCTCGAGTGTATAGGAGTCCTATCGGCCCAAATTCATCGTTCTGCTCGCTATTAGGCACTAATGAGACACGGGCTCGAGGATCAAGATTTATGGGAGTGCCGGTATTGTACTCCAGAGGCCGAATCCCTGCGCTTCCGTAACTGCAGAAGATAATGACTCGGTATTTGGTGTTGCTAGGGGAAGTTGTTTCCTTGAAGAACTCCTCCCAAAGATGTTTATCCCAATAAGTATCTTGGCCATTATCAAAGAGAATATATGTCATGGACTCGGGTGTTGGAAAGCCTGCAACTCTCTGGGCCAACCGCGCATGAATATGTGGTTTTTCTCCAGACATCGGCTTCGGCCATCTAGTGATAGTTTGGACAGCGGCTTCACGGTTGTGTTCCTCAATATATACGCGTAGGAGTTTCGAGAGGGTTGATTTGCCGCTGGCAGGGGTGCCTCGCACCTAAAACAATCTTAATGACTGATGTGGAAATAGTTGACCAAGTTCACGGACCTGCATAAACTTGTACTGGTTTAACTTCTTATAAAGGGTTTCGACGGTGTTTTTGCGACGACTCAGTTGCTCTATGACACCACATTCTTGTTATCCAAACTTCGGCGTGCTGGGACGGAACATACCTAACACCCGTGACGTTGACTGATCGCTGCTCTGATTGGCCGACGGAGAAATCCCTAAGATGGGGCATGCGTGTGTCAGTCGTGTTCGCAGCACGGAGTGAGTGAGTAGTCCTCACCGGGAAGGGGGTCTTGTACAACCAGATGAAGCGTCATTCGTGCTAACACGATAGAGTGCATGGTAGGTACTCACCAGAAGGGCGAGCCTGCACAACCAGATGAACCATCTCTTCAGCCAGGGGATCAGAGAAACAGCGAGATAGCTTCTTTACGCCTCGCAGCTCGACCGCGCCTGGGATTGTCTCAGCATCGACGATTCCGCCAAGCGTCTCGACAATTTTATCATCCGGAAGGGGATCACTGAGCTGAAAACGTGTCGCTATATTAGCTACGGCGGGTACGCTGTGCAGAGATCGTTCACCTTCCAGATTTCGAGTTGATCAACCTCGATATGTTGGAGTGTCCACGGATTCCTCTTTTTGATGGCGTTCTTCAGGTGACCGACAGTTTTCGAAGACACAATGTCAATTGGAAAGGTTTTCAAATTGTCGAGTCCGAGAATACAGCAGTTGAGCGAGATTTCAGTAGCCATGGACGGAGTGTTTCCTGCAATTTGAAACCACGTGACACGTCTCAGCCATCGAGTACTTTAGACCTCACGACTTACACTTGTTACTCACTGACCCGCAAGCAACTTATCCGCTCAGTGAAACCAGGGAGCGAGGTCAGCAAATGAGCTACTCAATGTGGCAGGACGCCCCGAAAATTCTTCGATTGAGGTTCGCTTCCGGAATTGGAATGCCAAGCAATCAATTCAGTTCTGCATGTGGAAAGCCGTAACATTTTTCCCCATATCCACACCCGCTTGCCATTGCCGCCACTACCAGCGCTCGCGTAAATAATAGCGCACATTTCTGGTCTCACTTTTCGCCCCGGATGACACGCTCTCTTTCAAATATCGGTCCCTTGTTGCGGTGAATTTTATGCCGAAGCACAGCGAAGTGGTGACGCATTCGACATATGCTATACAGTACTGTACTCCACAAAAGTGTAACAATGATTTTGGGAACGTGGCGTGATTTTGTTGTTAAGTCAATAACAACAGGCCCCTCGTTCGGGTGGGTTCCTTGGTACTTTAAGAGAGACGAATGACTGCTCTTTGTCGCGTTTCGAGATAAGATTAAGATATAGTAATACATATTGCATACATGTAGATGTAAATATGGATGCAGACAGTTCACCTAACAGCGTTCAAGCTGTATCTATCTCCTGATACCACTACGTGTTGCGTGTACCTGCGAACCCAAGAGTCCATCAGATTACCCCCCAACAGATCCCATAACCCTTCCCCTTGCATCTCAGCCCAAGTGGCCAGAGACAAGTGTCCACCCTGCACGGTGTCCCTCTGCGTCGATAGTCCAGTACAAAACGAATAATGAAATGGTGAGCTAACAAAGTCAAGACTTACAAGACTCGACAGAAAAGAGAAGACAAAACTACAAATGTAACGTCAAGGTCGATCATAGGCCTCGGCAATCGGCCATTCAGTGAGTAACTTCATTTTAGTTGAGAGGAGAGCAAAGTAGAGAGGCCCTCGTTCATCGAGCATATGCTTTTGTGCATCTTCCGGAGTGGTAGTATCTAGAGGATACAGGAATGCGTTCCGCACGAGCATTACGTTCGTTTGTAATCGCTCAATGTCTTCTAGAGTGTATCTTGAGAGGAGGTGCTCTTCGAGATGGGAGAGATCATTAATATCGACGCGCACGGAAATCTTGCCCCAGTCGATCACATCGAAGAAAGGATAGTGAGAGGAATCTCCTATCAAGACAGGGATACATCCCGCATAGATGGAATCTGCCAGACGCGTTGACCAGCCTATCACAACGAACAGCAATTCAATACCAACCCAAAAAAGGAAGGAAAAAAAAGGAAAAAAAGAAGCTAGCAGCGACGAACAGAGTCCAAAGCAAAAGAATGGACGCACCAGTGGTGCCAGCAGGTTGTGGACAGAATATCGTATTGTTCAAAAGACCCATATAATCATAATCGCCTAATGAGCCCCATAACGTAGTGAGAACCGGACCATCGGGATGTAGACGGCCCTCTGGAACCGTCCCCTGCCACTTAACGCCTCGATCACATTGCAATCTTGCGCGATTCAGAAATCCGGTACCCCAAGGTGTTCCTTTGAATGTAGCGAGAACAGGACGGTCGCGCGCAGGTTTGACGTTTGACATGTCTTCAAAGTTTTTCCACAGCTGAGGGGACAAGCACGTTCGTGGTGGCATGCTGCACGGGTAGCAGTCATCGAGGTGCCGTTCATCAATTACAGGCTCCGCAGAATATAGGCACCAATCACTCACACAACATCTTGGTGCGGTCGGTAGCAAGGACTGTTAAGGTCCGCCATCACGGACCATGCGGTTGACGATCGTACTAAAGGGTGTACGCGTAGTCCGACATTTTGACGAAGCTTCCAGACGTTCCTGCAAAAAAACCAAAGGTGGCTCGCCATCAGCCAAAAAAAAGTGGCAGCAGAAACGACGTGAATGTGGAGAACGCACCACTCAAACGCCATACATTGACCCCAATCATGGGTAAAAGGCATAACTACACGGGAAGGATCGAACCCGGGAGTGTTCTCGCGCGCATATTCGTACGTGGCATCGATACGACCGTCCCCCTGCACGTCCCCCCAGGATTACATGTGAAGAATGAATAGGTCGTCAGTCCGTCGCAAGGGATTGGTTGAGCATAATAGCCGAAGAAAACGCACGTTATCCCTTCCTTGGTAGTGTCTCACAAACGTCATATCTGCACCCTCAGGCCGGACATGCATCCTCCTTACTGCCTTCTCCATCTGGTCATCCGCACTCATACAATGTATCTCTTTCAATGCCCCAATATCCTTCTTGACCCCGTCACCGTCTACCCAATTCTCACTGAATTTTTGATCCGACTCGGATATGGCAGCAGCGTAGACTTGTGCGAGAGGTGTCTTGACACTGACGAGACGTGAGGCCTGCGGTCGTAGAACATTTCGCCATGATGAACGTTTCACCATATCCGCCAACGATTCTTTTTCTTTTGTTCCGTCTTTGCCTGGTTCAGTGTTGGAGGACGCAGACGACGCAGAAGAAGGGGGATAAGACTTTATGGGCAAGTTGGCAAACGAGGAAAACGGGAACCGTGGCCTCGGCAAACACGTAGAGAGAACGCATTGGCAATCCCCCGTATCTACGCATACTGTCGGGTGGTCACAAAGATTTGAGCATGGGGGTAAATTCGCTTTAGCCCAATCTGTCGGATGCGAACTTGGATTCCTTGAAGTGACGGCATCGATATCAAGCCTGTGCTGGGAGGCGAAGTACGATAAGTCCTTGGATAGAAGAGAGGCTAATTCACTCTTTATCTTGTGCAGGGCTCGGTCAAGACGACTGCAGAGAGCTTTTGCGGGTGAGGCGAGGAACGGACGCTCGAGGGACGTCTTCTGATACTCGATCGTGAAGTCAATCGCTGAGTAAGGAAACAACTATAAGAGAAAGGAAAATGCACAGAGGAACGAGTGCGTACGGTCATCGGCGACGAATGGCCATGGAGCAGGAGCAGGGCAGCAAATCGGCGTGATCCTAAACGGTCCTGGGCCGCTAAGTTGTCCCCCCATAGCTGCATCCGACTCGACAATCATGAAGTTACCTCCAATAAACGTCGGGAACAGCTGTCGTTTCGTACCCGGGATAAACAAGCGCACAGTGCTAGACTCGGCATCAGGACGCGTTTCCCAATCTCCGGATAGTTGTTGCGCAACCGGTCGTGAGGGATGTTTACTGTTCTCGATGTCTTGTCCTGCGACTCTCTCGAGGGCTGTAGGACCAACGACGGACGAAAAGTTTCGAAGAGCCACCACATAATGGTCCTCGTCCTCAATGCGAATAAAGGTGGTTTCCTTTCCGTCGGGTGAAAGAGAGGTCGCCACCGAAGTAATATATTGCAAAGGCGGCATATCTGTCTGTGCAGTCCATGTAGGGCTTGCAGCTGAGGGCGGCGGACCCAAAGTTGCGAATTCGCCGTTGATGTTCATCAGAACATGCACGAAACACCCATTGAGCTTATTCAGGTGTTCTTTGTCAAGCGGCACATTCTTTGAGAACTCCCCAGGCTTGATCGGTGTCGTACTCGTGATGCGTGACCCAGTCCGTGGTCCACACGAGCTTTTGATCCTCTCCTCCAGGAAGGTGCTCGTCCTTCTCATATAAGCGGTGACAAACCTCCCCAAACCCTCCCTAACGCCAACCTTGGCCTTGAACTCGAGGATGGTGTTAGCTTTGACAGTGCTTCCCCTATACACGTTGGGGAATCTTGCGTCTCCAGGGATGGTTTGAATAGGGGATTGGGAGTGAGTGAGATTGACAAGGGTCGAAATGACGTCGGAGGCTTTGGCGGATTCCCCTGACGCCACGTTGAATGCGTCGAAAGATGTCTGTGACATCAACGCAGACGGAGACCAGGAGCTCCTCAACTTCTCAAGTCGAGAGACAGCTAGTGAGAACGCCTCGAGGCAGTCGTCGATGTGTACCAAGTCGAGCTACAGGAGGGTCAGGGTCCTACAATGGACGAGCGAAGTGAGTTATATAACTCACGTTCTGTTGACCGCCCGAGATTTGAATGATTTGGTGTGATAGTGCCTGAGTGGTAATAGAAGGAATTAATCTCTCCAAATGATCATAAATGCCGCCGTAAACATTTGACAGTCTCAATGCAATGACGCGTAGTGTCCCTTTGCGAGCTTTCAAGGAAGCGAGATGTTTCGTCACGACATTCTCAGCCGCCAACTTGGACGCGCCATATACATTCGCAGGGGTTCTGTCATCGTCTTCTGTCGTCGGCTTCTCGCTCCCATTCAAAGGATTGCCATAGACCTCACGGGAAGAAGCAAGGACGAACCACCGTTTGCCCTTATCCCCGCGATTTAAGTCTGTGAGCGCGTCAAGAACTAACTGTGTACCACGTTCGTTCACGTCCCAGCAGTCTGCTTCGTTCTCGAGGCACCAAAGAACTCGAGAGACAGCCGCAAGATGGACGACGCCGACGACGTCTTGAGTAAAGACTTCTGAGAGTAAAGTGGTATTGCGAATGTCACCGACGTGGACAGTGAGAAGCGGGGACTTGGACATTTGCGAATACGAGGAGGAGGATAGGGCATCGAGCTCATCAGGGTAGAAAATCTTGTCGAGCACAGTTACAGGGTGGCCGGATGCCAGCAGGCGATGAACGAGGTGTTTTCCTGTTGGTTTTTTTTAGTACATGTTCTTGGGGGAAATACGCGAGAGAACGAACCTATGTTACCGCCACCACCTGTTACGACGATGCGTCCATGAGTGGGTTTTTGAATGATAGGCGGAGCCTTGAGGTCCGCAGAGCTGTGATTAGTCGGGTGTAGGGGGTAACTTGGTGCTGTCCGCTGCGGGTGATCTTGCAAAGCACCCGGCGTACCTGGAGACTGTGATATTGAGAATAACGGCGACTATGAGCGCCTTATAGGACATGACGGAGGTCGAGACGCACAGATATTGAAAATATAGACGACTGGTAAAAGGCAAGGAAAGAGAGAACGAACACCGCTGCCCGCAACACAGAGGCATTACGCGAGTTTGGACGCATATAGCGATAGATACGCCAAGCTACCATCATGGGGCTAACGGGACAGGCGAACACAGCGCACACACTGAAGCGCTGGTCCTAGGCGAGAGAATGGTGATGGCAGCATGCAGTGCCGTGCGGCCGTTTGTTGGCCCGAATAATAGCCCAAATCCCACGCAAATCGTCACGTTTCGTGCCAGTTTCGTGTTCATTTCAAGCAGACCGAGGTCTGATCCGGGTCGCGACCAAGCCCAATATTGACCAGGACTGCGCGCGATCAAACGAGGGCCCGAGCCGGCCGCTTTCCCCTTCACACCCCCAACACACAGACCATTCGTCTCTAACATCCCCTTTTCCCTTCTCTTCTCTTCGCTTTTTTTTTTTTTCCATTCAGCTCCCATTTCACACGAGCCGACCCGAGCATGACCCAAAATCAGTCCTTGCCGTCCCCTTCACACACCGTGACTACTTTTCAGTTCACATAGATAAGCCTCATCCATGCGTCATGAGCCTTTTGGCACGGAAGCACGCAAGATCATCATCGGCCGGGCCTGAGGTCAGCCGCGTTCCGTTCAATAAACAACAAACAATAAATTCGGTCGACTTCGGCAGTGCACTGCCACTAGCATACATTCTTCTAATCACGTGACTGGTTTCGCTAAGTTATGGATCCGCCTTTGTTCCTTGATATCTTCTTCATCGCCAGACAATTATGCAAATCTGGCTTCTACAACGTGATTATTGGCAATAAGTACCGTATGGACGAGTTTTTATGCTACGTAAATATAATGAATATATAATAAACGCGGATGCCGCAAGTTTTTTGTGGTTTTGCGCCGGCGGCTCCGCTCTTTTGATCTTTTGGCTTTTTGTCGAGAACCGGGGGTAAAGCATGTGCCAGCCGCGACACCCCTAACCGTTGGATGTTTGCTTCATTCTGTTTTCTTCAGCAGTCTTGCAGTCTTGCAGTCTTGGCCTCCTCGTGCTGCAAAGCCTCGGCGCTTGGCCTCCCAGCCCATCCATCATCTCGCCAAGCCTCCTAATGACTGCAGCCCCACAATTTCCACACCGTACGCAAAATATAATTCATCAATATCCCAAGAAACGGTTATCTAGCAACAATCTTCGGTCATCTTCGCCGGCTCTAGATTTTCCTCATCAACGGTGGTGCCCCAACACGGCTGCTGGGAGAGGACAGGAAAAAATTCCCGATTGTGCGCTGCACTTGTATCCACAAAGATGGTCTAAACCTTGACTTGTACTGCATGGCGGAGTTCTTCCCTAGCCCCCTTACAATAAATATAGCGTAACACCTCCGCAGGAGCGTTTATCAGTGCTTCTGTCTCCATGGTTTATCTCGGTTGCTGGGGTGCTTGCGCGGTCGTTATTGCTACGGGAGAGTCCACGCTGTCTTGCCCTCGTATCTATGTCGACCATCCACACGGTCCAATTATCGAGGATCTCTGCCGAGCCTGGCAACAGCATGCGAAGGCTCTTTGACACTTTTATCGTGACGTCAATCTCATATTGAAGCTTCCCATCATATTCGTTACCTGGACGAAACGCAGGCCTTCGTAACCAGCGCATCTGTTGGGGTCCATTATTTCTGGAAGCCAAAAGCCACCAATATTTCGAAGCGTTGGACTTCGCTAACCTGTGAGAAAGGTGCCATATCCACGCTTTCCTCGTTGCTCATCGTAAATCTCCTCGGGCGGCCTTCCAAAAACCACATTCACGGCCGACAGGACATGTTTTCCAAAGAAGTAATGATGCTCGATCGCGAGAAAGTGCAAGAGCGCGATATTAGAGGGAAAGAGTACTACAGTAGTATTTGGAATCCGCAAGCCTTATCTACCCCGTCATATCATGATGTAGGGGCGACCAGGGATCACTACGAAACCCAGAAGGCTAACTCCTCGCTGCCCAACTGCCCAAATTGCTCAAACCACGATTTGGGCTTGGCTTAGCCAAGATTTGCGTCGTGATTTGCGTCGGGATTAGCGTCGTCATTTTCGTCGTGGTTTGCTTGGCGTCGTGATTAGCGTTGTGATTTGCGTCGTGATCAGCCCGTGGGATTTGCGCTTGCGCCGCTATTTGCCTAACATAGAATTCACGATTTCGTAATTACGTGATTCAAGAAGTGTTGACGTGTTATCGCGATATCCGTAATGTTGAGCCCACCATGCTAAGCTATTAGGCAGTCTCTCCAGCCTCTATAAATAGAGGCTGGGACCCCCTTGAATAGGCCACATATAGGTGAAAATTATATTGCGATTAAGGTACGGAAAAACCATTCCCGACGTATGAAATAGGAGGGTTTTATCGCTGGGCCCTTATTTGGCTTTACGGCTTTAGCCACGATTTGCCAAGCCTTTTTGGTCGCGTTTCTGCACAGCTGATTGGCTGCACGGCTTTTTGCCTGCGGCAGTGTTGCTTACTCATGCTCCGCTCGGCCGATACGCTTTGTTATTTTGTAACTACATTACTTTTACCTTTAGGCGGCAGTGTTGCTTACTCACGATCCGCTCGGCCGCTAATCGACATTTTCCGATACGCATTGCTATTTTGTAACTGTGAAAACCCGTGGGTCATTTGGCGCTTGTGCTCGCTCTACGCGGCCATCCACTTGCTCCATGCATCAGGAAATTTCCGAGCCGGGTTAACTGGGTTGAAACCTCTGTCAACCCGAAAAACCCCCCAACCCTTCCCCCCTTTTTTAGACCAACTATAACCCCCTATAACCTCCTCTAACCTGCCTCAACCTGCCCAACCCGCCTAACCTGCCATAAAATATATTGCTGTAAATGTATAAAAGGAAGTATTGGCATTAATTCCCTTTTAGGGAAATTCTTTTTTAGGAAATAAGCACAATTATATACATGTAAGCTACAGATACAGAATGTAACCAAGCGGGTGGCACAGCCAACATTTTTGCGTGTGACACATTTTTTCTCATGGGCAAGCCTGTCCACGAGTCCGAGTCATTATGAGTAACCCGTGAAAATCATCCGTGGGAAATGGGTCAGACTCGGACTTGGATCCGTGTCTGAGTAACCCATAGAAACACTATGTAAAATTCCAAATGAATAAAATACATGTCAGCTATTCACCGGGCATCGGGCATTGGCTTTTGACATTGCCCGCCCTGATCACACACCGCGGACCCGACGCTTCGGTTGCCGCCCGACGCATCACATTCCCCGTGCTCGCTGCCCGCCAGCGCTTCTATTCCCCTTCTTCATCGTCCCTTGGCGCTTATTTTCATTTTCGTGGTTTTGCATTCCCACTTCATTGCACCACTAATCCTGCATGCCTCACATGCATATTGTAGACAATGAAATATATTATGTGCAGAATTGTCCTACAATACATATAATATAATTGCCGACGCTGCGTGCGCAAAAAAGCGCGCAGCGCCAGCGTTTCTCCCACTTTCCCGGCTCCTATGGATATGAAACTCTCCAGGGAGTCCCATTGGAGGTCGGCGCCGTCGAAATCGGGCGCATAATCGCGCCCGATCATCGCCGACGTTGCCAGGAAGAGCCGAAGCGCTTTTTGGCGACGCTGGCGGCGTTTCCGTGTTTTTGCACCGCTTTTCTGCGGCGTGGGGGGGTCTTGGGTTGTATGTGTTCGTTCCATTCACTGTGCTGGTGCTGGGGGGTCTCAAAGGACAAGAAACACGCGGGTGGTCAAAAACCACCCGCGTGTTCTGGCACTTTCTGTGCCCCCAGTGTCTTGAAACTCCCCAGGGAGTCCCATTGGACTCCCTGGGGGTCGGCGCCGTCGTGATCGGGCGCATAATCGCGCCCAATCCGTTGCCGATGTCGCCAGCAAGCGCTGAAGCACATTCTGGCGGCGGCGGCGGCGGTGTTTTTGCGTTTTTTGACTGTATTTCCATGGCGTGGGGGCCTGGGGGTTCGCCTTTATTTGTTCCATGTGCTGCTATGTCGTTGTGGGGCCTAAAAGAGCAAGATATTCGCGGGTGGTTTTTGACCACCTGCGTGTTTTGGGCCTTCATGTGCCTCTGGCGTGAATAAAATGTGGTGGCGTCGTAGGGGGGTGATAAACGAGCATGTCGCCGATGAGAAAGCTGCAAAAAAACACTTCCATGTCCCGGCAACATCATTGGAGGCGCTAAGCGCCATCCGACGACGTTACCAGGACATGGAAGCGCTTTTCAGCGACTTCCACGTCGGCGACGTGGGCGTGGGGGTAGTAGGTGGCTGGCGTGGCTGTCGGTATGGCTGTTTTGTGGTGTCGCGGACGTGTAGTGCGTGGAGGCGGGTGTTGTGTTGCCAGAGCTCAGGAAGAAAAAAAAGCCCTGTAAACCGGCGTTTACAGGGCGTGGGTGACAGCGTGGAGGTGGTGTTGGGTTGGTGTGGCCGTTAGTTTGATGGTCTGGGTGTGTTGTGGACGTGGAGAGTGGTATGGTCGGTATTTTGTCGCCAGAGTACACAAGAATGAAAAAAGCCCTGTTTACAGGGCTATTTGTCGTTGCCAAGACTGCATATGTTAGTTTAGGCCGTTTCCAGACGGCTTATAGACCGAGCAGAGGCGCCAGGGGGGGTGGCGCGAGTCGTCGCGAGATCGAGTAAAAAGTATACAGAAACACGAGAATGGGGGGTCCCAGACCCCCCAAATTGTTGCCAGTGTCGTTTTGTGTCGCCTAGAGTAGAGCCCGGCTACCCCAGCAGCCGGGAGTCGAGTCGTCGTCATCGTCGCGAGAGTGTAAAGTCCCGAACCAAACATGTCAACACATGTTCGTACTCATTGTAGGAGATAACAGGGGTTACTCTCAGGCTTGTAAGACATCGTTACATAGATAGAGGATGTCTGTACGAGCTTAATGGTGTAAAAAATGTCACTTTATGTGCTCTAGAAGTCAAGATAATAAATGTACATGTATTTACAGGTTAGCCAGGACGATTTTGCTAAGTTCTGCACATAGAATGGCCCGGATTTTTGCTCCATAATTCGTAAACGAGTCACATGTCGCCCACGAGACACTTGTAGCATCGAGAAATAGAATATACTCGGGTGTTCTCCTCCTCACCGTTCGTACCCGGCATTTCCCTCTTAGCTATGAAGGGGTCCAAAATTCGGCGATCTAAGTAGCACGCCATGCTCATATAATGTATTATAAGACATTGTAATTTATTCTGGGTCGATCGGACAATTTTCAGATATTGTTCTCCTCCTAGGCTTGATTTCACCCTCGCCCCACCTTGTATCGGCACAACAAAATTAGATATAGCCAATCGGATTTCTGCGCTTTATTAGTATAATGTATACGACCCCTTCTGTGAATTTTTGTGTGATTTCAGTGGCTATTTCCTTCCCGACATGTTTTTGACCCAACCAGACACTAATGAACATAGGAATGCGTACATTCCAGCTAGTCAAAAACATGTTGGGAAGGAAGTAGCCACTGAAATCACACCAAACTTCACAGGAATGGTTGTATAATTGATGTTAATAAAGCCCAAAAATCCGTTTTCCCATATCTATTCTCATTGTGCCGATACAAGGTAGGGCGAGGGGGAAATCAAGCTTAGGAGGAGAACAATATGGAAAACTTGTCCGATCGACCTAGAATAAATTGTAATGTCGTATAATACATCCTATAAGCATGGCGCACTATCTCGATCTCCGGTTGGGAGACTCCTTCATAGCTCAGCAGGAAATCCCGCATACGAACGGTGAGGAAAAGAACACCCAAATATATTGCATTTCTCGATGCTACAAGTCATGCGCGGGCAGTGAATAGATGAATTATGAATGATAGGACAAAAATCCCGGTCATTATATGTGCAGAACTTAGTAAATTCGGCCATGCTGAGGAGCAAATACATGTACATTTAAGATCTCGACGTATAGACCACGTAAAGATTTTTTTATATATCAGTAAGCTTGTACAGACGTCCTCTATTGATGTAGCGAGGTCCTATAACCCTGAGCTCAACCCTTGCTGATGCCCCAAAGTCATACGAGTATGTATTGACATGTTTGGTTCATGACTTAGACTCTCACACCGACGACGACAACGACACATTAGGCCGCATTGGCGGCAGGCACTTCAATCTAGGCGACAAAAAAACGATCTGGCAACAATCTGGGGGGTCTGGGACCCCCGTTTTTTGCAATTTTTTGTCTTTTTTGTCTCGATCTCGCGGGGGCTCACACCACCTCGCTTGGCGACTTTACTGGGGCTACAAACCCGTTACAAACGGTCTAAACGAACACAAGAAGACATATAAACGACTAATAGCCCTGTAAACTGACGTTTACAGGGGTTTTTTTTTTTTATCTCTGTGTACTCTGGCAACCGAACATCGAGCCCACCACCCCATGTCCACCACACCACCCCAGCAGCCAAACTGATGACCACAACAACCCCCTACCACCCCCACCCCCATGTCGCCGACGTGGAAGTCGCTGAAAAGCGCTTCCATGTCCCGGCAACGTCGTCGGATGGCGCTTAGCGCCTCCAGCAATGTTGCCGGGACATGGAAGCGTTTTTCAGCAGCTTCCTCGTCGGCAACGTGCTCACCTATCACTCCCCTATGCCGCCACACAACCCCATTCACGCCAGAGGCACAGCAAGTATGAAACCACACGGGTGGTTTTTGACCACCCGCAAATATCTTGTTCTTTTAAGCCCCGCAACGACAGCGCGACACATGGAACGAATAAAGACGACCCCCCAGGCCCCCACGCCCCAGGAATCCGGTCACAAAACACAAAAACGCCGCTGCCGCCGCCAGAATGCGCTTCGGCGCTTCTTGGCGACGTTGGTGACGGATCGGGCGCGATTATGTGCCTGATTTCGACGGCGCACACCCCCAGGGAGTCCAAAGGGACTCCTTGGGGAGTTTCAAGACACTGGGGGCACAGAACACGCGGGTGGTCAAAAACCACCTGCGTGTTTTTTGTCCTTTAAGGCCCCCCAGCCCCAGCGCAGCACATGGAACGAACAGAGGCAACCCACAACCCCTCCATGCCACACAAACCTGACAAAAAACCCAAAAACCCCGCCGGCATCGCCAGAATGCGCTTTGGCGCTTCCTGACGATGTCGGCGATGATCGGGCGCAATTCTGCGCCCGATTTCGACAGCGCCCACCCCCAGGGAGTCCACTGGGACTCCCTGGGGAGTTTCAGAGCTGTAGGAGCCATGCAAGAGGTAGATACACCGGCGCTGCGCGCATTTTTTGCGCGCGCAGCGTCGGCTATTATATTATATGTATTGTAGATACATTATATACATAAGATATATCATTCTCTAAAATATGTGTGGGTATTATGTGGGATTAGTAGTAGGATGTGGAGAAATGAGGTACACGAATTTTTGGAAATAAGCGCCAGGGGACGATGACAAAGGGGGAATGGAAGCGCTGGCGGGCAGCGAGCATGGGGAATGATTTGCCGATCAGTGATGCGTCAGGCGGCAACTGAAGTGTCGGGTCCGCCCGCGGTGTGTGATCAGGGCGGGCAATGTCAACACCAATGCCCGATGCCCGGTAAATAGCTTAGACATGTATTTTATTCATTTGGAATTTTACATAGTGTTTCTACGGGTTACTCAGACACGGATCCAAGTAAGGTTGGGAAAATGCGAAAGTTACCACTCTCGGCCAGCGCTTATAGCCGGTGACCCTGAGACTTTAGGGAAATTCTGCCACCGCACATCGCATTTAAAAGTTAAATGCAACAGATCTACGGTCGC
>Ga0307508_10001684_pt1 | contig 24505 bp, 22 predicted proteins | sample 9_EM_MG_FD_203089 | JGI IMG/M metagenome (GOLD analysis project Ga0307508, IMG submission 203089) | Populus trichocarpa ectomycorrhiza microbial communities from riparian zone in the Pacific Northwest, United States - 9_EM | ecosystem: Host-associated > Plants > Roots > Unclassified | place... | reverse complement strand
GGGTTGCGCCGGCGGCACTGTTGTGGGTTCCGCAGTGCCCCCGCCGTGAATTCCTCCGCGCCACCACATATCCAATCTATCCCACTGAACATAGGAAATAGGTGTGACAGCGCTACTTTTAACACTTGTCAACAGCTATCCCAACGGTTTACGTGCTGCAATACTCGTCGACAGCTATCCCAACGGTTTGCATGCCGTAACTCTCATCGAATAGTGCATTGTATCGCTCATCGCTTCCGCTCATCAACGCCTGTCCCGGCGGTTTACACGCTACAATGCTCGTCAAATAGTGCATCTGATGGTGTAAAGTTTTAACATGTAGGAAATATGTTGAAAAACCAAATATTTGAACTCAATGGATGACCAAAGTTTGGGATACTCAAGAGAGTCAGAAAAAATGCGAGTGTCGTGTGAAACCTAAGTTACTACTTTAGTTGTGTAACGTATGTTACTGTTTGCGCGCAGCAATGCGCGTCGAATAGCATATCGGATGGCTCAATGATTGCACTCCTCGACGGCAATCCCGTTGGATTGTGTGCCGCAATACTTATCAACAGCTATCCCAACAGTTTGCACGCCGCAATACTTGTCAACAGCTCTCCCAACGTTTTGCGTACTGCATCTCTGGTCTAATAGCATATCGGATCGCTTATCGCTTCCGCTCATTGAGAGCTATCCCGCCTGTTTACTCGCCGCAATGCTCGTCGAATCGCAAGTCAGATGGTGCATCGCTTCCGCTTGTCAACAGGTATCCCAACGGTTTGTGCGCCGCAATACTTATCAACAGCTATCCCAACGGTTTGCGCACCACAATACTTGTCAATGGCTATCCGAACATTTTGCACACCACAACGCTTGTCGAATAGTGCATCGGATCGCTCATCGCTTCCGCTCGTTGAGGGCTATCCTCTCGGTTTACACACCGCAATGCTGGTCGAATAGCAGGTCGGATCGTACATCGATTCCCCTTGTCGCCAGCTATCCCAACTATTTGCACGCAGCAATACTTGTCGACAGCTATCCCATCGGTTTCCGTGCTGCAATACTTGTCAACGGCTATCCCAAAGGTTTGGGCACTGCAATACTTGTCGACGCCTATCCCAATGGTTTGCAGGCCGTAGTACTTGTCAACAGCCATCCCAACGTTTTACGAGCCGTAACACTCATCGAATAGCGCATCGGATCACTCACCTGTGCTCGTCGATGGCTATCACGTCGGTTTACACGCCACAATGCTTGTTGAATAGTGCATCTGATGGTGTAAACTTTCAACATGTAGATAATATGTTGGAAAAACCAAATATTTCAACTCCCATGGATGACTAAAGCTTGGGTTACACAAGAAACACAGAAAAAATGTGAGTGTCTTGTGTAACCTGAGTTACTACTTTAGTTGGATAAACTATGATACAACTATGTTCAATCGTAATGGTTTGCGCGCAGCAACGCACATCGAATAGCGCATCGCGCAAACCGTTGGGATAGCCGTTGACAAGTATTACAGTGTGAAAACGGTTGGGGTAGCCATTGACAAGAATTTCAGCACGCAAACCGATGAGATACCGTCGACAAGCGGAATGGAGGAGCCATCCGACGCGCTATTTGAGAAGCATTGTGGCGTATAAACCGACGGGATAGCCGTCAACAAGTGGAAGTGATGAGCAATCTGACATGCTATTCGACGAGTGTTGAGGCACTCAAAACGTTGGTATAGCCATTGACAAGTGTCACGAATCGTGCGCGGCGGGCTGATAAGCGCCACTGCCGGGGCCGCCGTCACCCTTGCCGCCCTATGCCTTGCCCTCATCACCGCTGCCGCAGCCACGGTCATCCTCCGCACCTAGGTGCCTCGCCCAATCATATTGCTCCGGTAGCTATATTCTCCGACTGCTGGCCGGTCTAGACCTTCTCTCCTTTGTTTCCACTATTCTGCCTGTGTATCCTTTCTCATGCCTTCTTACGTATGTTGTTTCCGGTTGATTGTGCTTGCGCGTCATTCTCCTGTCATCGTTACATATGTCGTTTCCTGTTGATTATGCTTGCGCGTCCTTTCTCCTGTCCGCTACGTTTGTTGTCTCCCATTGATGAAGCTTGCACGTCCTGTTCCCTGTTCCTTACCTTTACTGCTTACGCGCCCTTTCTCCTGTTGCCGCGAGTAGAGTGTTATCCGTGCAGTGCCCGAGTGTGATCATGTGTTTTCCTTGGGTGTGGCGATCGAGTCATGATGTTAGACGGAGGAACTGTTTCAGTCTTGCGGGCAAGCTGTGATTCCACAGATGGAAGGAAAAGTATAAAGGAAGGGCGCGGTAGCTAGTCTGGAGATTCTTCTCCACGCAATATATTATCTATACACCTGGACCTACATTTACCCATCTCTGAGGGACGTGACGAAACCAGCACCGGGATCTCGGATCACTTGCGCCGATGACCACAGGGTCATCCAGCAGCGCGACGAAGTGATCCAGGATCGCCTACGACAAACGACATCGAGATACGATTATCTATCTACCTTGACCTACCTTCACACATCTCTGAGCGGCGTGACGAGAGCAGCACCAGGATCTCGGATCACTAGCGCCGATGATCACCGGGTTATCCGGCAGCGTGACGAGTGATCCGGGACCACCTATGACGGACCGGCAACACCGCCGCGAATACCAGGCCGCGCCGGACAGAACGAAACACCCCCACATTTGCCGTGCTGGCCAGAACGGAAGACCACCGTATATGCCGCGCCGGGCAGAACGGAAGACAGCCGCACATACTGAAGGCCGCACTGGACAGGACGGAAGACCGCCGCACATGAGGGAAGTCTGCCGCGCATACCACAAGCCACGCCAGGCATTAAGGAAAACGACAACGACGATGCCACGCCGGGCATGAAGAAAGACGACAACAACAATGCCACGCCGGGCATGAAGGACGACGAGCACGACGAGTGAGTGGGAATCACTTGGGCCAAACGACACCGAGACACGAGTAGCGATCCGAGATCGGTGAAGAACAACGAGAGAATAATACCGTGCTATAGTAAAGACCACCGGGTGGCTGTAAACGAAGACCGCGTAAGATCTAGCACGGCACCACGGAAGACTGGGAGCACGACGCCTCGCCAGTGAGAAAGGCTATGCCGAGGGTCATCTTTAGACTTCACCTGATACAGAGGGAAGTACTTGCCTGTGCCAGAGAGCTGAACGAATACAGCCGAAGAGCCGAACAAACGGAAGTCCTACAGAGTAGGCAGAACACAGGGCGCCAGAGAGCTGAACGAACATAGCCAGAGAGGCGACCAAATGGAAGTCCTAAAGAGTAGGCAGAACGCGTAGCGCCAGAGAACCGAAAGAACAGAAGCCTGACCGCGGAGATACGCCGAGGAGCTACGTTGCCTGTCGAGCCCAAGACAGAGAACGGAAGTCAGGATCTTGATATTATATTGCATCTCCAAATCGTCAGCTGACGTAGCAGGAAATCCTCGAGAAACCGAAATCCACCGTGGATTCACCAGACCCAGAAAATAAGAGTAGCGAATTGAGGATGTCACCGACATCGAAACACCGCTGCACCAAGGCCAGAGAGCCCAGCAACACCAAAGGGAAGTCAGAAAAACACCGAAAAACACCGAAAAACACCAGAAGATGCAGGAAGCTGGGAAGAAGAAAAACCCACAAAGAGAGCAGACCCGTGGAACCCAGCGACTTCTTTATCCCATCATAATTGGGAATAACACTGTCCAAACAAGAAGAGCTGCGAGACCCGCATACGGACGTCACCAATGGGCACGCCAGTATGAGTTGAAAAGGAGTGCTTGCAGCTATGCTTCGACTAGCGAACAGATTATGAATGGATGTCTGATGAATCACAAACAGCGATGTTGACGGAAATGGGTTACGAACGGCCAAGCACGGTCTCAATTGACGACGTGCTCAGTGATATGAACGGCCAGCCAACGGTTGGTTTTGACATCAAATATTGCCCAGAAAAGTGCCGGCAAGACAAACATACGTACTAGAGAGTCAGGAGACTCTCCCTGGAAAAGGGATATGAAGCTTCGACAAAACCAGTTCTGAGTATTGCTGTCAGTAGCAAGCTTTCACGAAAAACATCAGAAACAATGAAAGCACCAGAAATGTCGAAAACACCAGAAACGCCGAGAATGCTGGACACATCGGAAAGACCAGAAACGCCTGAAACGACTAGCAAACGCCGGAAACTCTGGAAGGAATGGAAACATTGGAATCACTCGACGTGTTCCAGGACATCTGGCCACTTACCGCCGGAAACAGGCGGAACCGGTGTTCGACAGATGTGATGCCGAAGAAGAAGCGGTGGAAGAAAAGAGTTAGCTGGGAAGCCCACGAAGACAGAGGTGGCCGGGCGCGGCTGCCTAGGCACTTCACAATGCCCACATCAGGAACCAGCATGCAATAGCAATGAATATCGCAACGATACCACGCCGGGTGAGAAGAATATTAGGGCGAAGCCGAATACCGCCACAGCGAAGTCGAATACTGCTACTGTGAAGCCGAATACCGCAACAATACCACGCCGGGCGTGAAGAAGATTAGGGCGAAGCTGAATACTGCCACAGCGAAGTCGAATACCGCAACGATACCACGCCGGGCGTGAAGAGATTAGGGCGAAGCCGAATACCGCCACAGCGAAGTCGAATACCACAATGATACCATGCCGGGTGTGAAGACGATTAGGGCGAAGCCGAATACGGCCACAGCGAAGTCGAATACCATAACGATACCACGCCGGACGTCAAGAGATTAGGGGGAAGCCGAATACCGCCACAGCGAAGTCGAATACCGCTACTGCGAAACCGAATACCGCAACGATACCACGCCCTGCGTGAGGAAGATAGAGCGAAGCCGAATAACGCTACTGCGAAGCCGAATACCACTACCGCGACATCGAATACTGCAACAACACCGAGACGCGAGCGCACGGACTGGCGGAAAGGAAAGAGAACAAGCAATCTATTATCTCTCTCCACAGACCTACCTCTCTCTACCCGTGAACCAGCGCTGCGACCACCACCCCCGAGAGGAACAACGAGGCCACGCAAGGCGTGTGAGAAGACCGCGACGAGACCACGCCAGGCGTGACGGATACCGCGAGAACAACGAGCCCATGCAAGGTGGTGAGAAGAGCGCGACGGGACCACACCAGGCGTGACGGATACCACGAGAACAACGAGCACCCGCAAGGTGTGTGAGAAGACTATGACGAGACCACGCCAGACATGACGGATACCACGAGAACTATGAGCCCAAGCAAGGCGTGTGAGAAAACCACGATGAGACCACGCCAGGCATGACAGATACCGCAAGAACAACAAGCCCACGCAAGGCGTGTAAGAAGACCGCGACGAGACCATGCTAGGCGTGACGGATACCAGGAGAACAACGAGCCCACGCAAAGGCGTGTGAGAAGACTGCGACGAGACCATGCCGGGCGTGACGGATACCGTGAGAACAACGAGCCCACGCAAAGGTGTGTGAGATGACCGCGATGAGACCACGCCGGGTGTGACGGATACCGCGAGAACAACGAGCCCACGCAAAGGTATGTGAGAAGACCGTGACGAGACCATGCCGGGCGTGACGGATACCGCGAGAACAACGAGCCCACGCAAGACGTGTGAGAAGACCACGAAGAGACCAGACGGGGCGTGAAGGATACCGCGAGAACAATGAGCGGCGCGTGAGTACGCCAGAAGTGAACTCCCACGCCCCATCGAAGAAGATCAAGAACCCCACGCCGCTGTGGCCGCCAGCACCACTCCCCAAGACGAGCAACCTGCGCAGCTGGGGGAAATCGTCACCATGATACATCAAACCACAACACGGGATGCCCGCTGCAACCATGGTACACCAGACACTCGCCCAACACATGAACAAACGACTCGACGCCAACCAACCATGACTGAATGAACAACTCCAGGCCCGGCAGCAGGGGAGCTGGGCTGTCCGCACCTACCGCACCCCCATCCGCTGCTGTACCGTGCCTACCCGACATGACCTTGCCGGAGCTTCGGTCTGGACAGGGGACGTACTGACACGAATCTCACGTGGCAGGCTCGTAAGCGCCACTGCCAGGGCTGCCGTCACCATTGCCGCCCTATGGCTTGCCCTTATCACTGCTGCCACAGCCACGGTCATCCTCCACGCCTAGGTGCTACGCCTGATCATATCGCTCCGGTAGCGATATTTCCCCAATGCTGGCCGGTCTAGACCTTCTCTCCTTTGTTTCCGCTATGTTGCCTACGCGTCATTTCTCATGTCTTCTTACGTATGTTGTTTCCGGTTGATTGTGCTTGCGTGTCCTTCTCCTGTCATCATTACGTATGTCGTTTTCGGTTGATTATGCTTGTGCATCCTTTCTCCTGTCCGCTACGTTTGTTGTCTCCCGTTGATGAAGCTTGCACGTCCTGTTCCCTGTTCCTTACCTTTACTGCTTGCGCGCCCTTTCTCCTGTTGCCGTGAGTAGAGTGTTATCCGCGCGGCAGCCGAGTACGATCATGTGTTTTTCTTGGACGCGGCTATCGAGTCATGATGTTAGACGGAGGAACTGTGTCAGTCTTGCGGGCAAGCTGTGATTCCACAGAGGGAAGGAAAAGTATAAAGGAAGGGCGCGGTAGCTAGTCTGGAGATTCTTCTCCACGCAATATATTATCTATACACCTGGACCTACCTTTACCCATCTCTGAGGGGCGTGACAAAACCAGTGCCGGGATCTTGGATCACTTGCACCAATGACCACCGGGTCATCCGGCAGCATGACGAAGTGATCCGGGATCACCTACGACGAACAACATCGAGATACGATTATCTATCTACCTTGATCTATCTTCACATATCTCTGAGCGGCGTGACGAGAGCAGCACCAGGATGTCGGATCACTCGTGCCGATGATCACTGGGTCATCCGCCAGCGCGACGAGTGATCTGGGACGACCTATGACGGACCCGCAACACTGCCACGCACACCGGGCCGCGCCGGACAGAACGGAACATCACCGCATATGCCGTGCCGGGCAGAACGGAACACCGCCATATATGTCGTGCCGGGCAGAACCGAACACCGCCGCGCATACCGGGCCGCACCAGACAGAACGGAACACCGCCGCATATGCCGCACTGGGCGGAACATGAGACCGTCGCGCATGCCACCCGCGAGCGGGAAACCCAAGGTACCCGAATCAGCGGGCGGAACGGAAGAACGCCGCGTATGCCGTGCTGAGGAGAATGGAAGAACGGTGCGAGTGCCGAGCCGGGCATAATGGAGGACCGCCGCGCACACCGGGCCACGCCAGACAGAACTGAACACCTATGCAGCGCCGGGCAGAACGGAACAGCGCCGCATATACCGCACCGCGAAGACCGGAACACCGCCGTGCATACCGGGCCACGCCAGACATAACGTAACACCGCCGCCCATGCTGCCCCAGGCAGAACGGAAGATGGCCGCGCATGCCGCGCCAAGCAGAACAGAAGAACGCCGCGCGTGGCGTGCCGGGCAGAACGGAGGACCGCCACGCACACAGGACCGCGCCAGATAGAACGGAACACCTATGCCGCGGCGGGCAGAACGGAACACTGCCGTATATGCCGCGCCGGACAGAACGGAACACTGCCGTACATACCGGGCCACACGAGACTGAACAGAACACTGCCGTGCATGCCGCCCCAGGCGGAACGGAAGAACGCCGCACATGCCATGCCATGCAGAACTGAAGAACGCCGCACGTGCCACGCCGGGCAGAACGGAGGACCACCACGCACACCAGGCCACGCCAAACAGAACGGAACACCTATGCCGCGCTGGGCCAAACGGAACACCGCTGCGCACACCGGTCCGTGCCAGACAGAACGGAACACCTCTGCCGCGCCGGGCAGAACGGAACACCGGCGCATATACCGCGCCGGGCAGAAGGGAACACCGCCGCGCATGCCGCCCCGAGCGGAAAGGAAGAACGCCGCACATGCCGTGCCGAGCAGAACGGAAGACCGCCACGCATGCCGCGCCGGGCAGAACAGAAGACCACCGCACATACTGAAGGCCGCACTGGACAGGACGGAAGACCGCCGCGCATGAGGGAAGTCTGCCACTCAAACCGCAGGCCACGCCGGGCATGAAGGAAGATGACAACGACGATACCATGTCTGGCATGAAGAAAGATGACAACAACGATGCCATGCCGGGCATGAAGGAGGACGAGCACGACGAGTGAGTGGGAATCATTTTGCGCCAAACGACACCGAAACATGAGTAGCGAACCGAGATCGCTCAAGAACAATGAGAGAATGATACAGTGCTACAGTAAAGACCACCGGGTGGCAGTAAACGAAGACCGCGTAAGACCTAGCACGGCCGCACGGAAGACTGGGTGCATGATGCCTCGCCAGTGAGAAAGACTACGCCGAAGGTCATCCTTAGACTTCACCTGACACAGAGGGAAGTACTTGCCTGCGCCAGAGAGCTGAACGAACACAGCCCAAGAGCCAAACAAACGGAAGTCCTACAGAGTAGGCAGAACACGGGCCACCAGAGAGCTGAACGAACACAGCCGGAGAGCCGACCAAATGGAAGTCCTGCAGAGTAGGCAGAACACGGGGCTTCAGAGAACCAAAAGAATGGAAGCCCGACCACGGAGACACGCCGAGGAGCTACGTTGCCTGGCGAGCCCAAGACAGAGAACGGAAGTCAGGATCTTGACAACAAGTATTGCGGTGCCCAAACCCTTTTGGGATAGCCATCGACAACTATTGCGACATGTAAACCGACGGGATTGCTGTCGACAAGTGGAAGCATTGAGCCATCCGCCACAATGCTCATCGAATAGCGTATCGGATCGCTGCTAGCCTCCGCTTGTTGACGCCTATTCCATCAGATTACGCGTTGGAATGCTCTTCAAATAGTGCGTCGGATAGCCTATTGCTTCTGTTTGTCGACGGCTATCCTGTCAGTTTGCGCGCTGCAATACTTGTCGTCGCCTATCCCAATGGTTTGCACGCCGCAATGCTCATCGAATAGCACGTCAGATAGTGTATCGCTTCTGCTAGTCACCGGCTATCCCATCGGTTAACGCACCACAATGCTCATCGAATAGCGTGTCAGATAACGTATCGCTTCCGCAAGATGCCGGCTATCCCGACGGTTTACCCACCAAAATGCTCTTCGAATAGTGCGTCCGATAGCGTATCACTTCCACTAGTCACCAGCTATCCCAATGGTTTACGTACGGCAGAGCTCATCGAATCGAGCGTCGGATAGCGTATCGCTTCTGCTAGTCACCGGCTATCCTGTCAATTTACTTGCTGTAATGCTTGTTGAATAGTGCGTCGGATCGCTCATTCACGCCGCAATGCTTGTCGAATAGTCTGTCAGATCGCTCATTCCTTCCACTAGTCGACGGCTATCATCTCGGTTTACGCGTCGCAATACTTGTTGGCGGCTATCCCAATGGTTTGCATGCTGCAATGCGCGTCAAATAGCACATCGGATCGCTGATTACTTCCACTCGTCGAAGGCTATCCGATCGGTTTACGTACTGCAATGCTCGTTGAATAGCATGTCGAATGGTCCAACGCTTCTGCTTGCCGACGGCTATCCCAACAGTTTGTGTGCCAAAATGCTCGTCGTATAGCACATCGAATCGCTCATCGCTTCCTCTGATTTACAACTATGATAACGGTTAGCGTACTGCAATACTTGACGACCTCTATCCCAACAGTTTGCGCACTGCTATTCTCGTTGAATGGCTCATCGTATTCCACATTTCTCCTGCTTGTAGTCAGCTTTCCTACCGGCTATGTGATCCGATCGAATGTAGGTATTAATGATAATTCCGAATTCAGATGAATGGTGATAATGTATGATGTCAAATCAGAGTGAGAAATCATGATGTACGGAAAGAGAGTGATATTTCATGAGGCGTCCCGAGTGATATTTCAAGATGACAGAAATGAGTGATTTTTAATGTTGCTGAAATGAGTGATATTTCATGTTCTTCAACATGAGTGATATTTCATGTTTTTGTCATTTTTTAGTTATTTTTTGGTTTTTGGTTGATTCATACTGTATAGTTGAAGTGGGGATAAGTTTTACCCTAAAAGCATGTTATAATTACGTTGGAAGCCTAAAAACTCGCATTTTCATTGGATTTATACTGTATTACTACAATCTTTTTCCTAATATACTAGGGGGGAAACTGGGAAGTGTGTTTATTGTCATGGAGCAGTACGGCCAAGGCTTCTGACAGTGGTGCAGGTTGGTCAAGTCGGCGGGCATGGTGGTCAAGCGGAACGGGTACATGGGGCCAGAATAAAGGAAAGAAGACAAGGACATATACGAGGATATGAATAAGAATACAGAATAAGGACTGAGGACAAGGACAAACGATAAGGATTTGGTGACAGTGTAAATAAGTTGTTGGGTACCAATCTGTCGTGGGTGGCAGGAATTGTTATATTGAGAAACTCAGCCAGTACCGGTATGTGTAATACCCTTGAACAAATATTAATACAAATAAACTCCTACTCCCTCATTTTGGCACTTCTATTCCCTTATTTCCGCACCTCACATTTCCTCATTACGGTACCCTATAACACTGTATTCCAGCACTTTGAGTGCTGCATTCCGTCGCTTCCATGATATGACATCCAGTGGTCTGATGTTATGACTGTAGCACCCATATATACTCAAGTTCCTATGAGTGCAAGCTGACCCAGTGTTACGGCACAGGTCCCGGCGCTCGATTTGGGTTTGGTTGTTTGATTTGGTTGTTGATGCTGGCACCTCGCTCCAGATGTCTCGATCTGGGAAAGAGTGTCGTCACCTCGCTCCGGATGTCTCGATCTTGGAAAGAGTATCGTCACCTTGCTCCGGATGTCTCGATCTTGGAAATGGTGTCGGTTACAGACCCCAGTTGCATAAGAGAAGGTTGTATGAGTTGTGTGGTTATGAGTATATATGTGAGTATGAGTACATATGTGAGTTGCACGGGTATGAGTAGGAGGACGTATGGGAGTTGTGAGAACTGTGTATATAAGGAGGGCTGCCTCCCGTGTTTTGTCTTCTTCATCTCTTCATGCAACCTCTTGTATTCCGTTCGGAATATCAACCTCGTCTCCATTTCCTCCGTTTCCTCCGTTTCCCCTGTATCTCCGTATCGGCGATGCTCATCTAGCGCCGCCCGTCTCTGTCCGACATGTCCATCCGACGCTGTCCGTCTCTCTGTTCAACACGTCCGTCTGACGTTGTCCATTCCTGTCCGTCACCTCCGTCCGACGCTGTCCGTCTCTCTGTCCGACACGTCCGTCCGATGCTGTCTGTCTCCCTGTCTGACACGTCCGTCTGACATTGTCCGTTCTTGTTCGACATGTCCATCTGATGCTGTCCGTCTCTGTCTCCCGTTCCCGTTCCCGTTTCCGTTCCCGTTCCCTTCCCATTCCCGTTCCCGTTCCCGTTCCCTTTCCATTCCCGTTCCCGTTCTCGTTCCCCACCCCGCTTCCGCTCCTGCTCCCACTGGCGTCACCCGAACTCACTCGAGTACCTTGAAGAACCACCGCCATTACACTAGGTTGCATCTTTTATTCTAACCTACTCGTAATGAGTTCGGAACCCATGCACACAAACGGTTCCGGCTCCACCCTCGAACAGTGGTTCACCCAGCTGCAGGCCCAGGTAGTGGCCATGGCTACAGCTCAGGGTGGTGCCAACGCCGTCCAGAAGGGGTTTCCTGATGCGCCAATTTTCAACGGTGGTAAGGCCGAAGAATTGTGCCCCTAGATTATCCAGCTGCGCAACAAGTTGGCGGTACAACCCCATCGTTACCCCAATGACCAAGCGTGCCTCCGATATGTGGTCAACCGCCTTTCACGGTCTGCCCTCTGCCTGATTCGCAGCTATGTATCTGCGAATACTGGACGAATCCGGCTCGAATCCCTGAACGCACTCTTCGACCTCCTCCGCCAGGTGTTCAACGACCCCGACAAAACCGGCACCGCCAACCATGAGATTCGAAAACTCAAGCAAAAGAGCAGCACTTTTGCCGCATATTTTGCCGAGTTTGGTCGGATCATGGGAGACCTAAACTGGAACGAAGAGGCCCAGAGAGAACAATTGTACGAAGGCCTCGCGGATGAAACAAAAGATGCCTTGGTCATCTCCGGTCCCCGATCCGATAGTCTGGATCATTTGATCCAGATCTGTTGGGAGTTGAACAACCGGATTCGCACTCGTGCTGCGGAACGGGTCCAGCCTGGCCGTACCCAGTGACTGCCCCGCTCTGGGCCATCCTCAGCCAGCACCCCCACCCTGGCTCCAGCGAATCCGACGGGCACCAACAGTGGACATTAAGGCATGGCGCCTATGGACTTATCGGCCACGCAGAGGACTGCTGAGAAAAATCGTATCAGACAAGAACGCATGACCCGGGGCGAATGTCTGTATTGCGGAACTGTGAAATCTCAAAGGCTGGATGGAAAGATGGATGCCCTCGCAAAGCCTGCATCATGCTCGGATATGTCCATAATACCACCAAGGCCTGGAATATATGGGATCCCGACTTGAGTAAAGCGGTCAACTGCTTAGATCTCTACTTTGATGAGCACCAGACCTATATATCCTGTATAGCAGGTAACAAGAGCAGCCGTAACCCACTCGGATTGCTGGAAGAGGAACCAGTAGTCACCGAGGTGATGGAAGATTCACCTAAAGCTGAAAATCCAGATATGGCTCCTGAGCAGAAGAGCAATCCGGTAACAGTGCTAGACACACCTGTAGTAACCCCATCGATGAGGCTGGGGATACTGGAAGAGGCTCCCATAGCAGATTCACAAAGCGAGCCCAACAGAGTCATCGCTGCTATTCCTCTGAGCCCTGCGTGCTGATGGGAAGCCAGTCAAGACGGGCAGCCAGGGCCGGTACAACTCTGGCTGTAGAGGTCAGAACCGATAACAACCCAGGATTGTATAGAGAAGCCATAACCGGCCCTTTTTAGCGCCGGTGGAAGACTGCTACGCAGTAGGAGTACATGTCTCTGTTGGAGAACGATACCTTACTCCGTTGAAATATACCTACAGCAACATCAGCAAAAATATGAAAAGTTGAAGTAAAAGGTAATTATTTTTTTTCCAAATGCTTATGGCAGCAAATATAACTTTGAGCTTACAGGAGCTTACAGGAGCTTACAGAAGCTATGGGAGCTTTGGGAGTACTGGGAGAATTCTCAAATTTTTTGCTAATAAAGCCTATAGGGTGCAAGTGGGTATATAAGACCAAGATGGATCCTGACGGTACTCTGATGTGACACTGAGACGTCCGGTCAACGTCAGAGTGACGGTAATATCGAACTCGTCAGGTTTCTTAATAGTCACAAAGGAGATGGGGCGCGCGCGGTCTTCGCTGGCGTTCAATTATTATTCAAGAATAACTTCCCCAATGACCCTCCTTCCAAGTTCGCCCACCGTTAGGGGATTCACAGCGAATAATCTAAGGGGTTCGGTTTGATATCTGCGGCACCCGCTGTCTGCGGCTTGAGCACCGGATCGCACGCAGCTCCGCGGGAATGGCTTGCTTGACGGATCGCTTGGTGGACGGCGCGGTATGCATGACGGCTCGCACGGCGGCATATGCTTCGTGATGGGCCCGGCAGCTTGCCAGAGGGCTCGCTCGTGTATCGCTTCGGCGGATGGTTCGGATTGAGGCGGGGCCGGCGTCTTGCCCGACGGCTCGCTCGCGGCACTTCGGCGGATTGTTTGACGCATGCCTGGCGGTGTGCCCGACGGCTTGCATATATCATTTCGATTTGAGAAAGGCCCGGTGGCTTGCACGACGACTCCCTTGTGTCACTTCAGTGGATCTGCGCTGCGGCCGATGGTTCGATTCGAGATGGGCCAGGTGTCATACCTGACAGCTCACTCACGGCGCTTCGGCGGATGGTTCGATGCATGCTCAGCAACGTGGCTGACGGCTTGCGTATATCATTTCGATTCGAGACGGGCCCTGCGGCTTGCCCAATGGCTCACTCGTGTCGCTACCACAGATCTGCTCTTCGGCGCATGATTCGGATCGTGACGGGCCCGGCATCTTGCCCGACGGCTCGCTCGTATCGCTTCGGCGGGTTTCGATTCGAGATGGGCCCGGTATCTTGCCTTACAGTTCGCTCGTGTATCGCTTCGGCGTAATGGTTGAATCGTCTGATGCTTCGACATAATGGTCAGATCGTCTGATGCTTTGGCGACTGATTTGGATTGAGACGGGCCTGGCGTCTTGCCTAATGACTCGTTAGACAACTGCCTCACGGGTATCCTTATCTCTGGTTCGTATGCAGCGGCTACCGAGTTCTGCTTTCCTTAGGTCATCACAGCCCTTCGGATGACTGGCTCGGCGTACTGAGGATTTAGGGATTATTGGCGTGCCTAGCTGATGCCAGACCAGCCTCACCCCCCAGTACCCGGGGACCACTCGGCTGCTTCCCCTCAAGGCTGCTTTACCCGGCCGAACTGCTTCCGGACCTAAAGATTTGGTGTAAGATATGGTAGAGGATACGCTCAGGTGTTGGAATTGCTTCTCGCTGCTCCGGTGTGGCGCGGTGACGGAGGCGACACCGCAGCAATGGCAGCAGCAGCAACGCCGTGGGGAGCAACGCCATGGTAACGACAATGGAATGGGGATCCTGGTAACAACGGCTTGGCATTCTTCCATAGCAGCGTCTTTTGCACTCTTTCTTCTCCACTCTTACATACTTCTTCATAGCATTGAATAAGATACTCGTTATGTCTACCTCGGGTGACTTCATCACCCATCAACAATCAAATCATCTCGTTCAAACATAATCTCTTTCTCTCTCTCTCTCTCTCTCTGTTCGTGTGAAGACTCTCAGAGAAACGGTGATCGGGCAATGTTTAACAGGTTATGAGCCCGGAGCCGTAAGCTCCACATACGATCAAACCTCACCGCTGTCACACTCTCGCACGATAAATAGCTCCTCAGGAGCCAGTGATAAACGCTGGGGCCTGTGATTCCAAGGCGCCATTCCTCTACGTCTCACTTAGAAGCTTTCTCCTCGAAATTGATTGCTAACCATCGCAGCGACAGAAGATCTCTGACGATCGACAAGAACTTCCCTCCTTACGCATCGATACGATCTCTCCTCATAAAAGACGCACGATTCTCAGACCGATTCCTCTACCTACATACCTACTCGATGAGCATCTACAACGATCTTCATCATGAGTGACGAAACGTTCAAACACCCTCTGGGCAACGTCCGCCTACTCGATCGTACCAACTACGCAGTCTGGAAATAAGATTGCAATAAGGTCCTACAAGGAATCATGGCGTGGGACATCGTGATGGAGAGAGAAGAAGACCCAGAAGATCCAGAAAGACCCAACGAATTTACCAGACCTCTAGTTCTGGCACGGAAGGCATACGAGGACTACAATCAGCGGAAATTGCAGGCCGTGGCCATCATCTACGGATCCTGTACCAATGCTGTCAAGGTATAGATCAAAGGAATGGAGGATCCCGTCCAGATATGGAAAGAATTGGAGGCCCACACAAACACTGCCAACTCTTCGGTCGGAAGAATGTCACACTTCCGGAAATTCAGCACTCTCCGCCCCACTCCCGGACAGCCGGTCAATGCCTGCTTCGCCGAATTGCTCGACATCACCACTGAGCTCGCTGGTTCCGAAGAAGCAGTCTCCGACATGGTCCTAAGAATCACATCTACACAACTCTTCCTCCCGCCTATGCAGTCACGATTGAGATTCTTCAATCTCATGCAAGAGTCACTGTTCAAGAAGTCATTGATGCACTGAACGAATGCGAAACAAATCGATCGATGACAACAAAACCTGATGCCGTTTCAGATGCTCTCTACACACAACAAGGAGGAAGAGGAGGATGAGGTGGCTACCAGGGACGATACCAGGGAAATGAGCGTTCTCAGAGGGGGTGGTGTGATTGGTGCAAAACCAGCAGTCACTCTACCTCCAATTGCTGGAGTAAGAAGAATAACAAATGAGCTCGAGACCAGAATGACTGCTACTATTGCGGAGAAGAAGGTCACATGAAGAATTACTGCCCGGCCAGAAGAAAGGGACAGGCCCTACGAAACAGCAGAGGAAACGGACAAGATGGACGCGAAGGAAACGGACGCGATGGACACGAAGGAAACAGACACGACGGACACGAAGGAAACGGACGAGACGGACGCAATGGACGCAAAGGAAATGGACGCACTCACAATACCTGTGGCAACCAGCAATGACTTGCGGGGTCTACCTCCCTCAGCTCGGAGGTAATGGTGGCATCATATCGATCGGCAATAACAACAAGGACCTGGGTAATTGATTCCAGAGCATCTCACAATTACGGCAACAATCTTCGAGATTTCCGGAAGAACTCAGTTAAGGAAATGAATATGATCATCAAGTTGGGAGATGATCATCAAGTACAAGCAAAGAAGAAAGGAACTGTACGTCTAGGAGGAGTGGATATTGAGGCGTTCTTTGTTCCTGAATTCCGAATATCTCTCCTGTCAGTAGGACAAGTCGACTCACATGGATACACAACAACATTCCGATGAGGGATATACTCGATTGCTGATGCAAAAGGACAAAAAGTTCTCGGCGCCAACCTTGAAGATGGCCTGTATATACAATCAACGGATGGATCAGCACACATCTCCGAAATAAAGATGCTGCGAACAACTTCACATTCCCACTCAATAAACATGTGGCATCGACGGCTCGCGCACCTTAATCATTAAGACTTGAGACAACTACTGGAATCCTGAGGAGATCACATTACGGATTCTCTGGACGTGTAGCCGGTCGCAGTCCCGGATATCGAACCAATTGCGGATCCTATGGACGCTGAGCTGGTTACGCATCCGGACGTCGAGCCGGTTGCAGTTCCGGATATCGAGCCGGTGACAGATCCTATGGAGGTCGAGCCTGTGACTGATCGTATGGACACGAGTCCTCACTGGAAAACACCTGGATTGTGTCGGACATGCGTTCATGCGAAGCAACAACAACATATTGTACGCACTAAGGCACCCCGGTCCTCAACGCCATTTGTACTTGTGCACTCAGATCTCTGCGGGCCTATCAAGCACAGTATCGGAGGCGCCCAATATTACATCATCTATATTGATGACTGTACAAGATACACTGAGGTGTACTTTCTGATCGCAAAAACAGCGGAAGAAATTTCAGCCAAGTTTTAACATTATCAAGCCTGGGTGGAAACACAGGGATTCCACATCAAACGTTTCCGAAGTGACAATGGATCCGGAGAATACAACAACTCGATATTCCTAGGTTTACTGGGAGAAAAAGGAATTACGTTTGAACCCTCCCCCCCGTACACCCAACACAAGAATGGAACGGCCAAGAGGATGATCCGGACACTGAATGCGAAGGCACGAAGTATGATGTTGGATGCAAACGTGCCGATAATATTTTCGCCGGAAGCCATCAGGACGGCATGCTACCTGCATCGAAGGTCACCAACATCGAGTCTGACGGACAACCGGTCACCATACAAAGCATTGTATGGCACCATTCCGAAAATCGGACACTTAAGACGATTCGGATGCCGAGCATACAAACATATTCCACCCGCTCTGAGAACGGAGAAGAAATTCGGAAACCGCTCCAGTATGTGCATGATGCTGGGATATGTTCATAACACCACGAAAATCTGGAGAATTTGGGATTTCAAATCGGGAAAAATCGGACGAGCAGTGGAATGCTCGAGTGTAGTGTTTGCCGAAGAAGAAAATGCACACACAGAAGAGCAGACGGAAGCCATTGAGTTTCCAGACACCACCGATGAAGCACAGACCGACAGAGCGCATGACGAAACTCATGAAATGAATGACGCACACGGTCTAGAGAATACTAGTAAGTAACAAATATCCGATTTCTTTCATCATGCAGTGAAATCGCTCTATGAGCGGCTGCGAAATATGTGTTATACCTGCCGAATTCAGCGAATGCTGGGCAGATGACTGCTGAATTCAGCGAATGCTGGGCAGTGTGCCGAATTCAGCGAACATGCTGGGCAGATACCTGCTGAATTCAGCGAATGCTGGGCAGATGCCTGCTGAAATCAGCGAATGCTGGGCAGAAGAAGTCGAGAACATCTTGCGAAAGCGATAACTTCTGGTGACTTGTATGCTGAATTCAGCGAATATGCTGGGTATTACCTGCTGAATTCAGCGAATGCTGGGCAGAAGTCAAGAATATCTTGCGGAATAGTGAGAGCCGGTGACGTGGATTCCCTATGATTGAGAACAAGACTGATTGAAATGGCAGACAAGAATGAATATGTTTCTGCACGGACACGCAGCAAGGCACGTCTTGAAACCAATAAAGCAATTATGAGCAAGGCTCACGAAGAAGGGGGGGATATGACATCTTCGGAACGCCTTGCCTCAGCCTTCCTGCTGCTCGGGATCGGCAACTCGATATCAGATGACGAAGCCGAAATCGAACCAATCATTGAGCCCACCACTGTTGAGTGCGAGAACGAGAGCGAACCGCTCACCTACAAAGCTGCATTACAAAGTCCACAAGCAAGACAATGGAAGGAAGCCATGCGCCAGGAATGGCAGGCATTGGTGGAGAATCACACATTCGATATCATGGAAAAAGGTACTACCATCCATACACCAATGACTGACAGCACCCAAGTCACACATCTTGTACTTCTTTTGCAGCAGCTGCTTGATCCAATGTCCCCGTCCTTCTGCACTGTTGTGCGCAATGAGCAGATCGTCCACGTATAGTAATAGAAGCACTCCTCGTTGGAGGTACAGGTTTGGATCTTCCGCTGATTGTCGGAATCCTATGGATTGCAAGTATCCATCAATATCCTCATACCAAAGTCTGGGCGCCTGGTTGAGTCCGTAGAGTGCTTTTCGGAGGATTAAAACGCTTCCGCTGGATGCACTTACGTTTGACGGGCTTTCATTTGACAGGCTTCCATTCGATGCGAGCCAGTCAATTCCAAGTGGCATTTACATGTAGATGTTGTCTCGGTTGCTCCTTGGATTTAGGAAGGCCGTTACTACGTCCATGTGATCAACATCCCAGCCATACTGAGCGGCCAGTGCCAGTCTCAATCGGAACGTCGCCATTTTGGATACCGGTGCATAGGTTTCGTCGTAGTCAATACCTTCCTTTTGTTCGTAGCCCTTGATGACTAGTCGTGCTTTGTACTGCGTGGATCTGTCCGGATTAATCTTCCTCTTGTAGATCCACTTGCATCCAATAGGCTCTTCTACTGTCCGGCAAAGCGGTTCCTAGGAATCGAGATCGAGAGGACCAAAGATGGAGGATTCAGTATCTGTCAACAAGGTTACATCAACACAATCATACGACGATTCGGACTGATGGATGCAAAACCGGCTAAGTCTCCACTTGATCCTCAGACAGATCTGGCTGACACCCACTGTGAGGACAAACCGGCAAACCGCAAAGAATATCTCTCAATGGTTGGATCACTCATGTATGCGGCACTCGGAAGTCGACTGGATATCGCCTTCAGCGTAACCGCCCTGAGCCGTTACAATGTCCAACCTCTCGAAATACATACAACAGCGGCAAAGAGAGTACTCCGATACCTGAAGACTACTGCCGGATTTCAAATTCATTACCGACAGCTCCCGAATCCTATTACTATTGTTGGATACGCCGATTCAGACTGGGCAGGGAATCTCACGACTTGGAAATCTGTTGGCGGATGCGTATTCGGACTCGGGAATGATACTGTCAACAACGAGCTTGTCATATCTGGCTTGATTCATTGGCAAGCCAAGTCTCAGAGTGTCATGGTACTCTCAACACTTGAGGCCGAATATATCGCCTGTTCGCACACCACCCGGGAAAGCCTCTGGCTCAAGCGTATGATGAAGGAGGCAGCAGAAGGAATGGCAGTAAAGATTGTTGATGGACCAGTACCGATCGGATGTGACAACCAAGACGCCATCAAATTGATTACCTCGGGAGTCGTACGGCAAAAGTCCAAACACATTGACGTAAAATATCACCATGTTGGCGACCAACAGATGAAAGGTGCAGTTAAGTTCCAATACGTTACCTCAGAGTCTAATCCTGCCGATCTGGTGATGAAACCTCTCGCGGTTCCCCGACATGAACGACTGTTGCAACTCACCGATCTCACTCCATTCTGCCCCGACGACAGAGTACCCGAATACGATGATTGGCACCGATCTCGAAAAGGAAAAGGGGGTGCGGTTCTTTGGCGAAGAAAAGGGGGTGCGGGTGATAAGGAATTGGAAGAGGATAGAAGGTTTCTTTGTTGAGCATGTTCTTGCATCCTGTCGGCAAGCATGAGTCGGCACTCTTTTTTCCTACTAGCAAGTGTTTTTGCCACGAGGTGTTCACTGCAGAGGTTTTAATGAGGTCGACAAGGATTTAATGGGATTGTTCTTGATTTGGTGGATTTCTGTTTGGTACAGAGCACGAGAAGAGGGGGTGTGTTGGAATTGCTTCTCACTGCTCCGGTGTAACGCGCCGATGGAAGCGACACCGCAGCAACGGCGGTGGCAGCAACGCCGTGGGAAGCAACACCATGGTAACAACAATGGCAAGGGGATCCTGGTAACGACGGCTTGGCATTCTTCCATAGCAGTGTCTTTTGCACTCTTTCTTCTACACTCTTACATACTTCTTCATAGCATTGAATAAGATACTCATTACGTCTACCTCGGGCGACTTGATCACCCATCAACAATCAAATCATCTCGTTCAAACATAATCTCTTTCTCTCTCTCTGTCTCTCTCTGTTCGTGTGAAGACTCTCAGAGAAACGGTGATCGGGCAATCTTTAACATCACGCACACACCAGCTAAGGTGGGCGTGGGCGAAAGCCCGGAGCTACTTGTCCTGGTTGGTACTGATGATAGGAGGCCATCCAATGGTGTCACGGGCTGTGCAATTCCCTCAGCTCATGGCTGGATTCATGAACACGGCCCCACGACGGCTCATGTATCGGTTTCGGGGATTATAACCTTCTAAGGAGGTCCTCCGCGTAGCGGTCGGGGATTATACTCCTTGAAGGGGTCCTAGCTGAGCCCCCGGCATGTTGCCCATCTGGCATTTCCTATCTCCCGTCTAGACACTCGTACTCCTCGTGTTTCCTTCCCTCTCCTTCCCCGATCAGCCACCGTCTCACTAGTCGTTGCTCGCGGTGTAGGCCACGTAGGCGGTTCGTCGACGCAAGCCTGGTGGCGGCCAGATGGCTTGCGAGTATCGCGGCGGCGGTTCGTTTGTGGCTCGGTGGCGACGACTCACTCGACCGTTCGTTTGCGGTTCCACCGCGACGACTTGCTCGATGGATCGCTCGCGGTTCCATGGCGACGACTCCCTCGACGGATCACTCGGGGACATGGTCGTTGACTCGATGTCTTGGTGACCGGTAGATGGTCCATTGATCGTTAGACGATTGAGGCAATTATTCTGCTGAGGATTCCGATGATTCTTCCGATGAAGACCCCTTGCCCACCACTCGTCGGCAGGTCGTCATATAAGTATCCGGCTCGGCAAAGTCACGTGCTGGGGGAAATTACCCCGCACCACGACGTGAAAACTCTTCGCCTTGACGTTAAACTTCATCAGCATAACACTGATAATCTGTTGATTTGGATCGGAGAGTAGTGCTTCCATGTATCCTGAGAGAGGCCGGAGCAGATCCTCTGTTCTCTCGTCGTGATTGGGTGATACGATATGGGTTGTATGCGGGGTTGATTACGCTACTCAACCTGACCCGGAGCAACAAACCCGCAACCGTATCAGCTATCCTTTCTTCGGCCGCGATGGCATCAAGACATAGCTCCACCCCATACCTTTCCCAATAGACTCTCGAACCTTGAGGTGCGGTCCTGTAGCAGTATTTGCACTTTCCGGAACACGAGCCAGTACTTGGTCCTGGGGCTATCCAGTGCTCTAGGATTGGCTGGAAGTCAAACCTCCGCTTCAGTATCTGTTCAACTCAACGTCCCTTATCTTGGTACGGTGTGTGCCCTACATCATAATCGTTGTAAGCATCTCGGATAAGTGGGAGATACACTCACGCTGTCGTGCACTGGCAAAGCCCAGAGTTCATCACCATAATCGAGTATCAATGACGACGATGCGAGTGGTAGCATGATCTCTCGTATCTCCTGACCACGGGGTGCAATGGTATTGTCTCTGGCCTTCGAGCCGTCTGCGATGATACAGCGATTCCCGACTCGTGGTGTTGTTCCGCTAGGCCGTACCTCTGGAAGCAACCCCACTTCTATTCCGTGATCTAGACTCGCAGCTCCTTGTGTTCCTGTTTTCATTCCGATCGCTTGTCCTGCTTATGATGACCACCAAGGTTGTCTTCCTCTGCGGCAGTGCTTGCGCTTTCCTGGTCGGTACCGGTACTTGGCCCAGGGGTTTCCTGGTGCTGCAGAGTCGGTTGACCCGAGCTGAGCCCCGATGCTGTCGGTGGCCCGGTCTCGATATGCCGTCCTAAGACCGTGTGACGAGTTTCCGATACCTTCCTGCCTGGTCCGTATCCAAATTCCGACCCTGTTGTATTTAGGGTGTAACATCTGAGGTATAAAGCTCAGCTTGATATCAAAGGAGACGAACAGGTACAGGGTGTTGGCTTTGAAGAGACCTACGTTCTAGTAAATTGCCTGCCCTTCATTACCTAATGAGTTGTGCTGCCCAGGGAGAATGGGGGATCCATCAGCTCGACATCATCACTATGTTCGTGAACCTAACAATCGACAATGAAGTCTATATGCAGCTTCATGAAGGTATGGAGTGGCTCATTGCTGAGCCACTCTCCTTCCCATCATCCTCCTTGTCACCGCCTGACTCTACTCACAAATCTACTCACAATCCATGCACGGCGGCACATTCTGTAACGGCGGTGGTGGACGCGGACTCGGACTCGAGGAACGCGGCGCCGGACTCGAAGACAGACGCGGACTCGGACTCGAGGAACGCGGCGCCGGACTCGAAGACGGACACGGACTCGGACTCGAGGAACGCGGTACCGGACTCGGACTCGAGGAATGCGGCACCGAACTCGAAGGACTCGAGGAACGCGGCGCCGGACTCGAAGGACTCGAGGAACGCGGCGCCGGACTAGGACTCGGACTCGTCAACCCCAAGATCACCGAACTATTCTCTGAAGCCTACAACTGGGATCCATTTCCCATGAAGGTACTGGCTATGCTAAAGAAGGTCCGCTATTGTAAGGATGTCACTCTAGCAGAGTGCTCCCGGAGCCCAATGGGCAGATTACTGTATCGAGGAAAGTTTTATGTCCCTGCCTACGGCCCTCTGAGATTATATCTGATCCAAACGCATCACGAAGTACCGGTAGCGGGCCACCCCGGACGATCGAAAACACTCGAATTGCTCTCAAGGAACTACCACTGGCCGAAAATGTGGCAAGATGTGGAAAGGTTTGTAAGGAACTGTCACACTTGCCGGCGATCGAAAACCAGTCGACACGCACCCTTTGGAGTCCTCTGCCCATTGGCGATTCCCCAGCAGCCATGGCAGGACATTTCGATGGACTTTGTCACAGGCCTACCGCGATCAAAGGATCACGATGCTATCTGGGTGGTAGTGGATCGGCTCACAAAACAGCGGCATCTTGTCCCGTGCAGCACTACTGTCGATGCCCGTGATCTGGTTGACCTGTTCCTCCAACACGTCTTCCGATTACATGGACTTCCGCGAACAATAACTTCGGACCGAGGGCCTCAATTTGCCTCTGCATTCTGGCATCGTCTCTGTGCACGACTGGGAATCGAACTGCGGCTGTCTACTGCTTTCCATCCACAGACCGATGGTCAGACCGAACGAATGAACGCCGTAATGGAACAATACTTGCGGTCGTACGTGAACTACCTGCAAGATGATTGGACTGACTGGTTGCCGATCGCGGAATTCGCATCGAACAACCATACCTCGGAAACGACGGCTGTATCTCCGTTCTTTGCCAACCTCGGCTACGACCCTTGCTGGCAATTTAACCTTTCGGCCTCCCTACCCAACCAAGCAGAAGATCAACAAGCGCGTTCTGTGGTGAAAGCATTGTCCGAAATTCATGACCACCTGAGGATGGAAATGCATCACGCCCAACTCCGCAACCAGGAAACCGCAGACACCCATCGCCTCCCCGCTCCGGACTATCAGGTGGGGGATCTTGGGTAGCTCGACACTCGAAATTGGAAGACTCGACGACCATCAGCAAAGTTGGATCACCAACGGCACGGCCCCTTCAAGATCGCACGCAAGATTTCCTCCCACGCCTTCCGGTTGGAACTTCACAACTCGATGCAGGTACATCCCGTTTTTCATGTGTCCTTACTTGAGCCGGCAGCACAGGATCCGCTTCCGGGACAACAACAACCACCACCTCCTCCGGTGGAAATCGACGGCGAGCAAGAATGGTTTGTG
>Ga0307508_10001683_pt1 | contig 24515 bp, 23 predicted proteins | sample 9_EM_MG_FD_203089 | JGI IMG/M metagenome (GOLD analysis project Ga0307508, IMG submission 203089) | Populus trichocarpa ectomycorrhiza microbial communities from riparian zone in the Pacific Northwest, United States - 9_EM | ecosystem: Host-associated > Plants > Roots > Unclassified | place... | reverse complement strand
CGCATGAAGTTCTTGTTCACTGCGTGAGGCCGCGCCGGGGTTTCGTCCCGGCAGCCGACCTCCTTTGGTATCTGCATAACTTTGCTTCGCAAAGTGAGCAGATCCCCGCTTCGCGAACTTGTATCGACAAGAAAGGCGGCAAAGAAGCGACCCCTGCCGACTCGATCCTCGCTGCGCGAGGTCTGCCCTGCGCTGCTCAGTTCGTCCGAAGGGGGAGACGAACACCAGATTCAGCTCGCTGTGCTCGCGCCCGACGCGAAGCGAGGTGGGACAGGGAAAGTTTGCGCAGCAAACGACCGAATTGCTCTTGGGCCCCGTGGGAGGCGTCGAGGAGCGCAGGGGTTTGGGGCCGCGTGCGCAGCACGCTTCGTGAACTGACTTCGCGCCGTTTGTTTGAACGCAGTGAGCGTAGCGAACGAGGTGAGTTTGGCGCGAGGCCCCGAACACCGAGCACCGCAGAGCAGTCGGCCCTAGGGCCGACCGCCTCCGTCGGGTCCCTCTTTCTTTGGTGACTTTCTTTCGGGGAAGCGAAAGTTCGCGCAGCGGGGGTTCGCTCACTTCGCGCAGCGAAGTTATGCGAACACCAAAGTTACTGCCCTGTCGGGGGCATATCCCAACGCGGCCTCACGCAGTGAACAACCATCACGCAAAAGCAGAACACGGCTTCGATCCGCCGCAGGCGGACCCTGTCCTGAGCCCTGTCGAAGGGTCACCCGAACGGGTGGTGATGCGCGAAACGGGTGGTGGTATGCGAACAAGGCTTCGACAGGCTCAGCCCGAACGGAGTTTGATGAACGGAGTTTGACAACGGAGTTCGACGTCAAGGCCGCTGCCGCGCCACCACGCGGTCTTCGAGCGGCGCAGGCCGGTAGGCCGGAAGAAAGCGGCACCCCGGCCCGAACGTAGCCACAAGCTGCTGGCAACGCGCCGCGACACCTTCAGGCGTCGGCTTGACGCCTTGCGCGACCCACTGCAACAAAGCCTCAACCAAGGTCGGGTACACCGGGTTGCTGAGGTAGCTGTGCTCGCCGTCGTCGGTGAAGGTCTGCACCAATTGCGCTGACGTGCCGGCCTGTTTCATCGTCTCGAGAAACACCGAGTCGAGTTCGACGAAGGCGGTCGGATCGTTGATGCCGCGCACCGTCAGCACCGGCACGCCGATGCGGCCGTTCAGGTCGGTGTCGTCGCCGAAGCGCCGCACGGCCTCGGGGTCGGCGCGGTAGCGCAGGACGCGCTCGTTCAGCGCGGTGTCGTCGGCCGAGCCGGTATAGCGTGCGCCGATGTTGCCGAAGGGGTTGAGCCCGCCGGTGCGCTTCTGCACGACATCCTGGAAGTGCCAAGTGCCCCAGTTGAGGTGGCCCTGGATCGCGCGCTCGGGGATGCGGATCACCTTCACGATCGTCTCCACCCGGGCCTGCTGTTCGGGGCTACGTTTCGCTGCGGGCTGCTTGAGGCCCAGGCAGTCGTCGACGCGTTTGGCAAGCTCCTGGCGCGTCAGCGTGGCACCCGGCGGCAGGCCCATCCACAGGGGGTATTGCGCCTCCGTCGGCGCGGGGTGGTTGGCGCACAGGCTCTGGTACAGCACCCGCAGGTCGAGCCGGAAGTCATACGAACGCGTGCCGCCGCCGAGTACGCCGCTGGTCAGCAGCACCGCGTCGTACGCAGGCTGTGCCTGCCCGGTACCGGCATACATCTCGGCGGCTTTGGCGGCCACGCTCCCACCCCACGATTGGCCGTGCAGGATGGTGCGCTGCGGCTTCGCCACGTATTGCACGAAGATGCGCCGCAGCCGCTCGGTGTCTTCGGCGGCGGACCGCACCGCAACGCCGCCTTGGCGGAAGGTCGACCCCGCCCACGCATGGCCGGCCTTCACCATCACCGCCCAGCGCTGCAGGTCTTCGGCCGTGCGCTCGGCCTTGGGTGTGCCGAGTTCGGGGCCGCCATGCGCATGCAATACCAGCACGCCGCTCCATGAGGCGGGCATCGCGATGAGGTAGTGCGCACCTTCTGAGTCGGTACCTGACAGGCAACGCGCATCGGCCGGCAGACCCTCTGGGCAGGTGCGTGCAACCGGCGCCACTTGCGCTGCCATGGGCGGCACGGGCGGCGCAGGCGGCACGCTGCTGCAGGACGCCAGGCACCAAACCGCGGCAAGAAGCCAGGCCGAGCAGAAAGATGAAGGAGACATGAAGTGGAGGTCCGATGAATCGTTGAAGAGCCAGTCTCACGCGGTTGCGCGAGACTGGCAAGCAGGCTTCAGAAGCTGTGGCGCATCCCTGCCTCGTAGCCCGTCGACGTGGTGCCGGCCACGAGGGTCGGCCCGCCCGAGATGGCGAAGTTGGCCTTGCCCTCATTGCTGATGCGCGCCGCCGTGGCGTACACCGCGGTGCGCTTCGACAGGTTGTACACATAGCCCAACCCGATCTGGCGCGCATCGTTGGCGTCGACGTTGGTGGTGCCCACCTTGCCTTCGAGATTGGCTTGCATGAGCATCCCCTTCACCTCGTGGTCGCCGATCGTCACGGTGCCCGAGGCGAGGAAGGCGGTCTGGGTCACGGCCTTGAACTTGAACTGCCGGCGTGCCAGCGAGAAGCGGGCAAAGCCGAGGTCGTAGCGTGCCCCGAGGGTGTTGTCCTTGAATTTCTCGCCGGCCGTCAGGTCGTTCTCGGTCTGTGACATCGCGGCCGAAGCGCTGAACCCGCCGATCGAATAGCCCACTCGCCCGCCGATGTACTTGTGCTGGCCGTCGCTGGCCTTGCCGCCCTCACCCGGCGTCACCATCAGCGCGCCCTCGAAGCCGCCCAGGCCCGACGGAAGGATGTACTGCACGGCGTTGCTGGCGCGCAGGTTTGGCGGCGAGCTGAGACCCGTGGCCGGACCGGTGGGCGATGGGCCCAGCAGGGTCGACGAAGCAGCCACGCCGACGTAGGTGAACGGGTCGTAGCGCACCCACGCCGTGTAGGTCGGCACGAAGTCACGGCCCAGCCGGACCTCGCCGAAGCTCTTGCTCACGAGGCTCAAGGTGGCGCGCCGATCCCAGAACAGCGTCGAGTTGGCCTGCGAACCCGTGTCGACCGAAATACCATGCTCCAGGTGAAAACCCGCACTCAGGCCGCCACCCAGGTCTTCCGAGCCGCGAAAGCCGAGCCGGCTGGTGTTGCCGGCACCGCTGACCAGCGATTTGATCGATCCCTTGCCTTCGTTGCTGACGCTGCGTACGCCCGCATCGAGGATGCCGAATACGCTGACCGATGACTGGGCCCAGCAGGGGAGTGCCACGGCGCTGATGGCGGTGAGCGCGACTGCGCAGGCGCGGGGAAGTACTGTCATGTTTGTCTCTCGTTGTGGTGTGTCGTCGTGAACCGATCGCGCCGCCATCAGGCAGCCGGCAGCGCATCGGCGGCGCAAATATGCGGCCGGCCGATCCATCGGTCAAATACACTGGCAGGCCCATCTCCATACATATTCCATATGGACATTCGACAGCTGAAGTACTTCGAAGCCGTGGCCGAAGCGGGGCACATGACGCGCGCTGCCGCGCAGCTGGGCATCCAGCAGCCGCCCTTGAGCCAGCAGATCAAGTCGCTCGAAACGCAGATGGGCGCGCAGCTCTTCCACCGGCACCCGAAGGGCGTGGCGCTGACCGAGATCGGCAAGCTGTTCCGGGCCGAGGTGCGCAAGCTGCTGCAGGACATGGCGGCCATGGAGCAGCGCATGGCGCGCCTGGCCAGCGGCGTGGAAGGCACGCTCGCCATCGGCTTCACCAGCTCGGCCGCCGCGCACGAGTTCATGCCGCTGGTGCTGCGCGAGTGCCGGCGCAGCCACCCCGGCATCCGCCTGGAGCTGAGCGAAAACAACGCCGCCGACATCACCGAAGCCGTGGCCTCGTCGCGGCTGCATTGCGGGCTGCTGCGCGTGCCGGTGGCGCGGCCCGAAGGCGTGGAGTTCGAAACCCTTTTCCGCGAGCCGGTGGTGGTGGCGCTGCCGGTCGGCCACCGCCTGCTGTCGGGGGCGAGCGGCGGCAAGTCGCGCTCGATCAAGCTGCGCGAACTGCAGAACGAGAACCTCATCCTCGTGCGCAAGCCGGGCGCGCCGGGGCTGTATGGAAACCTGCTGGCCTTGCTCGAAGAACAGGGCTTCAGGCCGACCATCGAGGCCGAGGTCGACCGCATGATGACCAACCTGAACCTGGTGGCCGCGGGGGTCGGCATCTCGGTGGTGCCGTCATCGATGAAAGGCACGCATGCCAAGGCCATCGTCTACTGCCCGCTCGTCGGCTGCCCGCAGCTCGATGCGCCGATGACGCTGGTGTACCGCAGCTCGGAATGCGCCGGCCCCACGCGCGTGTTCATCGACCTCACGCGCAAGCTGGCAGCGCGGCTGCGCGCACGCCAGACCGTGCGCTGAAACAAGGTGCCTCGCGCCATGCCCGTTGACCGGCGGCTCCTGATCCAGCGCGCCATCGCCATGGCGTGCCTGGGCTGGCGCGCGGGGCTCGTCAACGCCACCGAGGCCCCGTGGCCTTCACGGCCCATCCGCCTGATCGTGGTCTACCCGGTGGGCGGCGTGAGCGACGCGATCGCGCGCGCATTGGCCCAGCAGCTGGCTGCCTTGCTGGGCGTCGCGGTGGTGGTCGAGAACCGCGCCGGTGCCGGCGGCAGCTCGGGGATGCACGCCCTCGCCTCCGCCAAGCCCGACGGGCACACGCTGGCCTTCTCGGCCATCACGCCGCTCTCGCTGTACCCGCTGCTCGCGAAGGTGAAGTACGACCCGCTGAAAGACATCGTGCCGCTGGTGGGCGTGATGAACACACCGGCGCTGCTCGTGGGCACACAAGCCTTCGACGGCGAGACCTTCGCCGACCTGCTGGCACCGCCCCACCCGCGGGCGGCCAGCCTGCGCTGGGCCACGACGGGCTTCGGCACCACCGGGCACATGGTGCTTGAGCAAGTGCGACTGGCCACCGGCCTGCCGATCTCGCACATCCCGTACAAGGGCGGCGCGAGCCAGCTCAACGACGCGCTGGCGGGCCATTTCGAGCTGCTCTCCACCAATGCGGGCGCCACGCAGCTGGCCTACATCAAGCTCGGCAAGCTGAAGCCGCTGGCGGTGGGCGCCCCGTCTCGGCTGGACTCCCTGCCCACCGTGCCCACCTTCGACGAGCTGGGCCTGCCGCGTGCCAACCTGAGTTCGCTGTTCGGCCTGTTCGCACCGGCCGGCGTGCCGGAGCCTGTGCTCGATCGATTGAATGCAGCCGTCAACCAGTTGCTGCAGCAGGCAGAGATGCGCGCGCTGCTTGCGGCGAACGACAGCCTGCCCCTGGGCGGAAGCCCGGCCAGTTTCGCCAGCCGCATTCGTGTGGAGACGGAGAACAACCGCCGCCTCATCCGTGCGACCCACATGAAGCGGGTCGACTGAACCGAGCCGAGGCGGCTTATCGCGCCAGGGCGCGCTGGCGCTTCTGCGTCTGGTCGATGTAGCGCTGCAGCGAGCGCAGCACGTCGGCCGGCGGGTTGACGATCTCGCAGCCCAGGCGCACGCCGCGGGCGTCGTGGTTGAGCGATGTGACGTGCTGCAGGCGCAGCGCGATGTTCACGCGCGTGTCCAGGTCGAGTTCGATCTGCACGCCATTGAGCACCACCCCGAGCTGCAGCGGCGGCACGTCGTCGGGCAGGAACAGCGCGCAGCCGCCGATGCTCAGGTCGAGCACGCGCAGGCTCAGCGCCATGTCGGGGATCATCGGGTGGCGCACGCGCGCCACCGGCGTGTTGCGCAGCAAGGGGCGCACGCGGAAACCGTTGCGCCGCTGGAAGCGATAGACCACGCGCGGGAACTCGCAGTTCATCGCGCAGGACTTGCCGCTGTGCACGAGCACCAGGCCGCTCACGTCGAACTGCAGCTTGATGCTGTCGAGGTAGGCCACGGCCACGGCCTCTTCGGCCTCGACCAGGGCTTGCACCTGGCTGCTGTCGGCGTCGGCGCTGAAGCTGACGACACCGCGGGTCGCATCGATCGACCACAGCGTGGTGGTGTAAGAAGCGCCGTCGCTGCCGTTGAGGTTGATGAGCACGCTGCCGTCGGCCAGCGCCTTGAGCGTGCTGAGTAGCTCGGCCTGCGAGGTGATGCGGAACTCTTCCAGCCCGCCATGAGCGGCAGCCAGGGCGTCCAGTTGCATGGGCAAGGTGTCCAAGGCCATGTGAAGACTCCGTTGCAGCCGTGCAGGCCCGTTCAGTGAACGGACTTGGGCCTGCCGGCGAGGATGCCGTCGAGGTCTTCCAGCCACGGCTCGGCGAGCTGGCGGATCTCGGCGTCGTTGATCAGGATGCGCTGCATGATGCGCGACTTGAGCTGGGCTTCTTCGCTGTCGAGGTGCTGCGCGTTGGCGGCATGCTTGAGCTGCGAGATGAGCACCGCGCAAGCGCCTTCGAGCTTGACGACCTGGTCCCAGTCGCCTGAACGGGCAGCCGCCAGCATGTCGGCGCTGGCCTGTTCGATGGCTTCGTAGTAGTGGAGCAAGGCGGTATTCATGGAGTCTCCGAAGGCGCTGCGGGGTATGGCGTGGAACATCTTCAAGCCGATGCCCCCGTCTTGACCGCCGTGCTCATCTCGCCCCAGGCGCTGCGCAGGGGTTCGACCAGGCGCACGCATTCGTCCAGGGCGGCCTCGTCGCTGTGCAGGTTGGCGTAGGTCAGCCGCACGGTGATGTAGGCATAGAGGTCGTTCAGATCGGCGGCCAGGTTGCCGCCGTCGGTCAGGTTCAAGCCCGCCTTCAGGCCTTCGTCGATGATGCGCACCGCGCGCTGGATGGCGCGGCCCTTGACTTCGACGTTCTTGGTGCGGATGCCGCCGCGGGCCTGGGCGATGGAATCCATCAGGCCGTTGAACAGCATGGCCACGAGCTGGTGGGGCGAGGCGCCGTCCACGGCCGTGGTGACCTGCACGTCCTGGTAGGCGTGGCGCTGGCGGCTGGACGGTGTGGCAAAGGCGGCTGAGGCAAACATGAGATCAGGCTTTCTGCTTGGTCTTGATGTCTAAGTTATCGGCCACCATCCCGGTCGGCTTTAGCGCCATGCCTGCATCCCATGCTGTTCGCTTGCGGTGAGGACGGCCGGGAAAGACCGGCTATTCCGGCTTAACTTGGCTACCGGGCCGGCCACCGAGCCGGCCGCCAGGCGTTCGATGCACGGCACCAGCGAGAACGCAAAACGCCGCTTCGGGAGCGGCGTACGGAACTCAGGCAAGAAAGAACCGGTCATCAGCCCGTGCTCTTGTTCCAGTTGGCGATCTGTTGCGTGATGTAGGTGTTCAGCGCGGTCAGGCTCGCCACCTTGGTGTCGAGCGCGGTGTACTGGGCGCGGATGCGCTTCTCGGTGTTCGCGAGGCGCGTGGTGTAGGCGTCCTGCTGGTCCTGGTTGCGCGTGAGGCTGGAGCTCAGGCCGGCCTTGCGCGTGGTCAGCAGGCCATCGGTGCCGAGCACCGTGTCGCCGAAGCTGCGCAGGCGCTGGGCAACGCCGTTGGTCGAGGTGTCGTCGGTGAGGCTGGTGTTGGCGAAGAGCTTCTTCACCTCGGCCAGGTTGCTGCTCATCGCGCTGGTCAGCTTGGTGTCGCTGACCTTCAGCGTGCCATCGGCCTGCAGCTCGACGCCCACTTGCGACAGTGTCGAGAACACCGACGAGGCGCCCGACGGGCCGCTGACGAGGCTGCGCAGCTGCCGCTGCAGGGCCACGGCAGTGCTGTCGCCTTGCAGCGTGCCGGCGGTCTTGGTGGCATCGTCGTACTTGGTCTGCGTCTGCAGCGTCGAGGCCAGGCTGTTGTAGGCGGTGACGAAGCTCTGGACCGAAGCCTTCATCGACGTGTTGTCTTGCGCAACGTTGATCTGCACCGCGTCGCTGGTGACCTTGTTCAGGTTCAGCGTGAGGCCCTGGACCACGTCGCTCAGGTTGTTGGTGGCGGAGTTGATCTCCAGGCCGTTCACGAAGGCCTTGGCGTCAGCGGCCGTCTGGGTTCGCGTCATCGGCGACGAGCCGTCGGTCGCGTCGTAGGTGAAGGCGGCACCGCCTCCCGTGCCGGTGACACGGAAGCCGTTGCTGGCGCCGGTGGTCGAGGAGCTGAGCACCAGGCGCGCACCGGAAGAGTCCGTCACGATGGAGGCGCGAACACCGCCGCCGGCTGCATTGATCTTGTCGCGCACATCGGCCAGCGTGTCGGTCGAGCTGATCGGGATGCTCATGGAATTGATGGTGGCGCGCGCCGCGAAGCCAGGCTCCGTCAGGTCCCACGCGCCGATGTCGATGGTGAGGTCGCCTTCGCCGACGACCTCGCTGCTGGAGGTGTAGGCGGTGCTTGCGACCGATTGCGCAGCCGCCAGGCTTTGCACCTTCACGGCGTAGCTGCCGGCGAGAGCACTGCTGCTGCCGACGGCGCTGACCGAAGAGGCATCGGCCGAGGTGGCCGTGGTAACACCCCAGGTGTCGCTCTTGGTGAGCGCCAGGGCGGCATCTCGGAAACTGGACACGGCAGACTGCAACGACCCGAAGGCCGAGATCTTCGTCTGGATGGCGGATGCCTGAGTCTGGAGCTGGGTGACCGGCGCCCTCTCGACCGACATCAACTTCGTGATGATCTCTTCGACAGGTAGGTTGCTACCTATGCCCGCTGAACTGATCGAAGCCATGTTTGTGTCCTTTCCCCTGGGGAGGGCGTCAATGCCTTGTTGCCTGACGCCGTCGTCCTTTCAATGCACAGAGACCTCGGCTAGAACCCCGAGTGATCTCTGTATCGGACGTTCCTTTTAGAACTTGAGGGCGGACCTCAGCCTCGTAACACCTGGTTACTTTTGGCCGATCACTTCAGCAGCTGCAGCACTTGCTGGGGCAGCTGGTTGGCCTGGGCCACCATCGCGTTGCCGGCCTGCTGCAGGATCTGCGAGCGGCTGAGCGCTGCGGTTTCTGCGGCGAAGTCGGCGTCCATGATGCGGCTGCGTGCGGCCGACTGGTTCTCCACCGCTTGCTGCAGGTTGGAGATGACCGAGTCGAAGCGCGACTGGCTCGCACCGTAGGTGGCGCGCGTGTCATTGATCAGGTTCAGCGCACCGTCGATGCTGTCGATCACCGTGGCCAGCACGGTGGCGTCGGTCGTGCTGTCGATCACCGAGGCGGTCACGGCGGTCACCGAGGCATCGGTGGTCATGTCGACCGTGTTGATGCTGATGGTGTCGTTGGCCGTGGTGTTGGCGCCGACCTGGAAGGTCTGGGTGCCCGTCGAGGCCAGGATGGTCTGGCCGTTGAAGGTGGTGCCGGCCAGCACGCGGTTGATTTCGGCCGACAGCTGCTGGAATTCCTTGTTCAAGGAATCCTTGTCGCTGCCGCTGTTGGTCGAGTTGCGGGCCTGGACCGTCAGTTCACGCATGCGTTGCAGCGCGTCGCCCACTTTGGAGAGCGCACCTTCAGCCGTCTGCGCCAGCGAGATGCCGTCGTTGGCATTGCGAACCGCCACGTTCATGCCGCGCACTTGCGCGTTCATGCGTTCGGCGATCGCGAGGCCGGCGGCATCGTCTTTGGCGGAGTTGACGCGCAGGCCCGATGAGAGCCGTTGCATGGACGTCGCAAGAGAAGTCTGCGACATGTTCAGGTTTCGTTGCGCGTTCAGCGAAACGATGTTCGTGTTGATCGTCTGTGGCATGTTGGCACTCCTCAAGAATCAGTGACTCCCGGCAAATGCGCCGGCATTGCGAAACACCAGGTCAGAAGGCAAATCGCCTGTCCGGGGGCTGGTGTTCCATAACCCCGGTACGCATCACCGGCGGTGGCTGCAGCTCGCTGGCCTGTTGGGACAGCGGGGCACGGCTCGCGTCAGTGCATCCGGACCACAAATCCCTTCGAGGACTTGTTGGAGTCATTGTTTTCAAAAGTGAGGAATGGCAAAGCCGGGAAATGAAGGCAAAAACCTGTTCAGTTCGGAAATCCAAGTAAAAAGGCCCCGCCCGGCAAACCGGGCGAGGCCTCGAGCTGTCGAGACCCCTTGCCGCCCGAAGGCTGCGAGGGGTTCCGGCGGCTTACTTCAGCAGCGACAGAACTTGCTGCGGCAGCTGGTTGGCTTGAGCCACCATCGCCGTGCCGGCTTGCTGCAGGATCTGCGCACGCGACAGGTTCGACGTTTCCGAAGCGAAGTCTGCATCGGTGATGCGGCTCTTGGCTGCGGACTGGTTCTCGACCGAGGTTTGCAGGTTCGAGATCACCGAGTCGAAACGGTTTTGCGTGGCACCGTACAGAGCGCGTTCGGCGTTGACCGTGTTGATCGCGCCGTCGATGGCGTCGATGACGGTGGCCAGCGCTGCGGTGTCGGTCGTGCTGTCGATCACCACGGTGTTGGCCGTCACAGCAGTGATGCTGGCGGCGGCCGTCATGTCGGTCGTGGTCACGGTGATCACGTCGTTGGTGGTCGTGTTGGCACCGATCTGGAAGTCCTTGGCGCCAGCGCTGGCACCGAGGATGGCCGAGCCGTTGAAGGTCGTGCCGCCCAGAACGCGGGTGATTTCCGCAGACAGTTGTTGGTATTCCTTGTTCAGCGAATCCTTGTCGGAGCCGCTGTTCGTGCTGTTACGTGCTTGCACGGCGAGTTCACGCATACGCTGCAGCGAATCGCCCACCTTGCCGAGCGCGCCTTCAGCGGTTTGCGCCAGCGAGATGCCGTCGTTCGCGTTGCGGATGGCGACGTTCATGCCGCGGACTTGGGCGCTCATGCGCTCAGAGATCGCGAGGCCGGCGGCGTCGTCCTTGGCGCTGTTGACGCGAAGGCCCGAAGACAGGCGCTGCATCGACGTGGCCAGTTGGGATTGGGTCGTCGCCAGGTTGCGCTGTGCATTGAGCGACGTGACGTTTGTATTGACTGACATGCTCATTTAAAAATCTCCAAAACGGTTGAATGACACCCGGCACGAGCGCCGGCATTGCCTCGGCAGATCAGTTCTCACTGCCTACATAAAACTCATCTGCCTAAACTGCCTTCACACAAGTGTGTTGGCCTGCTGCGCCCGGCGTGATTCACGCTTCCTGAAACCGCTCGATGGCTTGTTGCCTCACCCTCTTGCGGACCGATCGTCGCTGACTCCGGACCCCGGTTCTGATTGCTCATCCCCGATGTTTTTGTTATCGGACAACCTTTATTCGGACTTGAGGACTTCGCATAAAAAATCTTGCTGAGTCGCTGGAACAAGGTGGTATAGGAGGTTCTTTTATCTGCCTCTGCGCCGAAAACTTGAGGCCCGTGACCGCGGGGCGGGTATCGAGTTGTGAACTTCGCGCCTGATGCGTTGAACAGACGGCGTACTTCGCGCCTCTTTCGCGCTTGCCTGCACAGGTGCGTTCCTAGAATTTGGCTCACGTCCAATAGCGGGCACCTCGCGTGGGTGCCGTTCACATGCAGCTCAAGCAACGCAAGGCCGCCTCTTCCTCGTCTGCCGCGCAGGCCCGCTTCGCGCGCGAAGGAAAGAACAGCTGGCAGCAAGGCGTGGCCCTCGCCAACGCCGGCGACTGGGCTCGCGCCGAGAAAGCCTTTCGCCGCGCCAGCGAAGCCAACCCGCGCGATACCGTCTACCTGTTGAACCTGGCGCGCGCGCAACGCAAGAACGGTGACCTCGACGGCGCACTGGCCTCTGCGCAGAAGGTGCTCGAACTCGCTCCCGACGAATCGATCGCGTGGACCATCGCAGCCGATTGCCTGAACCAGCAGCACCGCTATGCCGAGGCCGCCAGCTACCTGCAGAAGCAGCCCGCGCAAGGCCCGCGCAGCGCCGAGTACTACCAGAACCTGGGTGAGGCGCTCTTCAATGCCGACAAGCACCAGGAAGCGATCTCCGCGCTCCTCCAGGCGCTGGCACTCAACATCGACCACGCGCTTTCCCACTACCGACTGGGCCTGTCGTTCAACGCCCTGGGCATGAAACAGGAAGCCACCGAGTGCTTCCGCACGGCGCTCATCCTCGGCCTGGGGCAAGGCAATCTGGCTGCGCAAGGCCTGCTCGCCTTCGTCGAGCACGAGCTCTGCCGCTGGGACCACGCGCGGGAAGACGTGGCCGCCTTGAGCCGCATGGCCGCCGAGCTACCGCCTGACGCCGCGTCGTGGGCCTCGGTGTTCGCGCAGGTCACTCTCACCGACAACGCCGACGAGCAGCGCAAGGCCGCCGCTTCATGCGCTCGCTTCCAGGCGCGCGGCATCAAGCCCTTCGCACCGGTCGCGCCGCACCCCCTGCCTGCGCGCCTGCGCGTGGGCTTCGTTTCGGCCGACTTCCATCAGCACGCCACCGCCATCCTGATGGCCGAGGTGTTCGAGAAGATGGACCGCACGCGCTTCGAGATCACGCTCTATTCACATGGCCCGGACGACAACAGCCCCATGCGCCAGCGGCTGAAAGACGGCACCGACCACTTCGTCGAGGTGTCCCGGGCCAGCGACCTCGAAGTGGCGCAGCGGGTGCGCCGCGACCAGATCGACCTGCTGGTTGACCTGAAGGGCCACACCCGCGACACGCGCCTGGCGCTCTTCGCCTACCGGCCCGCGCCGGTGCAGGTGAGCTTCCTCGGCTTCCCCGGCACCACCGGAGCCGACCACATCGACTACTTCATCGGCGACGAGATCGTCTCGCCGCTGTCGCACGCTTCTCACTACAGCGAGAAGCTCGCCTTGATGCCGCGCTGCTACCAGCCCAACGACCGCCAGCGCGCCCTGCCCGGCACCTACACCCGAGCGATGGCCGGCCTGCCGGAAGACGCGCTGGTGCTGTGCGGCTTCAACCAGCCGTTCAAGCTCTCGCCCGAGGTGTTCGACGTGTGGTGCAGGCTGCTGAACCGGTTGCCGAACTCGGTGCTGTGGCTGCTGCAGTGGAACGAACATGCGCCTGCACAGCTGAGGCGCGAAGCCGAAGCCCGCGGCATTGCCGCCGACCGCCTGGTGTTCGCACCCAAGGTCGGCGCGCGCGAGCACATGAGCCGCCTGGCGCTGTCCGACGTGTTCATCGACACCTGGCCCTGCAACGGCCACACCACGGTGAGCGACGCGCTGTGGGCCGGCGTGCCGGTGGTCACCTATGCCGGCCAGACCTTCGCCTCGCGCGTGGCTGCCAGCCTGCTGCATGCCGTGGGCACACCCGAACTTGCTTGCGACACCCTGGCCGACTACGAGGCGAGCGCAATGCACCTGGCCACCGACGCGGCCGCGCGCCGGAAGGTGCACGAGCACCTGGTGCAAGCCCGCGACACCGCACCGCTGTTCGACAGCGAGGGCTACACCCGCGACTTCGAGAACCTGTTGTGGACCCTGGCCGACCGCTGGTCGCGCGGCCTGCCGATCGACCACGTCCACGGCACGCGTGCCACTGGAGAAACCGCATGAGCATCACCCTGCCCGAAATCCACCTCTGCGTCGTGCAGCCTGCGGGCTACGTGCACTCGCTGGGCTTTCTCGACCAGGCGCGCTACTTCCGCCACCAGTTCCGCCGCATGGGCGCGAACGTGAGCCTGGCGAAGAACCGCCTGCGCCATGACGCGGTGAACTTCGTCTTCGGCGCCCACCTCGGCTTCGAGGCGGCGCTGCGCGAGCGCTACACCTGCGTGTTCGTCAACCTGGAGCAGCTGGGCCAGGGCGGCGCAGCGGTGTCGAAGGACTACCTGGCGCTGCTCACCGGCTCGGCGGTGGTCGACTACAACGCCGACAACATCCCCGCCTACTCCACGCACCCCGAAGACGTGCCGGTGTTCCCGCTGCTGCACGCGCCCTATCTCACGCCGGCCGAAAGCGTGCCGCTCGAGCAGCGCCCGCTGGACGTGCTCTTCATCGGCAGCATGAACGACCGCCGCCGCGCCATGCTCCAGCGCATCGAGGCGCAAGGCATCAAGGTGAGCCTGTTCGACGCTCCGCTGTACGGCCCCGAGCGCGACGCGATCATCCTGCAGGCCAAGGTGGTGTTCAACGCCCACTTCTACCCGAGCAGCCGCTTCGAGCAGGCCCGCGTGTCGCACTGCCTCTCGCTGGGCACGCCGGTGGTGTCCGAGCGCACTGAGCTCACGCGCCCGCACGCCGCCTTCGAAGACAACGTGTTCTGGGTGAACGACAACAACCTGGCCGAGTTCTTCTCAAAGCACTTCAAGACGGCCGAGTTCTACGCCGAGGCGCGCGCCCAGATGCAGCGCTTCGCGCAGATCGACCCCATCGAGCCCTACGCCGACATCCTGGCCTTCGCCGCCGGCTACGCAGGCGTGCACCAGGAGCGCCGGCCGAGCGAGGCCTGGCAGCCCACGCGCATCAACCTCGGCTCGGGCAAGGACTACAAGCCCGGCTGGCTGAACATCGACGTGCTCGACCGCGCCCAGCCCGACCTCGTGCTCGACCTGGGCCAGCCCACCACCTTCCCGGTGCTCGCCCACACGCCCTACGCCGGGCCGCTGCAGCTGGCTGCCGGCAGCGCCGAGATGATCTTCGCCAACAACGTGCTTGAGCACGTGCCCGACCTGCCGCAGCTGATGGGCAACTGCCTCGCGCTGCTGAAGACCGGCGGCCACTTCGTCATCGAGGTGCCCTACGAGCATGCCGCCACGGCCTGGCAAGACCCGACGCACCTGCGCGCGCTGAACGAGAAGTCGTGGCTCTACTACACCGACTGGTTCTGGTACCTGGGCTGGTTCGAGCACCGGTTCCACGTGGCGCAGTTCACCTACCTCGACGACGCCCTGCGCGAGTGCCAGCGCGACAAGGCGGCCTTCATGCGGGTGGTGCTGGCCAAGGTCGAGACCACCCCGCGCGAACGCACCACGGCCCGCGTGATGCGTGCCGATTTCGCCCTTCCGGACGACCTGCCAAGCGCCGAATCACCGGCCGCCGACATGATTGGCGCCTGAAACCCGCTGCAAACCCGCCACGAACCCGCTGCCCTACACGCCTACAAACCGATCTCCACCTTGCTCCAAGGGCCGCTTCTGCGGCCCTTTTTCATGCCCGCCTACAGCATGCGGCGCCGGGGCGGGGGCAGACTCTGTGCGCATTAAGTCCGGTTTGGCTCACGGGCCACCCTGATGAGGGAGAAGGGTGCCAAAAACAGCTCAATTCTCTGTAGGAAGTTGCCTGACACGGACCATGGAAGAAGCTGGACTCAAGCAACAGAAATGGCCTGATGTTTCGGAACATTTCTGATCTTCACAATCCATTTCACGTTGAGACGCAAACCAACGCAGCAAACAAGCCCAGACAACCCAAGGAACAACAGCATGAACGCCGACCAAATCCTCACCGAAATCCGCGAAGCCAACCTGTCCTACCTGATGCTGGCTCAAAGCCTGATCCGTAGCGACCGCGAACAAGCCCTCTACCGCCTCGGCATCAGCGAAGAAAGCGCCGCGATGATCGGCCTGCTGACCCCCGCCCAGATGATGAAGATCGCCGCCGGCAACACCCTGCTGTGCCGCTTCCGCATGGACGACGACCTGGTCTGGGGCCTCCTGACCAACCACGGCAAGAGCGCGGCCAACGACACGACCAGCCGCCTGCACGCCAGCATCCTGATGGCCGGCCGCCATCAAGAAGCCGCTTGAATGACAGCACCCGGCGCTTCGCGCCACCCGCCAAGCGGGGCCTCGCCGGCTTGAGGCGGCTCGGCGCTCGGCTCGGTACCCTTCGATAACCGTTTCCCTACATACATACAGAAATCAGGAGCAGATTCCATGCGTAGCAAGAGCATCCTCACCGAAGCCAAGCAAATCGATCGCGCCGTGACGCTGATCAACCTGGGCGCCCGCCTGCAGGTGCTGGAGTCTGAAACCGATCTGAGCTATGAAAGACTGCTGCGTCTCTACAAAGAGGTGTCGGGCAAGTCGCCGAGCAAGGGCCAGCTGCCCTTCTCGACCGACTGGTTCATGACCTGGCAACCCAATATCCATGCGTCGCTGTTCCTCAACATCCACGAATACCTGAACAAGGTCGCCGAGATGGACGAGATCGACACCGTCATCAAGGCCTACCAGCTGTACCTCGAGCAGACCCAGGCCCAGAACCTGGAAGCCCTGCTCTCCGTCACCCGCGCCTGGCGCCTGGTGAAGTTCGTCGACAACGGCATGCTCACCATGACCAAGTGCTCCAAGTGCGGCGGCCACTTCGTCAGCCACCCGCACGAGATCTCGAAGCACTACGTCTGCGGCCTGTGCAACCCCCCGGCACGTGCCGGCAAGGGCAAGGCTTCGGGCGGCATTCAGATGCACTGATTTCCTTCCCGTCATTCCCGCGAAGGCGGGAATGACAAAACAGCCTCAAGTTCGCCCCTCGCCCTGCCGATAAACGGGCTATGAAAGTTTCTGGTTAGTCTCCTCCTGGCACTCGGAAAGTGCTTTATCGCGGACCTCTCGAGGTCCGCTTTTTTTGTGCCGTGAATGCCTTGCTGTTGCTTGGATCGATCGGGCCGCCGGGCGCACACACTTCCTCAAGCGCAGGGGGTTCGGGCCGATAAAAGTCTGAGGCATGCGTGGCATCGGGTAAGTCGCCGCGCAGCGAGCTTCACGCAATCACACACCAACCATGTTTGTTCTTATCGGTTATGGCGTCGCCCTGGGGTGCATCTTCGGGGCTTATATCCTGCACGGCGGCAACATGTCCGTGATCATTCACGCCTTGCCGACGGAGTTGATGGCCATTCTGGGTGGGGCACTGGGCGCCTTCGTGGTGAACAACCAGCCCAAGGTGCTGAAGGCCACGCTGGGCGCACTGCCCGGACTGCTCAAGGGATCGAAGTACACCAAGGCGCGCTACATGGAACTGCTGGCGCTGCTGTACGACATTCTCCAGAAGGCCCGCAAGGAAGGCCTGATGTCGATCGAGAAAGACGTCGACGCGCCGGAAGAGTCGGCGCTCTTCAAGAAATACGCAGCCGTCGGCAGCGACCACCACGTGGTCGAGTTCATCACCGACTACCTTCGCATGATGGTCTCGGGCAACCTGAACGCCCACGAGATCGAAAGCCTGATGGACAGCGAGATCGACACCCACCACCACGAGGCCCACGCGCCCGCAGCGGCCATCGGCCGGCTCGCCGGTGCCCTGCCCGCCTTCGGCATCGTGGCCGCCGTGCTGGGCGTGGTGAACACCATGGGCTCGGTGGGCCAGCCGCCCGCGATCCTGGGCGGCATGATCGGCTCGGCCCTGGTCGGCACCTTCCTCGGCATCTTGCTGGCCTACGCCGTGGCCGAGCCGCTGGCCGGCCTTCTGGAGCAGAAGAACGATGAAGGCAGCAAAGAACTGCAGTGCATCAAGACCACGCTGCTCGCGAGCATGCAGGGCTATGCGCCGCAAGTGGCCGTCGAATTCGGCCGCAAGGTCTTGTACTCGACCGAGCGCCCCAACTTCGCAGAGCTTGAGGCTCATGTGAAAGGCAAGAAGTGATGTTCACGACTGCCTTCAATCCACGGTCTTTTTGGACGCAAAGACGCGAAGAGGACGCAAAGGTCGCAAAGAAAGAAGGAAGCCTTTGCCTGTCCTTTGCGACCTTTGCGTCTCCTTTGCGTCTTTGCGTCCAAAAAAACGCCTCATCCGCCTCCATGGCCAAACGATAAGAGACAAGCATGGCCGGCGACTCCAAGAAACTTCAACCGATCATCATCAAGCGCGTCAAGAAGGGCGGGCACACGGCACACGGCGGCGCGTGGAAGATCGCCTATGCCGACTTCGTGACGGCCATGATGGCGTTCTTCCTGCTCATGTGGCTGCTCGGTTCGACCACCGAGGGAGACAAGAAGGGCATTGCCGACTACTTCGCGTCTCCGCTGAAGGTGGCGCTCTTGAGCGGCGGCAGCGGCTCGGGCGACTCGTCGCACGTGATCAAAGGCGGCGGCACCGACATCACCCGCTCCGGCGGCCAGGTGAAGAAGGGCGACATCACCACCACCAAGAGCACGATCAACCTCGCCGCCATGCGCGCCGAGCAGCGCGCCGCCGAAGCCGGCAAGCTCGAGCAGATCAAGAAGCAGATGGAAGAGAAGCTGGCCAGCAGCCCGAAGTTCGGTGCCATCAAGAGCCAGATCAAGCTCGACATGACGCCCGACGGCCTGCGCATCCAGATCGTCGACGACCAGAACCGGCCGATGTTCGACAGCGGCAGCGCCATCGTCAAACCCTACATGCGCGAGTTGCTGCGCGAGATCGGCGCCGTGCTGGCCGAGGTGCCCAACCACCTCACGCTCGAAGGCCACACCGACGCGCAGTCCTTCGTCGGCGACCGCGATGGCCTGGGCTATGGCAACTGGGAGCTGTCGTCCGACCGGGCCAACGCCTCCCGGCGCGAGCTGATCGCCGGTGGCCTGCCCGCCGACCGGATTCTTCGCGTGCAGGGCCTCGCGTCCAGCGTGCTCTTCGTGCGCGAAGACCCGCTCAGCCCCAGCAACCGGCGCATCAGCATCATCGTGATGAACCGCGACGCCGAAGATCGCCTGTTCCAGAAGACCCCCCCGGAGGAGGCAATTGCTGCCGCCGATGCCGCAGCCAGTGCGCCAGAGGCCGAGATGTCAATTGTTCCCTCAATATCCAATCCAAACGCCCGATAACAGCCCAGTGCATCTAAGCGAGTACTGCCATGAGCAACCCTGACATGAAATTTCTGATCGTCGACGACTTCTCCACGATGCGCCGCATCGTGCGGGGCCTGCTCAAGGAGCTGGGCTACAACAACGCCGAAGAGGCCGAAGACGGCGTCGCCGCCCTGGCCTTGCTGAAGGGCGCCAAGTTCGACTTCGTGGTGAGCGACATCAACATGCCCAACATGAACGGCTTCGAGCTGCTGTCGGCGATCAAGGCCGAGGCCAGCCTCAAGCACATCCCCGTGCTGATGGTCACCGCCGAAGCACGCAAGGAAGACATCGTGCGCGCAGCGCAAGACGGCGCGGCCGGCTACATCGTCAAACCCTTCACCAAGGCCACCTTGGAAGAGAAGGTCCAGAAGATCATGCAAAAACTGGCCGCCACGGCCTGAACGGAGATCCACATGAAGATGGAAAACCTGGCCGTACTGGCCGACCCGTCGCCGGCCCAAGTCCAGGCCCACGCTGCAGCCTCTCCCGAGGTGTTCCAGCAGCTGGGGCTCATCACCCGCCAGCTGCACGACACCCTGCACCAGCTGGGCGTGATCCCCAAGCTGCAAGACGCCGCCAACAACCTGCCCGACGCGCGCAGCCGCCTGAACTACATCGCCGAGAAGACCGGCGCTGCAGCCAACAAGGTGCTGAACTCGGTCGACCAGGCCAAGGCCGAGCACAACACCATCGCGTCTGAAACGCGCCGCATCGCAGCCGCCATCGTGGCCGACCCGGTGAAGGCCGTGGCCACGGGCATGGTGATGAACTTCGTCGGCGACGTCGAAGCCGCCACCGAGCGCATCGACCGGCACCTGACCGACATCATGATGGCGCAAGACTTCCATGACCTCACCGGCCAGGTCGTGGCCAAGGTCGTGGCCCTGGCCAGCGACCTGGAGGACAGCCTGGTGAAGCTGCTGGTGCAAGCCGCACCGCCGGAAGCACAGAAGGTGGTGGAACACGCCTCGTCGGTGCTGAACGGCCCGGTGGTCAACCCGGAAGGCCGGACCGACGTGGTGTCGAACCAGGGTGAGGTGGACGACCTGCTGGCCAGTCTCGGGTTCTGATCTTTTCTGCTTTGATGACGGCGGCCTGTGGGTCGCCGTTTTCGTTTTTGCTTCCGTGTCTTACGTGGTGCCTGCTTCCCACACCACCGACCGTTCAGGCTGGGGTATCGTGGCCCCGTAGCGCTATTCGCGTGATGGTTGTGTTCACTGCGTGAGGCCGTTGCCGGGATGTCGCCCCGGCGGGCGACCTTCTTTCTTTGCTTCGCCAAAGAAAGAAGGCAAAGAAAGGCGACCCCGACGGGGGCGGTCCGCCCTAGGGGCGGACTGCTCTGCGGTGCTCGGTCTTTGGGGCCTCGCGCCGAACTCGCTACGCGGCCTGCGGCCGCTGCGCTCAAACAGCCGCGCTAAGTCAGTTGACGAAGCGTGCTGACGCACGCGGCCCCAAACCCCTGCGCTCCTCGACGCCCCCCACGGGGCCCGAAGAGCAATACGGTCGTTTGCTGCGCAAACATTCCCTGTCCCAACTCGCTTCGCCTCGGCACTGTCCCTGGCGATGCGCAGCGAGCCGAGTGGTGGGGTACGTTGAACAGGTGTGCCGTGGTCCGGGTCTGTCCGCTGGCGACAAGTCGCGTCCTGTAGCCACGCAGCTGTGACAAATCGGCTGGTGTTCGGCGCCTTTGCTTTGGTGACTTTCATTTGGCGCGACAAATGAAAGTTACTCGGCCGCCGGGCCGAATACCCGGCAGCAGCCTCACGCAGTGAACAGAAGCATCACGCGAACAGCGGAGCGGGCCTTCGATACCTCAGGCCGAACGGTTAGCGTTCCGAGCCTACCGAAGACTCAGAGACAGCCCACAGCGAGCAAGCCCCTCACTCGCTGCCAACCAGCCCGTTCCGAATGGCATACACCGTCATCTCGGAATTGTTGGACAACCCGAGCTTCTCCAGCACCCGCGCCCGGTAGACGCTCACCGTCTTGGGCGACAGCGTCAGCTCCTCGGCAATGTCCGACAGCCGCTTGCCCGACGCGATCATCACCAGCGTCTGCAGCTCCCGGTCCGACAGCTTCTCGTGCGCCGCCTCGGTACCCGGCGTGGTGAGGCTCTCGACCAGCATCTGCGCGATCTCGGGTGTCACGTACTTGCGGCCCTGCCCCACCGTGCGCACGGCGGCCACGATCAACTGCGGGTCGCCGCCCTTGTTGACGTAGCCGTAGGCGCCGGCCCGCAAGGCGCGGATGGCGTACTGGTCTTCGGGGTACATCGACACCACCAGCACGCGCATCGTCGTGCCTTCGTCCTTCAGCACGTGCAGCACGTCCAGGCCGCTGCGGCCGGGCAGGTTGATGTCGAGCACCAGCACGTCGGCGTCGCCGACGGTGCGCATCAGCGTGCGCAGCTCGCCATAGTCGCCGGCTTCGCCCACGACTTCGATGTCCGGCGCATCGGACAGGGTGTCTCGTATGCCGCGCCGGATCAGCGCGTGGTCGTCGCAGAGCAGGACTTTGATCATGGCGTGCAGGTGAAGAGGCAGAAAACCATCATAGGGCCCCCCATACGGTAGGGTCATAGGGCTTGGCCCCGTCGACGGAATCTTTGTCGGCGTCTTCCGACACCTCCAGGTCCACGCCGGTGTCGGGCTCGGGGCCCAAAGGCACCGACAGGATCATGGTGGTACCTCCGGCGCCACTGCTCAGATCGACCCAGCCGCCGACGGTTCCGGCTCGTTCGTGCAAACCGCGGATGCCGAAAGACCGGACCTTGGCCAGGTCTTCCGGGTTCAGGCCTCGCCCGTCGTCGCTGATCTCGAGCGACAGCACGCCACCGGCGAGCGACAGGTCGATGTGCACCTGGCTCGCATGGGCGTGCTTGGACACGTTGGTCAGCGCCTCCTGGGCGGCCCGGTAGGCCACCAGCGGCACGCCGGCCGGCAGCGTGAGGTGCTCGTGCCGCGAGCGGAACTCGCAGGCAATGCCGGTGCGCTTCTCGAAGCGGCTGGCCATCCACTGCAGCGCGGCGATCAGGCCCTGTTCGAGGATGGCCGGGCGCAGGTTGTGCATCACCCGCTGGCTGGCCTCGATGGCATGCGACACGGTTTCGAGCGCCGAAGTGACGCGGGCCTGCACCTCGGGCGAGTCGGAATGACGGGCGATCCAGGCCAGGTCGAATTTGAGCGCGGTGAGCGAGCCGCCCACGTCGTCGTGGATCTCGCGGGCGATGGCAGCCCGCTCGGCTTCGACGCTGGTCTGCAAATGCTGAGCCAGTTCGTGCACGCGCTGCTTCGATTCGCCCAGCTCGCGGTCGGCGCGCTGGCGGGCCAGGAGAAGTTCGTGGGTCTCGACCGCATGCAACAGGGCCGGGGCCAGCCGCACGAGGTTGTTCTTGAGCAGGTAGTCGCTGGCGCCGTTTCGCATGGCCTCGACGGCGGTGTCTTCGCCGATCTCGCCCGAAACCAGGATGAAAGGCAACATCTGCGCGCTGGCCTTGAGCAGGTCCAGCGCCACCAGGCCCGAGAAGCCGGGCAGGTTGTAGTCGGAAATCACCGCGTCCCAGTTCTGCTCGGGTTCGATGGCCTGCAGGAACTCGGCCTCGGAGTCGATCCGCACGACGTCCGCCAGCAAGCCGCCACGCCGCAGGTGGGCCAGCATCAGCTGGTGGTCGAGCTCCGAATCCTCGAGGTGAAGGATGCGCAGCCGCTTTTCAGGCAGGGAAGAAGGCATGGTTTGCAGTATGCCAAGCGGGCGCTGATCAATTCAAGGTTTGCGCCGGACAACTCAAGCGCACCAAGCCGCCTTCGGCTTCAAGCAAGGTCGCGCCAAAACTGCACGGGCACCATTTTTGCGGGCAGATAGCCTTGCGCGTCTTGCAAGAATCCTTCGCGGACCTGAACAGCCAATGCATACGCCTGCTGTTCGCCATATCGGTTGACAGAGAAGCTGCGAGTTCGCAGCGGGCCTGCGCCCTGCGGGCTCTGAGCCTGCCAAACCCAGTATTCACGGCCAAGCCGCACTGTCTTTCGTCGATACACCCCGGGGCAACCGCTGGTGTTCTTGACGGTGATCATCCGGCCAAACTCGGCCCGGGTCTTCGTCGTCAGCGTCGCGAGGTGAGTATCACGCCAAGCTTTCGCGGCCTTGAGTGCAGCACGCGAACCGCCATGGTCGCGGTCGCGAAAGAGCTTGGCCACCGTTTTACCGGCACGCGTCAGGCTCACGCGATACGTGGTGCCCCACGGGCCCACGCGCTCCTTGATTGCGTAGAGGTGTTCTGGTTTTCTGCGTATTGCCATGTCGATGCGTGCGCGGTTCTCCTGGCGTCCTGGTGGATCACCGCCAAGTGTGAAACCCTGAGAAGGGGAATCGACGCCAAGGCTCGGTCACAACTTGGGCTGGTCCTGGTTCTGATCCCATTGCCAGATGGTGGCGCCGTAGTCGCCGCCGACTGAGGGCATGACTTCGCTTTCCTTGAAGAGGCGGCGGCTGCCGGCTTGAGCGGGTGTGAACCAGAAGCCGGCACGCGGGCAAGGTTGACCGGCTTCGCAACGCAAGCGAATGGGGTCGCCCGCTGTGCTTGAGGCGGTGGCCTGCGGCGCGGCACCGTGTGCGCGTGCGTAGTCCACCAGGTCGCGAGGGTAGAAATCCTTGTCGCGGTAGCTGGTGTCGTCGATGTTCAGTAGCGAGGTGACGGCAGCGGACTCCCAGGACCAGTAGCCGGTGAAGTCGTGGTATTCGTGTTGATCGATGTAGGGCTCGCGCCGGCTGGCTTCATACCAGTCATCAAGGTACTTGACCATCAAGGCCGGGCGCTTGGCTTCTGGCGCCGCAAACACCTTGAACAGCTTTCGATAAGGGAGGTGGCGCGTGCACTCGTCTGGCGGGTCGGCGCGGCCTGGAACAAAAGAGGCTACCAAGCGCTCAAGCAGGCCGTCTTTTTCATCGTTGGCGTAGTCAAGGATCGCCATGACTCGCGGCATCTCAGCCGCATGGCCGGTCAGTAGCCCGAAGCACACCAAGCGCAGTGCAACGATCCAATAGTCTTCTGTGGGGAGACCCACATGAGAGACGATGCGGCCGTGTGCATCAGGACTCTGGTTGAACCGGTGACTGAAATCGGCGTACTCCTCAGCCCACTCAAGTGCGTGAGGCCAGACCGTGGCAATCTGCTGAACATCGGCACCGGCGCTGTACTGCAGGCTTAGCCAGTTCATGACGTCCCAAACCCTTTGCTGGGTAGAAACCATCAGGCCATTGACCTTCGGTTGGTCACGGTACTTGGGGAGGTCAGTCGTCACCATGTGGATTCCGCCGACCAACTTTTCAAAGCGATCTGCGTAGTTGACGGCCTGTAAGAACGGCTCACGGCGTGCTTCGAGTTGTTCGCTCTTGATCTGCCAAGCGAACCACTTTGGCCATTCAATTTGTTCTGTCTGCATGGCTCAGCGCTCCAGCATTTCGGTTGGCATCACAAACTCAGCCGCGATCTGATGAACCTTCACCGGACGCGAGCACCTGGGCAAATCGCCACCCTTGGATTTGTCATGCAGATCCAGGTTAGGTCCAACGACCGTGACCAAGCTCCGGTCATAAGGACACCTCACAGCGACCCGCTGCGTCTGCCCATCTTTCAATTGGATCTCGGAAGCAGGCTTGAACTTCGCCCTCCGCCATGCCTCGATGGCGTCTCGAAGGTGCTTGCTGTGCTCCGGCACCAACCCCGCCTCGATGATCTTCCGCGCCACCCAGAGATGACTGAGCTGCACGCCATGGCTGTTGGTCGTTCCTACCGCACGGGTAGCCCGCTTCTCATCGTCCATCCCCAAGTAGATGTCCACGCCCATCTTGAGCGCCTCGAACGCGGCCTTGGGCGTCATCAGCATGTGCCCCTTCTTGCCGGTGGCCTTGGTGTCG
>Ga0307508_10001682_pt1 | contig 24544 bp, 30 predicted proteins | sample 9_EM_MG_FD_203089 | JGI IMG/M metagenome (GOLD analysis project Ga0307508, IMG submission 203089) | Populus trichocarpa ectomycorrhiza microbial communities from riparian zone in the Pacific Northwest, United States - 9_EM | ecosystem: Host-associated > Plants > Roots > Unclassified | place... | reverse complement strand
AGAGAGAGAGAGAGAGAGAGAAGGATCCATAGAGGAATCGGTACCGAAGAAAAGAATACTACATAACAGAAATAAATTCCTTTCTTTCCCACCTCGTACGCTGTTGTTGGCGCTCGGTTTTTACTTACTAAGAGATGGTCCTCCGTGCGCGTATTCGTTCTCGCCGAGGGGTTCTTTCTCCGTTCTCCTCGCGCGCATCACCGACCACCACTCGCTGCCGCAGTTTCCTGTCAAAAAAAAACCCCGTAGTACCGTGTTAGATGGTCGATATATATATACTTATTTTTGTCGTACTCCTCCTGCGAAGGGCAGAAGTACTCCCATCGTTACTATCATACAATTTGATGCATGTCTGCTGGCCCTACATCTGCCAACTTACAGCTCCTCCTCCCCTCCCTCAATTTTGTCCTTGCCCTCGCGCTGGTCCTCAACCTCCCACGCACGCTCGACACCCCACAGTATCTCGCCCCCCCTCTCCTCCTCGACGTAAGACTCGAGGATGCTCTTCAGCTGCTCGATCGAGTACATCCCCTCCGCCTCCGCCTCCTCATCCTCACCATTCCCATCCGCCGCCTCAGGCGGCGTGTGATGTTCATCGAGACTGTGTGGCGGGATCAAAACGTGATCCGGAACCTGGATCACGCCGGATTTCGCGAGGCCGTCGGAGACGACTTAGGGATCCGAGTCAGCATCCATTCACGGAGCTGGAAGATGACGGGAGGGATGGAGGGGCGGGCGTACCAATCGAGTTCAATCCGTTGACTCTGAAGCTGAGGAACCGCTCGAGCCGCGTGATATCGGCGCTGATGTGGCGGCCGTCGAGCATAGTGTCGAGATCGACGTGAACGTAGCCGTGGATGAGTCCGGCGGGGTCATCAATTTCGTTTTCCGCCTTGGTCTGAGTGGGGATTTCCAAGGCGTCGGAATAGAGCGTGCTGCCGACAACGATGTGGTACTTCATTATTGCGCGGAGGTACTTCTCGCCGCACGGGGAGAAGAGGAATGCATTCAACCTGTAACCGAGCTTCTTCCACGCGCAGTTGGGAGGAAGGAACAGCGTTATCCCCTTGCCGCGGAGCTTGGGGAGCTCGTCCAGAAGCCCGGTCTGGCGAAGCGCGGCTTCGCTGGTGCTGAATACTGTTGGGAGCAGCTTGATCAGCGTGGTGATGTCCGGCGGCGGAAGGAGAACGGCGTCGATGCCGTGGATGACTCCGTTTTGGGCGAACTGTGGTGGTGGAAGTTAGCACTGGGGCGAAGCGTGATGGGGGAGCGCGGGACACACGATATCGAACATGGTAAACCGGCTGTAAAAGTTCAACGATGGCCCCTTATGGTTCAATCCGATTCTGATGCGCTGGTCCATTCCCTGTCCCAGCTCGTCGTCGGGGAGTCTGGAGATGATAGTGTTGTGATATCGCAGGTCCTGGGAACTATGTGTGCCATTCGCGATATGATATGATAACACCCGGTGGATAACGTCGGCGGGAATGTCCTTACCCTCGTGTCCCTTCTTAAGATACTTTTCGAGCGAGGAGAAAGCACGGTTGCTGGGTGCGAAGACGGTAACGTTGCTAGCTTTGGATGAGAGGAGGGAGTACAGGGACGCATCGTTCTTGAGCAGTGAGGCGAAACGTGTGGTGTGTTTGGAACTGGATATGAGATCCCAAAGTGTCTTGTTGGTGTGCGGACTAGTGTGGTCTCGGGGCGGCATGTGCGGACGGTGTGCGGGCGGACCGGAATAGGGGGGATCTCCGTCGTGACTGTATTGTCAGGTTTGTGGATTGGAGGGATGAGAGTACTCACGGATGATGGTCGTGGTGATCCCCGTCGTAGCCGTGCTTGCCGCCATGGTCGTGGCTCTTATGGCGTTCTGTCTCCAACACCTCGCCATTCTCCACATCCATTCCAAAAGACTTCACCCACGCCTCGGCATCCCAATACTCCAGATCATCACTTATCTCCTGCTCCCCGACCTGCTGATCCAAATACTCTTCATACATCTGGTCGATCACTCCGATCTCGTCCCCCTCTTCGCTCTGTTCGTTAGACACCCCAAGATAGGCCTCCTCGACCTCCTCAGCGCCCTCTCTCGCTAGGGCAGTAAGCAGTGTCATGCCCTCGAGCTCGTCAAGCTTACTCTCAAGGCGCTCCGTGAAAGCGTTGAACATCTGCTGGATGTCGATCTGTGCGGAGGATTGGGGAGCAAGATAGAGCTGCTGGGCTGTTTCATCGTCGGGGACGACCCAGCCTAGGGCCGATGCCGCAAGTAGCAGTAAAGCGGTGGGATTCATTGCTGCTGGTTTGGGAGACATGATGGTGGTGAAGGGGGGCTATTTATCCCCCCTCCCTGGATGGAGGTGACGAGAATATGAGTGGTGGAGGTGGGGATAACCTTATTGATGTCTTTTTTTTTTGAGGTCATTCATCCCATATTGCCGCAGGGCACTGTCTGTCGGTGGTCTGGAACCGTCTTCGTATGTGGGTTTTCGCCTCGCGTTGCCTTAAATGTCACTATCTATGTAGCTTGTCAGTGTGCAAAGCCAATTCCCCGATCAAAGCGAGTGCAAAGCATGCGAACCGAACCCATCACCACCGGGACAGCACAGCCGAGTAATCATTTAGCTATAGAAGTAAGGTGAAGAAAGTAGGTACAAACGCCGAGTAGGTTATGGCGTATCTTTTTTTCAAGAATCGGGAAAAAAAGGTTCTGCCTCTTTCCAATTTACCCTATTCGCTATCCACCTCCATGCTGTCGGTAGTCTCGCGTCTATACCTCGAGTTTCCCCTCCAGTCGTATTCTTGTCTCGCGCGCTGTCTCCTCTCATCGGGGTAGGTTTCGTCGTGGGAAAATGCGGCATGGAGTGGGCTCTCGTCGCGCACACCGACTTCCTCGGAGCCAGGGCGGGAGGAGCCAAAGAGAGGTTCATGAGCAGCGGACACGGGCACGGGCTCGCCCTGCTCCGCATCTTCCTCATCCCTCTCTCCGTCTTCCTCTTCGTCTTCCTCCTCGTCTTCCTCCTCGTCTTCCTCCTCCTCCTCGTCATCGTCAGAGTATGAGCCCGCCTCGGCCTCGGGGACATCATCATCCAGATCAACTTCTCCATCCTCTTCGTCCTCTTCATTTCCACCATCCACAATCTCATCCATCAAGGAGTCATCTTCGCTATCTCCCGGCACCGCGCCTTCCAGATCTGAAATGCTGCCTTCGGGAATATTGGCATCCAGATCCGTGATCTCATGCATGACATCGGGATCCTCATCAAACGCGGACGGAATCTCCACATCCTGATCCAACATTTCCTGAGCCTCCGCTTCTTCGCGCTCGGCTTTCTCATCCAGCTCGCCCTGCAACGTCTTCAGCAGTCCCGGGGGCTTGAGCCAGGTCGCGCCGAAGCGCTGAATAGCAAGCTTTCGCGCTTCCAACTTCTTCTCGTCGGCATCGAGCTGCTCGAGAACCGTGAGGCGAGATGACCGTTGCAGCGTCCGTTGGTTCTGGCCGGACCCGCCGGACTGTGAGGCGTTGCAGTTCTGAGAGCTGGAGGACGCGCCACCCTGCTGCAACGCGTATCCAGGCGGAGTGGGATAGTAGTAGAGGTTGGAGGCGGGAGTGTACCAAAGTAGGTGCGACTGCGATCGCAGACAAATGTCAGCGGTTGGTCCTAACGTAGGATTTGGGATATGAGAGGGGAAATACATCTTTGGGGGTGATCAACGGTAGTGACGTATTCATGTTGTGTGGTTTGTATATAAGCATGTACGAATATGTGGCAGTCAGAGAAGGCGGGGGAAGGTGTGAACAAAGGAAATGTATGGTTGGTTGCCGAGTTGTTGCTGTGCGGGGGCAGTGTGGGGGCTGTTGTGGAGAAGGAAGGGGTGTCGAGGAGAATGTTGGAATACTCGTATATAGGCGAGAGGCGGAGATGGCTGTACATAGGAGTTTCGCGTCTTCGCATCTGACTAATCACGTGCCATGGTTACATAAGTATAGTTACAGTTGCCCCAAGCAGCAATAGCTGCATACATTTACTTAGGCCTGTTCGGTTGCCAGCTGCATTTTCAAGCCTTGGGTTTCTTAAGAGTTGAAGGTTACCAAAGCTGCAGGCGCAAACTCTCATCTCCCCCGACGACCTGTCCGGCAACAGATATTCACACTTTTGTATCGAGACTTTCCGGAAAACCCGAACTGCTTTTTACAGTGGCGATGTGGCCCTCCCCACTTACCCAAAGACTCAGCGGACTCCTCCTCCTGTCTATCTACAGACTCGGCTGGCTACACAGCGGGCGACTCCCCTCATCCACAGGTATCAATCGCCCAGCGCCAAAAACGTATCACGTGGCATGCGGAGGACATCAACAGTGCGCCGGCTATTCGTTCTCCAGAAGATGCTCGATCCTGATGTGTGGTAGGCGTTTTATCGTGCGCGTGCTCCGGTATTGGGCGATTGAGCACCAGCGGCAGGGAGCCTTGCTGGGCTAAGGAACGGTAGTGCGTGATGGTGGGGTTGACTAGGGGCCACGCTGGTATGTACTGGTGGATGTCAGTAGAGTTTGTTTGTATTGTGGCTCAGTCGACAATATGCAGTTCCTCAGCTCGTTAACTCGGGGTGGTGCGCCGAACGCTCACCCGTCGCCCGGAAACCGAGAATTTCAAGCTGCATTTAAATTTTGTGCGGTAGATTGAAAATGCAGCTCGCAACCGAACAGGCCCTTATAGTAGATAGCCTCTAGGTAGAATCATCCCCATATCTACAATACATATCTACCTGAAAACTTCGCAAGGAAACCAAGTTGTAGGCAGATTCGCACATCAAGAGTGGAGTGGGATTCCTTGCGTGTGTGGAGACCACCCCCGCCTTTTGTCCTACGTCAGCCGAAGATAAAGCTACCCCACGATCACCTTCAAAATTCCATTCAATCATCAGTTCATCACATCAACTATGGCTTCCGACAGAGATATCCTCCCCTCGCAGTACGTTTACCTCAGACTATTGTATCGCACAGGAGTTGACCGTCAGCAGCGTAAAGCCGACTCACTACGGGCTCGACCTCGCCAACCTCAACCGCGAGAGCTTCACGTACGACGGAACGGTCAAGATCTCGCTCCAGCTGCAGAAGGCCACCAGCACGATCTCCATCAACTCGAAGCAACTGACCCTCCATTCTGGCAGTGTCTACATCGACAGCAGCAAGATCACTGTTGCTGTGAAAGACATCAGCTATGACAAGAAAACAGAGATAGCAGAGCTCTCCTTGGCGGAGGAGATCCCCAGCGAAGGTACCGCGTCCCTAACCATCGAGTTCTCCGGCGCATTGAACCACGAGATGGCCGGGTTCTATCGCAGTGCATACAAGATCGACGGAAAGGACGACTGGATGTACTCGACGCAGTTCGAGTCCTGCGATGCTCGTCGGGCGTTCCCGTGCTTCGACGAGCCGAATCTCAAGGCGACTTTCGATTTCTCGATTGAAATCCCCGAGAACTACACTGCTCTGTCGAACCAGCCGGAGAAGGAGAGTAAGGACGTCGGAAATGGACTGAAGAAGGTCACCTTCACCACCGCGCCGAAGATGAGCACGTACCTCTATGCCTGGGCGTGCGGTGAGCTTGAGTACGTCGAGTCGTTCACGGAGAGGGAGTATGAAGGCCGCGGCAAGCTGCCCGTGAGGGTTTACACCACCAAGGGACTGTCCGAGCAGGGTCGCTTCGCCCTGGAGAACGCCTGCAAGATCGTCGATTTCTTCTCCGAGGTATACTTTAAGCCCAGTAGGATACTGAATGAAGCTAACGATTTCAAGAGCTTCAAAATCGACTATCCTCTCCCTAAAGTCGACCTGCTAGCGGTTCACGAATTTGTAATTATAAGTCGCTATCGATCCCCCCCATACTTCAATGCTGACACTCGGCTTGGCAGTCACACGGCGCTGTATGTCAGCCCGATTTGACTCGGAGGCCCTTTTCATGCTAACTTCGGTGAAGATGGAAAATTGGGGCCTCATCACATACCGAACGACCGCTGTACTGTTCGATGAGAAGACCTCGGATGCTCGCTACAAGACGAGAGTTGCCTATGGTCGGTAAACATCGATTGGCTCATCCGGTACGTAAGCTTACTTATTGTAGTTGTGGCGCACGAGCTGGCCCACCAGTGGTTCGGCAACCTGGTAACGATGGACTGGTGGTCGGAGCTGTGGCTGAACGAGGGATTTGCAACCTGGGTAGGATGGTGTGTATCCAGGCAAACCCTATAACTGTTCCAAGTAACCCATTCCTTCCAGGCTAGCTACCGACAAGTTCCACCCAGAGTGGGATGTATGGGGCCAGTTTGTCGTGAGTCGGCTTTCCAGAGGCACGCGGTCTATTATCCCCAACTGACATGCACGTCGTCAGACTGAATCCCTTCAAACAGCGTTCCAGCTCGACAGCCTGCGTGGGAGCCACCCAATCGAGGTCGAGGTGCGCAGCGCGCTGGAGATTGACCAGATCTTTGACCACATCAGCTATCTCAAGGTATGTGGAGGAAGATGTTGGAATCCTTGCCGGAGGTCGGTGTTGAAGGTAGCTGATTGGAGTAAAGGGCTGCAGCACTATCCGTATGCTCAGCAGTCACCTCGGAGTTGAAACATTCTTGAACGGGGTTTCGAACTACCTCAAGAAGCATGCCTACGGAAACGCTACTACCGAGGATCTCTGGGCTGCTCTCGGAGAGGAAGCGGGCGCCGATGTGGCTGGCTTCATGGTTTGGCACTTATGACCGGTCTCTCTGACAATCCGTGCTAAGTGTTTTCCGCAGCGCAACTGGATCAAGACCATTGGGTTCCCCGTTCTGACCGTCACCGAAGAGCCCGGCCAGATCACCGTCAAACAGAATCGTTTCCTCAGCACTGGCGACGTCAAGCCGGAGGAAGACAGCACGACCTGGTGGATCCCCATTTTTCTGAACGAGGAGGCCAACATCTCTTCCACTGAGAAGGTGACTGCGCTCACGACCAAGGAATCCACCTTCGAAAACCTCGACACGTCGCACTACAAGATTAACTGCGGCCAGAACGGCTTTTACCGCGTCAACTACCCGTCTTCACGCCTCACCCAGCTCGGCGAAGACAGGCGCAAGCTCTCGGTCTCGGACCGCGTCGGTCTCATCGCCGATGCCGCAGCGATGGCCTTCTCCGGCCAAGGCACAACCGCCGGCCTGCTCAGCTTCCTGCACGCCCTGTCCGACGAGCAGTCGTACCTTGTCTGGGCCGAGATTATCTCGCAGCTCGGCAAGCTCCGCAGCCTCTTCGCCGAGTCGTCGCCCACGATCCGCGACGGCCTCAAGAAGTTCACGCTCGACCTGGTCTCGCCCACGGTCGACAAGGTGGGCTGGGAGTTCACCGCCGACGAAGACTTCCTGACCGGCCGTCTGCGGGCACTGATCGTCTCGACTGCGGGCACGTGCGGACACCAGGGCGTGATCGCCGAAGCCCAGCGCCGGTTCGACGCCTACTTCGCGGGTGACAGGTCAGTGCTGCACCCGTCGCTGCGCCTCGCCGTCTTTCGGATCGCGGTCGCCGAGGGCTCGGGCTCGGCCGTCGACTCCGTCATGGCCGAGTACGCGAGCACGACCACCATCGACGGCAAGGAGATCTGTCTGGCCTCGCTCGGCCGCGCGCGCGAGCCGGAGCAGGTCCGCAAGGTGCTCGAGTTCATGCTCTCGGACAGCGTCAAGATCCAGGACAAGCACACGCCCGCGATCGCGCTCTCCAACAACAGCGACGCGCGCGGCGAGCTGTGGCACTTCATCCGCACGCGTTGGGACGACGTCCACTGCCAGATGAGCGGCAACATGGTCGTCCTCGACCGCTTCCTCAAGAACTCGCTCAACAAGTTCTCCAGCCGCACCACCCTGGCCGAGATCGAGGCCTTCTTCGCCGACAAGGACAACACCGGTTACGACAAGGGGCTTGGTGTCATCGCGGACAACATCCGTGCCAACGCGGGCTACGTCGAGAGGGACGGTGGGAGGGTCGCGGAGTGGCTCAAGGAGCACGGGTACTAAGGTTCGACAATTGTCGCGGCGGCACCGCAGTAGCGAATCGGGCGGAATCGGCTACGTACGTTATGTATGGTCCTCAATCGTGCCAAAAATCGAATTTGCATTCTCCCCTTCCTCCCATCCCGGAGTAACAAGTACATATGTAACCCGTTTTAAAAAGGACAAGTAGAATCAAGATCTCGGTAGTGAAAAAATGTAATAAACGTTCAAACACCACTCGGTCCTCTCATCCTCGGCAAAATATACGGTCCTCCCCCCCAGTGCCAGACAGGCGAGGAAGCCCCTTTCCCTCCCCCCAGTACAGTTATCACATAACAAAACGCCGAAGAAAGGCAAAAAGAAAAAAGAAAAAAGCAGACCGGAAATATATATATATATATATAAATATATAAATAAATAAAAATAACAAAACCCGTCTTACAGAATAGGACAAAACAGACCGCTCCCGAAACCCAAATTCAAAGGGGGATGAAAGAAATTTTTGACTCCAGGAGCGCTCAAATCTATGACCAAGAAACAAAAACAAAAACAAAAACGAAATGGAATGGAATGAAACGGAAGCCCCCCACGCCGATACAGTGAATAAGGTAAGAATGCACTTTCATACATACTTGAGTGAGTTCGTGGGTATCGTAAGTTAAGTGGTGGTGGTGGTGGAGGAGGAGGAGGAGGAGGAGGAGAAAAAGCTAGCTGGGACTGACTACCACGCTAAAGTGCGAGATTTGGCTGTAGTAGCTACTGACGGCTAACTCGAGGATGTAAGTGTCGTTGAAGACGCGGTGTCTGGCACTGTTAGTGAAGGAGGCGACTCGATGGGGGTGAGGGGGGGCAAGTACCCGTCGAAGCCGCCGATGATGAAGAGTCGCGAGTCGTACGGAACCGCGCAGTGGTACCCACGGCCGCTCGGCGGCATACCGTACACTCGGCGCCGGTCCCATTGCATCGTCACTACCGGAACCATCAGCATGCGACCCAGCCGACAGGAAGTCCAGCTGCAAACGTACCGAGATTCAACAGCAACACTTCATGCGAGTACTCGACACCGTCGTGGCCTCCCACCACAAACAGGTAACTCCCGATGACCGTGGCGGAATGGCTCAGCCTCGAAAAGCTCTTCTTGATCTCTACGCATCTCCAGAGCAGCTTCTCGACATCGAAGACCCAGACATCCTTAAAGCACTCCTCGCCGTCGGAGCCGCCGTATATTATCAGTTTGCTGCCGACCATGTTGGCCGTGTGGTAGCCGCGAGCCTTGGGACGGACGTGTTCTGGCGCTACGGGACCACCGTCGCTGGGAGGGGAGGTTGAATGTACGGGCGATACCAGCCGCCAACTTGGCTTGCTGAGGTCTGCGACGTCCAGCCGCCACACATCATTGAGTGCGCGGACGCCATCGCCGCCACCGAATACGTAGATGCCGTTCTTGTAGAGACATGCCGTGTGGGCACGACGAGGACAGGGCATGGACCCATCTTTGGCCAGCTCGATCTTGGTATATCTCGATGTGGTGGTGTCGAAGACGTAGATATTGTTGTAATAGATCGGGCCATCTCCGCCGCCGAAGATGACGAGCTTGTTGCGAACCGCGGTGCAGGTCATTGCGCGCAGCCGCGGCGGGATATCGCCGCACACTTCGGGCTTCGACCACGACATGGAGTCCGCGTCAAAAACATGCATGTCGTGAAAGCACGTGGCCAGATCGCACCCACCGAACACGTAAATATTGCTCCCTACAAGCGTGCACGTGTGTGCCCGCAGCGGTCTATGCTCCAGACCATGTGTCGGCGCCTTGTACCAATACATCCCGCTTGCTGGAGCAGGGTCGACTTTGGGTGCGCTGGCGGGGTCCGGAATCGGAGGCTCGAGGCTGGGCGGATGGCGGGCCTTGCTCCTAGGGATTGGAGCCACGGCCGGGGCTCGCGGGGTGATATTTCGATCACGCGACGAAACCAGCTTTCTCTGAGCGGATGGCGTGTTGGTCCTTGCGGTCTGCGTACTGGTGGATGTGCTCGTTGCGGACGAATTGCTGTCCGAACGGATCACCGCGGTGATGTTCGTCGAAGGGGCTCTACTGCTTGCCGCAGAGGTATGCTGGCTCGATGAAGCTGAAGACGAGGATCTGCCTGCAAGTGAGGATAGCCGGGAACCCGACTCCTCACCTCCTGGAATCTCCAGCCCGGGCAATAGCCTCACCTTCCCCGAAGTTGTTCCGGACTTCATCGGCGAAGCGGACACTGCCCTCGCCAGATGCCCGGTTGAGCTTTGGGGCCGCATCGACGTCGATACCTGGCGCTCGACTACCATGGAATTGGCTGTGGACGGCCTCGCGAAAGCATTCTGCAATTCCAACTGCGGGTAGCCCGCGCCTCTTGACGACCTCGTTTTGACGTTTGTGAAGGAAGCCGCCTTCCTCGTCGAACCAATGGTCGGTTTCGTGCCCGCCGAGGACGCTGTCGACTCTTCGTCCGACGACAGGTCGTACGCTGACGACTGGACGCCGGAATGTGTGGATGCCCTGTTCCTTGGTGTAGCCACCAGTGCCGTGCTCTCATGGTGGTCCTCCTCCTCCTCCTCCTCCTCCTCTTCCTCTTCCTCCTCAAACTCGGCAGCACTCTCCTCCTTGTCCAACACCGGCGTCATTATCCTCCTGGAATCCGAGATCTTCCGCGTCAGGCCCAGCCGCCTCGTCCCCACATCCGCGGCTGCCTGAACGGCGGGGTCCTCCCGGACGCCCTGGTAAAGTAGAGCGCCATCCTCCTCCGCCTGCCGTATGTCCGCAAAGTTGGCAATGGGCCGGCTCGAGACGCTGCGCACCGCATCCAGTGCACGCGGTATCGTCGGCGAATCCTCCCCTGGCGCCGCGCCGCGGCTCGGGATGCTGGCCAGCGAGGGTTGCGAGTAGCCCCTCATGATATCGTACGAATCCCGCCTGGAGAGCGCGCCGCGATAGCTGGAGCTGCTGCTGGAACTACCCACCGACGCGATGGTGGCCAGTGACGGCGACGAATTCAACGCCGGCGGACTCCGCGAGTAGGTTCCGGCTGTAGGGGTAGCTGCCGAAGACGCTCGGCTGCGCGACTTTGAGGCGACGGAGCTCCCATTGCCGGATGTGTCCTTGCTGTAGCGAGAGGAGCCCGGAAGTATCGTCGGCGGAGTGGCACCCTGCGGTAAGGACGGCCGCCTTCTGCTCCAGCTGTCAGTGATCGAGCCGGACAGACGCTTCTTCATTGCAAGTGCGTTCGCGAGGGACGAGATTGGGGACGGTGAATGAGACGCGGAGGGAAGGGATGCTGTCGCATCGCGAAGCGTGCTCGCGGTCCCCGGTCGAGACGTGTCCGACATTGCAGACAAAGCAGTGGTGGTGAGAGCAGCAGCAGCAGCACGACTGTCCAACGAGCCTGGGGCTGGGCGGTTGGCGCTCGCAGTACCGTGCGGGGAATCCGATGGAGGCCGCGAACAGCTAGCGCTCGCGGGAGGCTCCATGATTGGGCTGACGGAGATAGCGGGGGGGTTTTTTGACTCTGCGAGTGGCGGAAGGCCCACGACGCAGCTCAAGGATGCGCTGGGCTAGCAACAGCTGCCTGCCGCGGGGGAGGGGCGGGAGCGGGCGCTTTTCTCGCGGACAATGCGGAACGCGCAAAGCAGGAGAGATGTGGATATCGGACGGAGGGAAGAAAGGAACCGCGCGAAGGGACGTAAGAACCGAAAGGAACGGGGAGGGCAAGGGGCGGAGGGGCGGAGGGGCGGAGGGGGGATGACAGCTGCAAGAATACCAGATAGTACTGTTGCAACACAAGAACCTATGTAGTACGGACGGAGAGGAACTTCAAGGAGGTACCGGAAACCGCACAACGGCTTTTTTTTTTTTTTTTTTTTTTGCAACGACCGAGAACCATAACTAGAATCCACACACCTAGAATCCGCCGCCGCCACCGTCGAGGCAGCAGCAGTCGCCGCAGCAGCAGCGGTAGAGACGGGACCGGCAGCAGTAGACGACATGAGTCCGTCTGTCCGTCCGTCCGTCCGTCCGTCCGTCCGCCCGAAGCCAAAGCACACGCACGCACGCACGTCACACAGACGCAGCCAGCAAGCCAGCCAGACGGGCGATGATGGCTGCGCAGGCCGAGGGCGAAGCTGCTCTCGAGCGCGCGTGCTTCTTCTCCGCCCAGCAGTGCGCGAGCGAGCGAGCCCAGACCGACCGGCGCCGTACGGGGGAGGGGCAGGGCCGTTTTGCCGGGGGGGCGGAGGGGACGGAGGCGGTGGTAGCGGCGTCGCAGCGAGAATACGAATGTAGGGCGGCTTCTGTCCGCAACCGTCAGGCCAAGACTGGGCGCCGATTTGCTGAGACCTTTTAGCAGTGCGTGCGACAAGAGCTGGCGGCCGTTCGCGCGGAAGAGGGGAGGGAGCGAGGGAAAGGGGGAGATCGGGCCGGGCGAGGGTGAACGACGTCTGTGCGCGGTTGTGTGGCCGTCTCCGCCTCTGGCTGGCGGTTGTCTGTGTGGGCGGGAAGGGGAAATCCGGCAAAAAGCCCAATGCCAGCAGCCAGCCAGCAGAGCCGCCACGGCCCTTGGCGACTCGGCTCCCCCGATCGGGATCGAATTCGCGATGCGATCACAGGTCGATTCGTGATTCGCAGAGCATCTACGCAGATACGCAGGACTTTTTCCACGGCGGTTTTTTTGCTCCCTTTTCTTCTTTTCTTTGGTTTCTTGCCTTTTCGCGTCGCCCCGCAGCGGTGGCGACGGCGATGAGCTCCTGTTTCGTCGTCGGATGTCCCCCCCCCCGCCTGCGATTGCCGTCCGTCGTGCGAGCGGAGGTCCTGTTCTGATCCGCAGCCCTCCGGCAGCTCCGGACGTTCGGTCCCCCGTGGCTCCTGTGCGACGGTCCGCCAAAGCCATATCTAGATCCTCTATAACTATGTAGAGTATGTACACCATCACCGTTTTCTGTCTCTCCCCGTTCCAGAAAGACCGGCTTACGTATGTAGCTGGATGGCTCCAGCCAGGAGGAAAAAAGACAGTGGGCACGTGCGGTCGGTGTGGAGCTTAGTTACAGGTTACAGACAGATTGGAGGACTCCGGTATGCACCTGAGCGGCGCAAGGAGTTCGGTGACCTGTTTCACCCCGAGGGGATAGCCGCGGCACTAACTGCCTCCACATCGGTCGTTCGATCGCACCATTGGCCTTAGGGAAGGAGCTCAACCTCCTTGGGGGGGGGGGGATCCATATCTATGCGCTACCGGAGGTAGATAGAGCTAGGGACAGTTAAGAAATATGTCGATCAGATGCTCCATACCCGGCCAATGTCCACAAGTCTCCGGCTGGCGCCCCCAATACTGCTCGTACCGAAACCGTAACTATTCGTGGGTTCCCCGGTATTGTCGCAGGAGGCTAGACAGCAGATGAAGGAAGACAATCCGGAAGACCTAGTGGCGAGGTTCTTGACGAACCCATTCGGCGAGGAACTGATCGGGGGACAAGGGGAAGCCGGACAGCGTCATCTCGGAAACCATCGTTAGCTTCCAGGCACTGTAGCGTGTTGGTACAATGCACAGCGGGTGGTAGTTACAGAGCGATGAGCGTCGCACAGCCAATCACGATGCCGACGGACGACAAGCGGTGGCAAATCACTGTTAGATACCATACCGGGGAGGAGCAGTCGCCTACGGAGAGCACCCTGAATCCAACACAGCGCCAGAACATGATATATCGGGTCTGCCATCTAGTTATTTCCCCGCGACTCCGTCCACAGCCACCGCCACAGATCCGAGCTCTGCGGCATGGCTCTCAGCGCACTCAACGGGCCACTTCACGGGCTAGTGTGGAACTCCCACATTGCCTCACCCGCTGTGGCTCTCGTGTGGGAGCTCAGCTTCCGGGATCATCACTTACTCTGTTGTCTCGTGGTTGGTATCGTTTCGAGACAGTCGCACCGAAGCGGCCGTCCACGGAAGGCGAAGCGGAGAGCACACTCGGGCCTATCACCCGGAGCATTCAAGCAGAAAGATGCACGGCGGCATGGGTGGCACAGAAGCTGCTGGGAGGAAGCGGTCGACTTGGTAACAGAGTCCCGGTCGGTGATGGCTCTCGAAAGTCGATGCCGTGTGGTGCATGGGTTCGGTGTACACAGTGCGCATTGTGAATATCAGGGGTCGCCAGAAGGGCCGTACGATCTTCCCTCTTTGGGGCACAGGCCGTTGCTCATATATATATTCAGAAGGAAAGGACTCCGCGGGCGCGGCTGTGTCAGGTCGGAGCAGGTTGCTTGCACCAGCAAGCAATCCTGTGCTCTCTGTATGATGGTAATATATGATAATGCGTATAGCAAAGGACGCATGAATAGAAGTCGAATTGATAGCGTAAGCATCCCGATCGAATATCGCATTCCGGCAACAAGGACAACGGCCAGATATGCGGAGCTCGATTTGTGACTTATGTAGTCGTTACGATCACGTGCACCGGAGGCCCTTTCTGGGAAATTTCTTTTTCTTAGAATTAACGATGTATGTATTTAACACGGGGATTTTTAATGACTTCAATCCAATATGACGGATTTTTTAGTGTTGACAGATTCCTACGGCAACGGGTGATAATCTATGGTGCCCGCGCGAGAAAACAGGTACGCGCACCAAAGGTCACCTCTCAGTAAGTAAAAACAGAGCACCGACAAGAAAAAAAGATAACAGTGTATTGGTATCCTACGGTTAGTGTCCTATTTGTTTGTCTTCGGCAGGCTAAATTTGCGCGTTCGTCCACACTCTTCTACATACTCGCAGTCGGGATTGATGCTGATGATCACACTTGTGCCGCTTGCGTAGGCACTTGTGCTACTTGCCGTGAGGCCGTACAATTTCCAATTAGTGGTCTATAGGTACTGGTAGTTCTCCGACAACTAAATGAGAGTTGTGCTGTGGTGAGTTTTTTTTTTTGGTGGCTGGTGCCTACGCCCGAAACCGGTGGTATTCTAAAGGAGAAGCTCCAGCTGTGGCATTTTAAGGGAAGACGCCAGAAACGATGGCATTTTAAAGTCCTGCCGTTAGTGGAAAAAAAAAACCCCTATTTTTGCACCAGTGTATGTATGTATGTATCTGTTTGGCTGAATCTCATTTTCCGGTCCTTGAAATCATAGCTGCGAGGAGCGGGGTCCGTTATTCATATCATACATATCAAGTTGGCTGAATCTCTCTGGATATGGTAGCTACATGATAATTATTGGGGAAGGCGTTCGGGCCAATCATAACGCACAGGGATCATTCTAATCATTCAGTCCTAAACCCTTTCCTCCTCCTGATCGACCCTGGCGCTGATGTCGCCGGGAGGGCGCCGATTCGCTCGCTCCGCGGCAAGGCCGGCATGGCCACATGTAGAGCGTATGGATGCAGCGGTTGGCGAGGCAGCGGGGCATTGTCAGGACGGCTCGTACCACTGAAGTTCCCAGTAACCTCATCCCAGGCCAGCGCGACAGCGAACCCAAACCCCACGTTCCACCTATCTATCGCGAATTGTAGAAGTCGTCTAAGCTTGGTGACTGGTTTTGCCTTTAGTAAAAGTGAGTACTCAACATCAAGGGCCAACACCATGGTAGTTACCCTGGTTAGATTCCGGCTCAGAATGGTTTGTTCCTGAGCGTAATTATGATGTTGGAGAGGTCAGCTGCGGGCCCAGCTGGCAAGAACCTCTGGAGCCAGTCTGGTTGGCCCCATGCGCCATTAGAAGCTGGCCGCGCAGCACATTCTTGTTGCGGTTCTGGATGTCGTTGCTGTCGAGCAGGCTGCGTTGGTGGTTCTCAGCGCCGCCGTCTTAGCCGCGCTGAAACCCGGACTCGTTATCAATGCCAGGCTCGCCGGGTTGGTGGCGGTGAGCTTCGCCGCTGTTTATATCACCGTGCATGGGTGGCTACTGTCGTCGCCGAGCCTTGATCTAGTGTTGCCGCTATTCCCGAGCTCTCCGCGGCGCTGTCCATCGGCTTCGTCGTCGTTATCGCCGTTATCATCTTTAACCTCTTTGCCGCGCTCGTTGAGCAAGGTTTCAATCTGACCACTGGGCAGTATCAGTGATCCGTCGTCTTCTAGGTCTTTGAGATCGGTGAGCTGCTGGGAGGAGGCTCTGTTATCGCTGCCGCCACCGAGCTGGGCACCGAACTGGACGAAGGGTTCATCCACGCTGACGTCGCCCTGCCCGGGGGTGATACTGGCTGTAGATGCTGGCACCGTTGCCGTCGAGGGGTTGACTGCCGGGTAGGAGGAGGGGTTCGTCGTCCGTGCCGCCAACGACTTGATTGCAGGGCGGCACGAAGGGTTCCGTGTCTTTGCCTTCGCCAGCCCGGCGTCATTCTGTGTGAGGGAGTCGTCAAGGCGAATCTTGGATTCGTAGGCTTGTATAGTCAAGAACGGTGCGACGCTGAAACTATTGATTGGTTGCATTTGTAGTCGTTAAACTTGGTGACTTGGTAACTAATGTTTCTGGCATTGTTACCGTGGTCGAGCTAATAATGACAGGACTGGGGGATAGATACGTGGTCTCTGTGGTCGTGACCTTTGGCAGAGAGACCGCTGTAGGCTTCATCGTTGCTGCCGTCAAGCTGGGCACTGGGCAGGACGATAGATTTGGCGGCTTTGCCGTTGCCGATACCGGTTCGCTGCTTGCTAGAGACGACTAGCTAGCTGCCATTCGCACTGTCGCTACGGCTGCGCCTGCGGTGCACGCCGGAGCGCAGCAAGCGGGAGTCGGCGGGGTTCGACATCGCCGTCAGGTTCAGCTGACACGACTCTCAGGTATGGACGGAAACCCGAAGGAACGACGAACGGCCGATGTTTGGTTGGTGACAGAGGTGATGAAGGCGCGGTTAGTGACGGGGGCGTGGGTGGTGGTGCGAGAACAGACATTATAGATTACCATTGCTCAAGGTTATCCCTTACGTGTGCTTCATACTTAATTTTACGGCTTTTGCCTAGGATAGACCACTTTTTCGGCGGTTATCAGGCACGCAGTAGATGTTGCGCGGCCAATCGCAAACATGTACCCGTCGGGGGGGGGGAGGAATTCTTGTGGATAGCCCACAGCGCCACCTATCGCACGATCACGCCAACGCTGCCCTGTACCGTTCCTCGGTCGTCTCACCTGCGATACCTATTTCTCCGTCAAGATGGGGCCAATATGGAACCAACGGCGGATGAAATAACGTACAACCGAGTGATTGTTGCAGAACCCATGCGAAATCCAATTGAAACAAACATCGAGTGTCAAAATAGCATCTGCACAGCCACCATCGAGCAGGTTTCTACATAGCGCAGTTGTTTCCCGCAACGCAGAGGCAGCAAGGTGAATCACTGCAGCTGTCCCGAGCGGAACCCCAACGCGGCCCCTCGAGGGAGAGAGCTACAGGCAGGATGTGTAACTATGATATATGTATGTGTCTGAGCCATATGTTTGGATGAATAGCCGTTTACGGTCAGAAGTACTGGGCGCAAGATAGTCGCGGGATTACTTCCCATAATTACACAGAGAGAGAGTCTGAGAATGTCACTTTATTTCGCACGCACGGTGAAGTACGCACTCCTTTCCTGCCCACACTGGTCGGCCGGAGTGGGAACCCGGCTACACCAACTCAACGTAGCGCCGCTGCATACCAAAGAAGGCGAGGTATCAGACAAAGGGAAGTAGCCGCGCTCATGCCACCCCTCTGCCCGCCACAAAGTCCGCACACACAGCCAACCCACTGGGCATTCCCGCCCAGCCCCAGATGCCTTGCTTTCTTCGCCCTCCGTGTTCTCGTAGTCCTCGGGACTTCTAGGGCTTCTCCACTAGTTGCATCTCTCGTCTGCAAATATCTTCGCCATGCTCCGCTTCCACCTCTCCTTTGTCTCCTACATATTCTCGTCCACAGGGCCTTCTACTGAGGCCGCCACACGGGACGGTACTTGAAGAGATGCTCTTTGATTCGCGTACCCTGGCGGCACTACCAGCACTGGTCGTATTCCTGCCTTTTGATCAGTGGACTTTAGATGCATGTCGTGACCACATGGCCAGTCTTGAGCCAGCAGTGTGGTGCCTGCGGTTTATAAAGACACACCCTTTTGCCGGCCCTATTACAGACAGACCTGTTGAAAGACGGCCGGGGAAGAGGTTCCGGAGCTGTTAGCGTACAGTATCCAAGCTGAGGGGGTTGGAGTTCGGCGTGGTCTTCGGGGAGTTTGTCGGGTCGGGATTAGAGCGAGACAGGTAAACACGAGAAAACGGCTCTTGGTTTTCTGTACATACATACATATAGATATGCTTGAGTATGACGGGAGGAAGGAGAAGAGGACTGAACACTGCGCAACAACTCCATCTCCGCTGCTGCTGCACGGCGCCATCCCCAATTGGGCGCTCAAAATTTATCTAAATTTATTTATAAAAAAAATTATTCATTAATCACGTGGGACCTGCTCAGATTATGGCGATGACAAACTGTCCGGATCCTGGCGCTGACCTTGATCAATCGCCAGTCCGTAGGCGGCACATATATAGCTCCCATTTGCCCTCCGCCCAGGCCGGTCCCAGGAAGACGGAGAGCGCACCAAGGTGATTACAAAAGAGAACAAGGGAAAGCCGTCCCCAAATCCTACTCCTCTTCCCTTTCCCTCCGTTCCTGGAGTTCGCACTCTGACGCCTCGCGCTGTGCGTCTTCCTCAGCCGGGGCTGGGACAAGCAGCCTCCCCACGTCCGCGGTGGCGAGGAAGTCCAAGATCCCTCATCGGGCGAAGAGGTCCCGGATCTTGAACCGGCCCTTGCCTCTCCTTGTCTCACTCCGCACTTCCGCCCCACAGGATTTTCTGCTGGCGTTTCCGGTGCGGGCAGCGCCTAAGGAGATGCTCCCACGTCTAGTTCCTGTAAGGGCACCACCAGCACTTAGCGGTGGATTGCTTCTTCGTCCACATGAGGAATTGGCCAGTAAGGCAGCGCCCCGTCTTCAACTGGCAGAACCTCGCTGCAAGCCGCTTGTTGGCATTTGCTGGGCCTGAATCGGGCTTCTGACGTGGTTCCCGATGTCGGCTGCACCAGTATTTCTTCCTGGTAACCTTAGATTCTGCTTACTGACATCACTCGACAATATGCGGTGGCCATCTATGATTACCTCGAGGGCGTGAGGTAGATGGAAACACGTAGTGTGAACAGGGGGTAAGTGGTGTTGGCGTGCAAAATCTTCATCGATAAAAGCAAAACTCAAGGAGAATAGGTACACAATGAGCCCGAGGCTCCACAATCAATCAGTGCGTGTGTTTCGATCTCCCTTCCATTGCCCGAGAGTAAACAGCAGCTACTAAATGACATTCATCCAAACTGGGCCCATCCAGTGCAACATCGGAAAGAGAGAATCCTGACAACTGACTACGGCCTATTGTCCCTTGTTCCTAAAATGCAAAAACGAAACGACGGAAATGATGTAGGGCGCCTAATGGCGGTGCCAACCTTGTGACATGGGACAACTAGTTTCCCACCGAGTGTGAAGCCAGCTCCTGACTTTCGAGCGTACCATCGGTGGTCGGACTTCTGGTCTGGCCTTCGGCGGCACGGGTCGGAGCAGGTGCGGTGCCGGGATTTCGTTGACGCTGGGGGCAACTAGCTCGGTAATGCCCTGGTAGACCGCAGTCTGTACACACTCCGGCCCCACGTCTCTCCTCGTATCGCCCCTGTCGTCCGGATTCCCGGCGGACAGCCGAGAAACACACTGGGGCAGGTCTGTGCCATTCGGGATCGGCAGTCGAAAGCTGCGAGGCTGGGCCTTCGGGGATCTGGTGTGCTGGCCGGGAGGGAGCAGGCTTTAGAGGTTTGCTCTTCTTCTCGTCGGATCGGGCACGAATTTTCGAGTCGAGTTCCTGAAGGAGGTGGATATACTGTCCCCACTCCGAGGGCCTCGGATAGGAGCGCAGCAGGTCCTTCATCTCGCCACTGAGCCCCCGATACAATGCTGACCTCCGGGCTGACTCGTCCCACCGCAGCTCAGCCATAAGCCTTTGGAAGTCGGCAAAGTACACAGAGAACTCGCGGTTCTCCTGTTTCAGAGTCTCGAGCTCCCGCTCGGCGGTCCTTTTCTTGTTGGGGTCGTCGTAGACCGCATCCAGAATCCCCCACAGCTCGTTGGTGGACCCAAGATCGATCCGATCGGTTTTGATGAAGGGTAGGACCATCTTGTAGGCGTTGCCCCGGAGGAGGTTGGCCATGTACTGCATCCGGTGCTGCTCAGATCGAAACTTGTGGGCATCACCCGCCAGCTTCGTAGTCAACTGAGCTTTGAAGGTCTGATACTCCCTGCAGTCACCTGAGAAGGGATCCGGAGCCGCTATATCCTGGGTCTCTGCCAAGTTGGGTGCGATGACGCTCACTGGGAAAAAGGGCTGGGCTGTGACGAGGGCGCACTGCAGCCGCCCAATCTCCGCCTTCTGTTGGCTCACGCATTCGGACAGGTCGATTACGACGCGCTGAGTTTCTTTGTGTTCGTCCGACAGCTTCTGGTACCTTCCCTGAAGAGCCTCGAACTGCAGGGCGAGCGACGCATTCCGGTTGTAGGTATCGAGAAGGTTGTGGCTCACACAAGCACGCATGGCCTCGGTCACTTCGCCTGGAGCTACTGGGCATTCGTCCTCTCGGTTCCAGGCAGCGAACCGCTGCAACACGGCATTGTGTTCCGGCTCGAGACCAACCACCCGGACGGCAGTGGGAGATAAGGTCGGAATTGCGGGGACGGTCGCCATCACGAGGTAGGGTGAGCACGATAGACTCAGCCTAGTGTCGCAGCTGGCGAGCAGGTGGCTCGCGGCGCCTCGGGTGGCTATCCTAACGGAAAGTCGGGCTCGGGTCCGGGATCGGGATCGGGATCGGGTCGGGGTTTGGAGGTAACGATCACGGCAACAATATATATACAGTAAAAGGACGGGAGGTTGAGTGGAGGAAGAAGAAAGGGGGCACCGCGCGCGGGGCCACGGGCCTACCTATATGCCTTCTTCCCCCAACCGAGCAAACAGCACTTCGAACGACACTTCTCATATCTACGCCCATTAACACCGAGCAGAAAACAGCACTTCGAGCGCCACTTTCCTCATGCTTGCCCTCCCTGACACAACGAGAGAATAACACCACCCCGTATCTAGCCGACGAGAGATGTTGGACGGTGCCGTGACACCAGGATTGATTCCATCATCTGCCTTCCGCGGACAGCCACCCCCACCGCGCCCTGTATAGCCCGGCCGTTCAGCTGGCGTTCCTCCATCCGCTCCGGTGACAGGATCCAACGGACCTCCATTGGGATGCCCATCCCGGGGTTCTCGGCCTCGAGTTCGCACCGGAGAGCATCGAGTTTTCCTGGGCATCGAGCTACCGGCACCCTCGTGGCCCTGATCCGCTGCCAGCCTTATGTGCAGCTGCCAGGATTACCTCACTGGGCCACAGCAGCATGGCTGCGGGCCAGCTTCTTAAGCCTCACGTGTGCCGGGGCTCCGGCCGTGGGCAAGGCGATGTTGGCCTTGGATGCTAACTCCTGGGCCAGGTTGTTCGGCACGGGAGTTCCTCGGAGTTGATCCGCTTCTCGTCGAACTGTTCATTCTGCTTAGGGGCAAGCGAGTTGGGTCCTGCTGACGGCTTGACCGTCTGCCTGCCCTACCGACCCTGTTGAAGCCTCCCGGAGGGGGTCTTCGGGGTTGGGGCCGGGGCGACATATGCCCAGGCGCTTTTCGAGATCGCGACCTGTGAGCGCTGCCCGCGGGAGGGCGAGCGCCGCTGCCTTGTTCTCCTCCATGCTCGTGTAGTGGACGCCCTTACCAACGCTTTTCCCTTGCCCTTCGCCCGATCACGTCGGTTGCGCTTCCGGGCCGCGGCCTGAGACCATTCCATTCCTTGCTCCGGCTCCGCTAGCCGCTCACGGCTGCTGGGGGGTGTCATTACCACCGCCGCCGCCGCCGCCGCCGCCGCCGCCGCCGCTGCTACTGCTGCCGCTGCCACTACCGCTCGCCTCGGGGGCGTAATGGCTCGCGTACGGCCCCTCCCGCTCCCGCCTTCCATGCTATCAGAGAGGTCGATCAGGTTCCCAACCGAGTTACCGGCCATGATCCACGTCCTCGTCCGCTACCGCCGCCTTGCCCTTTTCCTTCCCCGCCGCTGCCGCACGCACCTTCGACTTTTGCCGCACGACTCCGGAGGTGGTAGACTTGATCGCTCCTTGGTTATCGCAGCCGATTGGCACGGGGCCATCTGAGGCCTTCGTTGACATTCCATCTGCGGCGTCCTTCAGGATACGCTTAAGCCAAAGACTCTCCCGTTTGGCATGCGAGCAAGCTATGTATTCCGCTTCGAGCGTCGAGGTCACTACAGCGCTCTGGGCCCTTGTCGGCAGGTGAATCGATCCGGATGTAATGAGCTCAAGACTGGAGTCGACATATCCGAGACCGAAGACACATCTTCCGACGGACTTGCGAGCCGTCAGATTGCCAGCCAAATCAGAGTCCGTGTAGCCGATGGCGGAAAGGTGTGAGAAGGACGGATGTGGGCAGCATAGGAAGGGTGTAAATAGGGAAGACGGCGATAGCGAATACGAAGATCTGAGGTTGTCTTGAGATATCGTAGGACTCTCTCCGCAGCCGTCAGATGCATCTCGAGCGGGTTGGACATTGCAGCGGTTGAGTCCGGTGGCGCTGAAGGCAATGTCCGGCCGGCTTCCGGGTGCTGCATACATCAAGGAGCCGGCAATAGAGAGATGCTCCTTCCGATTTGCTGCTTTCTCCTCACCCGATGATCGGGAGGCACTTTCGCTGGATTTGCCTCGAGCAATCCGAATCGCCCCAAGATCGCGCCGATGCAGGTCCGTTGACAGATGCCGATCCCGGAGAATCACTTGGCTGCTCCCGGATCGCACACCTTATACTCCGCCCGGAGCAGCTGCTTGATTTTTTCTTGTCCCTTCCCTTCGGCGCCATCGCGCGCAATGGGCAGATCACGTAGAGCAACAGTAGGAGTTCCGGCTGGAGATATAGGTTTGGATCCGCGGCCGATTGCCTGAGCCCTATGGACTGCACAGAAAACCGTTGATGGCCTCGTACCACAGCCTCGGCGCCTACTGTAAGCCGTACAGCGCCTCTTCCGTTAATGTGTCGGGCTTCAGCCAGTCAATTCGCCATGTAGACGTTATCTCGATCGGTCTTGGGGGTTCAGGAACGCAGTGACTAACTACATCCATGTGATCCAGCGTTCTAGCCATGCTGAGCTGACAGACAGAGCCAGCAACAGTCGGAAGGTCGCCATTTTTTTTTTTTGGAAATTGGTATGTGCGTCTCGTCGTATCATAGTCGATTCCTTCCTTCTGTTCATATCCTTTGATGACCAGCCGTGCGTCGTAACGAGTAGATCCGTCCGGGTTGATTTTCCTCCGAAAGAAACCAATCGCCCCCCCCCCCCCTCTCTCTCTCTGCATTGCCTCTTCCTCCTGTCCCTTGAGCGGTATCGAGCGTGTGGGTTCTCGGCCGGTGCCTGCCACTCCTGACGCATAACTAGACTCTTTCCATTCATTTGCTTGCGGACTTCTCAGCGCGGCCTCGTACATGCATGGCCGGTTCGTTTTCCGGTCCGCTAATCGTTTCGGTTCCAGTCGTCTCGGTGATCCCGAGGGTCAGAAACGCAGATGCAACACGTTCCGAAGACATCAAATCAGCCCCCCCTCCCTTCGTCGTGAACCTTGCACGTCACAGCCTTATTCATCTCGAGTCTCTCCTTGCTGCGTGTAGATAGGAGCGGAGATATCTATACATAGTCATCTATCAAATAACGTCTTGCCGGGTCCTCTGACAATTTATAGTGGGGGGGGGTGGGCAGTTCGGCAACTTGAATAAGCCGCGTTTGAGTAGCCGCAATCGAGCACTTGCTATACCGATCGGGCAATAGGATCTTGACTTACTGCTTGCTGTCTTGTGGATTCGGGGAATCTCCGATCAAATCTCCCACTTCATGGATTTCTTCCTGCTGTTTTCCTGCATGTTCTGGAATCCCCGATGGCATCCCGACCGTTTTTTTTCCCGTTTTCCCCGTGAGACCGGAAGGTCGTGAGACTTTCCATGTGGATCTCCTTCTTCCCGGGATACCCCCCCCCCCTTGGAACATTCCCGCAGCTCGCCCGGTCTCTCCGGAGACCGAACCCCCCAGATCCTCCAGATCTTTGTCGTTGTGCCCCATGGACATACATATCCCAGCATCCTGCAGGCGTCTGAGCGACTTCCGATCTTCCTCTCGGTCTGCTGAGTAGGTGGAATATGCTTGTAGACGCGGCACCCAAACCGCCGTAGATGTCCTATCTATTTGAAGGATGCCGGTTCCAAACGGTGCATCGTACGGAGAGAGCCGGGGATCTGGCTCGAGGCCGTCCTCCCAGAAAGAGCCAAGCATCGGTGAACGACCTAGATATGGTGGTTACCTATGTACCTCTTAATATCCCGAGATTCCAGTACGCGCCTTGCTCGATTCGGGGGGGGGGGGGGGGGGCCAAA